>Ga0194000_1000088_pt1 | contig 8767 bp, 11 predicted proteins | sample FLT_67_MG_FD_140346 | JGI IMG/M metagenome (GOLD analysis project Ga0194000, IMG submission 140346) | Sediment microbial communities from the Broadkill River, Lewes, Delaware, United States - FLT_6-7_MG | ecosystem: Environmental > Aquatic > Freshwater > River > Sediment | place: USA: Delaware... | reverse complement strand
CCTGAAGGTAGTTATTCTAAATATCAAATAGCAGGTGTTATTCCTACAACAGATGGTGACGGAAACCCCTACATTGAAAGAATAGAAACAAGAACAAGTAAACCTTTCTATGGTGATTTTGAAGATGCAGATGTTGACAATAAATATAGTTTAGGTAATTTGGCTGATGGTGGTTATTTAGGGATTTGGATAAAAAGAGAATTACTAACAGATTTTATTGAAACAGATATTTGTGATGTTTATGAAGAAGACCCTACAAACTCAAGACTTTATGTTGCAAAAGAAAAATCAACAGAGGATGTTATTAATATAAAACTTAGTTGGGACGATTAAGTATATTGATTGTTTTTGATGATTAGCCCGAATTTTTTCGGGCTTTTTTATATTGAAGTAGATATAATTTTTATATATTTGTTCCATGCTTGAAAATATAATAAAGTTGTATGAATATATGTTTGCTGAGGTTTCAGGAAATAAAAACTATAAATTTAAAAGAACTGACAAACAAATAAAGTTTATAAATAATTTTATAAGAAAAAAAGAAGATTTATTAGGTAAGCATTGGTTGTTTGACTTCTTCTTATTTCAATTTAATTATTATCATAAACAAAAAACAAGATTTGGTAAAGGAATAGTGCATTTGAATTGGGTTCTTGGAGATAAAGCAATACATAATTGGGAAAATAGAACTGAGGAGCAAATTTATTACACAACTGAATTTAGGAGAAACTATAATTTAACAAATATTTTGCTTCCTAAAAAGCAACTTGAATTATCAAACGATTATTACGATATAAAAAGAAAAACAGGTGACATAATTCAATGTTCAATATTAAAGTTGTACGATGAAAAAAATGTTGTCTGTAGATTGTGTAAAAACAAAAAAATATGTAAACAATTATGAATGAAAACTACGTAGAAGAACTATGTAAATGGTTACGAGAAGAAAAAGGAATAACAAAAATTGATGTGTTTGAATTAGCTGAATACAAAGACGAATTTGAGGCTTATAAAGCACAACAAGGAGGGTTTAGTAAAGTTGATGAATCAGATATAGGAGTTTGATGGTTTGCGTAAAATGTGGTAGTAAATGGGTAGTAAACAAAACACATTGTTTATGTGATGAATGTAATTACTTTAGATTACATGGATTTACCAAAAAAGAAGCGCAAATAAGCAAGCAAAAATCAAAAAAGGTGGTCAAGTATCAAATTAAAAGAAAACCTCTAAAAACAAGCTCTAAATCACGTGAAAAGCGAAAATTAGTGTTAGAGAAAGATAGAGAAACTTACTTAAAGGTTTTCAACAGCAAACCACATGTATGTGAGGAGTGCCGATTAAATAATAAAATCACTAGATTACCTGATGAATTTGAAGATGAAGATGGAAATATAAATGCAATATGGCAATACTCACACATTATGACAAAATCTGCATTTCCAGAATACAGAAACAATCCATTAAATTTTAATAGGCTTTGCTTAGAACATCATCAAGTTTGGGAGTTCGGAGATCGTGAAAAAATGAAAATATTTACATTAAATCAATTAACAATACAAAAACTAAAAAATGACAAGTAAAATTAATCAAGAACATAGTAGGTCAATTCTTAAAATAGCTTTCCATAACGATAAAACTGAAGCGTTATTGATGGGCATGAAAATAGATCAAATCAATAATAAGCAAATGAAGGAAGAGCTTACTTTATTGTTGTCTGCAACAGAAAGGTTTTCAAAATACATATCTGCTATATTGGGTGAAAGCTCAGAGGTTTTTGGAGAAATGTATGATAAATTAGATGAAAACCTTGATAAAATGATTGACGAAGTGATTAATTAAGATATAAAATTTATATATTTGTAGCATGATAAGAAACTCTAAACAGATACAAGCAGCAACAAGAAACTATTATGGAGCAATAGGTGATGAACAAATAATTGCACCTATAAGCAAACAAGATATTGATATAATAGGTGAATTGGTTGAATTATTAAAAAAGACCGAATTATATGAAGCTGCCGACATAATGAAACACTACAAACTTGATCCTGATGAATCAATATTAGAAGAGTTAATGGGATTGAATGTAGAAACAGGTGGTGAAGTTGAAGAAGCTGAAGGGGGAGAAAAAAAGTTGCCATTTTGGGTACATTTTGAAGATATAAATGAAAATGCAATAATAAGACCAAACATAGTCCATTTCAAGCGTATAGATAGCGTAGGAAGAGATCAAGATCAATATGGCATAATGCTTAATGAAACACCCGAAGATGTAAAACAAGTGCCTATGCATGCCAATACGGTGTTATTGTATGATGATGAAGATAAAAGAGAAAAAGATATAAAACAACTAAAGAAGTTGGCTAAATATTAAATATAATTTCGTTTTAGATCAATTAACAAATAGTAATGAGTAAAGAATATGTGTTAAAAGAAGTAACATTAACAGGGCTTGTAAGGTGGTTAAACGCTAACAAGAAAAAAGAGACAGGAAAACCTTTTACAACAGGTGATGTTCAGCAGTATGCCGATAAAACAGGCAATATTCCTGAATACCTTGGAGGTAATGTTATTGAAAAAAATAAAAAAGAGGAATTTAAAGCACAAACCTATAATTTACTAAAAAATGAGTGAAAAATTTAATCCTGAAAATGTGGTTCATGGAGTGAGTGAATATATTGAAAATTTATTTGACAACATACCTGATGAATTTAAAGCTGATTTAGCCTCTATAATAGCATTTGAAGCTATAAATTGGGGAAGTAGAAATTTAGTTGAAGCAATAGGTATATTGGAGGTAACAAAAATGGAGTATGTTCAGACATTTAGTGAAGTAACAAGTCAGGAAACATCTAATAATTAAAATTCGTTAATAATATGAAATCAGGATATACTTACTTAGTCTATGACTTAGAAACAACAGGTTTGTCAGCAGAAAAAAATGCTGTATGTGAAATAGCTATGTGCGCTATGGATGAAAACTTAGAGGACATAGGGGAATACAGTAGTGGCATAATAAAAGTTTATGATGATAGAATTATAGACCAAAAAGCATTAGATCACAACGGTATAACAAGAGAACAGCTTGAAAAAGGAAGAGATGGAAAGGAAGTAGCTGAAGAAACAGTAAAGTTTATAAAATCCTTAAAAGTTTCAAAGAGCAAATTAATATTGTGTGGTCAAAACATAATAACTTTTGATAATGGGCATTTAGATAATTTTCTTGATTTTTTTAAGAAAGATTTGAGTAAGTTAGTCAACAATGATTTCTTTGTAGATACTCTACTTTGGGGAAGGATAAAACATATAGAGTCTGAAAACTATCAATTAGGCACTTTGTGTAAAAATGTTGGTGTTACATTAACTGACGCTCACAGAGCAATAAATGACACAAAAGCAAACAAAGAGTTGGTCAAAAAATACATTCAATCACTAAGAGGTAACGGACAATCAACATCTCAACAAGCAGAACCCGAAGAAAGGCACCGTGTAAAATTTCAATTTTAAATATGATTAAATTACTAGAACTGTTCAGTGGCTATGGATCACAATCAATGGCTTTAAGAGATGCTGGAATACCTTTTAAAATAGTAGGTATATCTGAAATAGACAAATACGCTATTGTTGCACATGAAGCTGTACACGGTAAGGTTAAAAATTTTGGAGATATTACAAAAATAGATGAAACAAAATTACCTGACCATAACATTTTAACTTATTCGTTTCCTTGTACTGATTTGAGCGTAGCAGGGAAACAAGCGGGTTTAGAAAAAGGTACAAGGTCAGGTTTATTATGGGAATGTGAAAGGATAATAAGCCACAACAAACCTCTCATCCTACTAATGGAAAACGTAAAAAACTTAGTAGGTAAAAAATTCAAACCTGATTTTGATAGATGGTGTAAAATACTTGAAGAAATGGGTTACACAAACCATTGGCAAGTATTAAACGCAAAAGAGCACGGAATCCCTCAAAACAGAGAAAGGGTATTTATGGTATCAATATTGGATGGGTTTGTTGGTTATGAATTTCCAGAAAAAGAAGAACTTAAAATATTTCTAAAAGATATATTGGAAGACGAAGTACCTGAGAATTTTTATTTAAAACCTGAACAGTATTCTAATTTACTTAAAAATTTACAAGAAACTGGTAGATTAAACACTAATCCGTCAGGCAAAGGAATGAATGGTAATGTATCAACAGGTGATTTGTCTCCCACATTAACAACTAATAAAGGGGAGGGGTTAAAAATAGTTATACCTGAAATTCAACATGTAGCAAACACAGATGATAGGTATGAACAAAACGCAAGAATATATGGAGACAATGGGGTTGCACCAACTATTACCGCAAGAGACTATAAAGACCCAAGAAAAATACTAAGGTATGAAAGAACCGAATACGGCAAAGAAATAAGAAAAGACTATGAATCGGGTAGGGTAAAGGAAAAAATAGGGAATATGAGAGTTCCTGTACCTAGAGAAGATGGTATTTCAAACACACTAACAACAGTTCAAAAAGATAACCATTTATTAGAAGGAATAAGAGTAAGAAAATTAACTCCACTTGAATGTTTCCGCTTGATGGACGTAAAAGATGAAGATTTCTATAAAATAAAAAAAGCATTAAACGACACATTTTATAAAGGAAAAGATAGATCAAACTCACAACTATACAAATTAGCAGGAAATTCAATTGTAGTAAGACCGTTAATGAAAATATTTAAAAACTTATTAACATAACATGATATTACCAAACAATATAGAAATATCAAAAGCACAAGCACAAAACGTACAAACATACACTCAACAAATAATACAAGATTTACCCCCTAAAGCACTAAATCAAATATTAGGAGGGTACGATAACGATATTGAGGGGTTATTGTCAGAAATGCACAATCAGGTAACCAATATTATGAACTTTCCTAAAACATTGGATACTGAAAAGTTGCAATTTTTGGAGCAGTTGGAGTATAGTATGGATGTTTCTTTGAGGAAGTTGTCGTATAATTATTTTAAAACAACAGTTTTACACAATTTTAGACAAGAATATAGAAACCTAGAGTGGGGCAATATGTTGCAGCTATATCCTTGGATGGGGTTAACGGCTCAAAGGGGAAGCGGAAAATCCTGGGAGTTCTGTTATGCCCTACCACTTTGGCGATTATACAGTTATGATAAGCCAAGTTATTTTCAAGTAGATAACATAGATAACCATAATAGAAAAGAAACCTTAATGGTAACTAATGTTGAAAAACTTGCAACAGAACATATTTCTAAAATAATAGAAGAAATAAAATTTAATGATATAATTTCAGAAAAATTAAATTCAAATGGTAAAGCTAATTTAGCAGCAACAAAAATAATAACAGAAACAGGCTCAATCCTCTATGGATCAGGACTTTACGGATTCAATAGGGGCAGACATACTGGAATGGTGATAATTGACGATGGCCCCTCGGAATCAAGCCTATACTCGTCTGAGCAGCGTTCAAGTGTTAAGGAAAGGGTTTATGGAACACTACAGCCAATTGTTGAGCCAGGTGGTTATTTTGTAATAGTTGGAACCCCATATTCAGATTTAGATTTGTACTCAGAACTTAAAAAAGACCCTAATTTTAAATTCTTTGAATATCCTGCAATATTTCCTGACGGCAGATTACTTTCACCTGATAGATTTACTTTCAAAAAATTAACTGAAATAAAAGAGTCTGTTGGTTCAATTGTTTTTTCAAGAGAATATTTAGTTGTCCCAATGACAAGCGATGCTTCAATTTTTCCTAGAGAGTTTTTAGAAAGAGCAACCATTGGGATGGAAAATGTAAGGTATGTCAACACTATAAGTGAATACCCATTTAAATTAAATAGAGTTGTCCTTTCTTGTGACTTTGCTATTGCAGGTAAAGCAGGGAGTGATTATAGCTGTTTTATGGTTTGGGGAAAGGATAGTGATGAAAATTTTTATTTACTTCATGTATGGAGAAAACAAACATCTTCTTATACTGAACAAGTAAACCAAATAGTTTCAATAAATCAAAGATTTAAACCAAGCAAGATAATATGTGAAAGCAATGGGTTTCAACAAATAATGCTTGATTTGGTAAAAAATAGAGGTGTTAAGAATGTAGAGTCATTTGTAACAACATCTAAAGTAAAAAAGAACTCATATGATGGTGTACCAAGTTTAAGTGCGTTATTTGAGAGGTATCAAATAAAAATGCCTTACGCTGAAGGTGAAACAAGAAATTTAACAGAAGCTATATTTGGTGAATTTTCATCAATTGGTTTTATAGAAGACAAAGGAACATTAGAATCAACAGGGACAAATGATGACTCTGTAATGTCAAGTTTTTTTGCTATTACAGATTTAAGAGAAAACACTAAAAAATTTAGAGCTTACGGGGTTTAACAAGATATAAAAACATTAAATTTGAATTTCGTTACTAATCTTAAAAATAAATGAGCAACAAATTAACCGCTAATTTTATAAATGAACTGTTTAGGCTTTTATTTATAAAAAAATCAATACTTGATATTTGTAACAAACATTTTAAATATCAATTTATCCCTAAAGAATTACCTGAGTATAAGTTGATATACCAATCAGCAATAAACCAATACACTAATACAGGCAATATTCCCTCAATAGGAGTAACGAGCCAACAATACGCAAATAAACCTGAAGTACAGCAAGCAATATCTGAAATAAAAGAATCGCCTATACAAGATCAGGAATTAATAATAACTCAACTTGAAAAATACATTAAAAGTGTTGAGTTTACTTTAATGAATGAGAAAATAGTTGAATTATATTCAAAAGGTGAACAAGATGAAGCTATTGAGCTTTCAACAAAAGAAAGCCAAAGAATACAAACTATTTCATTAAGAAACGATGGAGGTAAATTTGTAAGGGTTTTTGCCGACTTCCATAAGGACAACGAAAAAAGAAAGCAAGATAACCAAGAGGAAGAAAATAAACCAAAAACCCGAAAAGTACCTTTCTTTATTGACCCCTTAGATGATTTAACTCATGGAGGTATGGACGCAGGGGAAACAGCCCTTTGGATTTTACCTAGTGGTGGGGGAAAATCAACAGCTTTAAGGTACACAGGATTAAAGGCAGCCGTACATGGTTATGATGTACTCCATATTCAGTTAGAAGGTACTGAAGACGAAGCAAGGGACAAATACACGCAACTTTATACTAAACAAGATTACGACAAAATTAAATCAGGTAATTTACCTAAAGAAGCACTTGTTAAGATTGAGGCTTTATTAAAGCAAATGGAGCAGTCAGGTAGGGAGGTGTTTATTTATGCCTTTGAGAAGTTTGAGGGGGCTTCAATGAAGGATATAAAAGAAGTGGTGCTTGAGTATGAAAAAATAAACGGCAAGTTTCCTGAACTTATAATAATTGATTCACTTGATTTATGTGCAACAGGTGAAAATAAGAAAATAGATAGTGACCCTTCCTATAAAAAAGATAAAATGGATAGGGTAGCTCAGTTAATGAAAAACTTAGCAATAGAGTGTTTTCCAGCAAGAATTTTAACTTCAACACAAACAAGTAGTATAGAGAAAGCTAAATTAAATGATCCTGAATTTGTAATTACAAGGGCAAATACTGAGGGTAACAGAACTTTAGTAAAACCGTTTAGTTCTGTATTTAGTGGAAATCAAACCGATGATGAAGAGGAAAGTAATGAATTAAGGGTTTATGTTGACAAATTAAGATATTATTCTAAAAAAGAAAAGGTGTTCCCTGTTTGTACCAACTTTGATAAAGGGGCTTTTTATTCACAACAAAGAACATTAGAAAAATTTTATAATAAAGGAGATTTGTAATGTCCATTAAAACAGAAGAAATAAAAAAAGAATTAGGGTTAAGGCCATTTGGGCAAAAAGGATGGTTTTCTTCTAAAGACATTGAATGTCCTGATTGCCATAGGTCGGGTAAATTTGGAGTAATGTTTACACAAGATTCAGGTTTAGTTCATTGTTTCTTTTGTGATTATAAAACAAGTATTCAAAATTATCTAATTTCAACAGATAAAAGAGAACTGATTAACTATGAAGTTTCAGTGTCAATTAATCAAGGATTGAAATTATTAGAACCTGAACCTGAAGAGGTGGAAGAAAAAGAAAAAAAAGAAGTAAAGTTACCATTTGGATTAAAACCACTTATTGACGATGAATATTTAAACAAAAGGAGGTTTTTATCACAGCATTATAAAAATTTTGAACCAAGTTATACAGAATCGTTTCTTGAAAAAGATTTACATGATTACATTATATTTAAAATCAAACAGGAGGGTAAATTAGCCTCTTGGTTGGCTCGTAGTAGGAAATCATACGAATGGCACTCAAACAACCTTAAACAGTCTAAAAAGGGTGAAGAAAAGCTTGTATTGCGATATAGGAATAGTGAAGGAACAGCTTTTGATGAAATATTGTGTGGATATGATGAAGTAACCGACAAAACAGAGACAGTTATATTAGTTGAAGGGTTGTTTGATAAAGTAGGAACAGATTATAATTTAGATATATTTTCAAGTGAAGAAATAAGATGTTTAGCAACTTTTGGAAATAAAATCTCTGACAATCAAATAAATTTATTAAAAAAGAAAAAAAATGTTAAATTTGTAATATTGCTTTATGATTATGGAACAACTAAACAATCAAAGTCATACGCAATAAAGTTAATGAAATATTTTAATGTAATGGTTGGTGTAATAAAAGACAAAAACTTAGACCCAGGGGATATG
>Ga0194000_1000086_pt1 | contig 8837 bp, 8 predicted proteins | sample FLT_67_MG_FD_140346 | JGI IMG/M metagenome (GOLD analysis project Ga0194000, IMG submission 140346) | Sediment microbial communities from the Broadkill River, Lewes, Delaware, United States - FLT_6-7_MG | ecosystem: Environmental > Aquatic > Freshwater > River > Sediment | place: USA: Delaware... | reverse complement strand
CAAGGGCGCCCCGATTGTCGCGGACTACAACCAAACGGCAACCTATTTTGATGCACTGAATACCAATTATCTGTGTATCAAGGCCCACAAGGACTACAATTTCACAATGCCGAAATGGATTGCAAAGCAAGAGAACGGGCAACCTGATGTCCTGACAGCCAATCAACGTTGGAGTGGGCAGCTTGTGTGTTCTAACCGGAGAGCGCATGTCCGGCACACCAACCTGACAGCACCAACCTAATCATTGGCATCAATGAAACATATACCGGAAGGGGACCACCCTTTCCGGTATTTACGAATTATTGAATCGTACCAATCAAAGGAGATTTCCAGATGGATAATGTGATCAATACCCCACTGCTCGGGACGAATGCCGCAACAACTTATTTTCAGACCATCCCTTATGACTGTATGGTTAAAACCGTCAGGGCGATTGCCCAAAATTCAGACATCGGTGATGCGGATACCGTCACCCTAAAAAATGCTGATGGGAATACTATTGGCGTTGCAACATTCGGAACCGATATTGCCGCAGGTGCAAAGGCCACATATGCGGCCGATGCGACATATGGCAATTATCGTTTTTCAGCCGGTGATGTCCTAACCATCGTTGTATCAGCCCTTGATGCCGCTGGCGACCGCGTGAAGGCCGACATCGAGCTTGATCCATACGCATTGTCATAGACCGGGAAGGTTAAGCAATGACAACATTCAGCCAACTGGTGACGACCGTAAGTGACAAAATCCAGGATGACTCTTTCGGCAGCACCGAGATAAAACGCAGGATTAATAAGGCTGTTTCAAAAATTGCGCGTGGGGTTAGACTCCCTGGATGGCACGATGTCACCCCACCGATCCCGGAATTATTGTCAATCACGACAATCGATACAGAGTTATCAATCGGGTACACGACTTTGCCATCAACGTTTCAGCGCGATCTGAAATTATGCGTTAACTCTTCAGGGGATCAGATATTCATCTACGATTCGTTCGCGAAATTTATGGCTCGATATCCGTCTTTGGCAAATGCCGGTGATTCTGTTGAGGCTGTCTGTGCTCATGGCGGAAAACTGTACTACCAGCCAATACCATCAACAGCACAAACGCTTACCGTTCATTTCTACCGAAAACCGGTTGATATGGTCGGTGTCGATGACACCCCGGACGGCATCCCTGAAGATATCGATGAGGATCTTCTCGTTAATTTTGTATGCGAGGATATTTTCTCCGAAATCGAGGATGGCGTGGAGGGTAGGAAAGTTAATACCAGTTATCATTTGAGCAAGTTTTATGCGGAGATGGAGAACTTTGTCGGCATTATCGGTCATGACGGCGATGCACAAACATACGACGATGTTTCTGAATATACGGACAGTTATTAATGGGTGCTGTAAAAATATTCAACAGGTCGAAGGGGTTGAACACGAAAGACGACCCCGCACGGATAGACGACAACGAATTATCCATTGCCGTTAATGTTGACGTGTCACCAGAGGGCAGAATTTCACGGAGAAAAGGATATTCTTCAATTTTCGATAGTGGATGTCACAGCCTTTTTTCTGCTGGAGACTATATGCTGGCTGTTGTTTCCGGGAAACTTTCAATGGTGGAAAAGGATGGAACAATATCAGTGGTTACCGATGTTGTTGACTCCCATACCATCAGATATCAAATGGTCGGGCCTGTTGTTTATGGCATATCTCCGAGCATAAAATTTATTATAAAAGACAAAATTTTTTACCCTTGGGTTGTCGGTGAAAACAATGGGGTTACTACTGACCGGCAATTCTATGCGCCACCATATGGTCAATTGATCGCTCATCATAGCTCAAGATTATACATCGCGGACGGTTCTGTTGCCTATTTTTCCGAGCCGTTTCGGTATGATTTGTTTGAGTTATTCCCAGGGCACATACCATTTGGACGAAGGCTCTCGTTAATGGCGCCTGTCGCTGATGGAATGTGGTATGCCGATAATCGTGATGCCTATTTCATATCCGGCATGGACCCTGCCAAGGATATCGTGATGCGAAAGTTTTCAGGTGCAGGGGCCGCCGAGGGGACCGGGATTCTAATTCCAGGTGAGAAGGTTGGTTCCGGTAGAATGGCGGGGTCTAATGTTGTCGCCTGGTGCGGGAAAAGTATTTGCATAGGTGGGCCTGGTGGATATCTCAAAAATATCAGCGGTGAAAAATTGGAACTCCCAAATGCAAGCACCGGTTCCGGGTATTACCATGACGGCAGACTTATGTTCTGCTTGCACTCATATTAAAAAACGGAGGTCATAGCAATGACTGTAAGAAAATCAACCGGATACCGGATTTCCGCTCTCGGAAATGTAGCGATCAAGGGAACCAATTACAGCTTTGTCGATGGAGGCGCAGGCGAAGACACGCTTGTAAGTTCCATCAACGATTTCACAGACAAGGGCTTCAGGGTTGGTGATACCGTTACGATTGCTGGATCGACAAGCAATGACGGTGATCATGTAATCACCGGCGTTGCTGCTGGAGCCCTCAATTTCATAACAGGGTCGTGGACATTGGCGGAATCCTTTCTTGCCGGAACCACTGGCACTGCGGATAATGGTGGCAGTTTTCAGGACATTTTCAACTATTCGGTTCTTCGGATATATTCAGGCAACCAGCCAAACGGCGGGGCAGATGCGGCCGAAACAGGCGATTTACTTGTTGAGATATCCAATGCTTCCGGAACATTTGTCCCTGTAACCGGCACCAACGGTTTGCAGTTTCAAATGATATCGACAAATTCAGTTCGGACGTTGACCACCATGTCGCTTAAAGACGGTATGGTGGCAAGCGGTGTGGCTGTTGCTACTGGCGTGGCTGGATATGCGAGGCTCTATGACATCAGGAGAGATACCGGCCTCAGCTACATTGCGAGGCGCATTGATCTCGACGTTGCCACATCCGGATCGCAAGTCACAATCCCATCATTGAATATCTATGCAGGGGCAACGACGACTGTGGATTCTATCGACGTTTCGGTTGCCTATTAATAAGGGGAATTCCCGATGGCCGGTAACTACCAAATCGATGAAATGATCGATAGCGCGATCAACTATTTAATATCAAAGGCTACATATATTTGTTTTTGCACATCGGATATCGATTCTTCGCGGACATACGCAAATGCCACAAATGCCCCTAATGCCGGTGTTCCAGGTTATTGTCTTGCTAAGGTTGCGGTCACTCCTGGTGCTGCGGAGGATGGAGATACAGACGGTCGCAAAACGGTTATTCCGGCCTATGCTGACAATACGGTTCTCGGGGTTACCGGGACCGTGTATTCAGGGTCTCGGCTTGTGATTGTTGGTCAAAATAACGCCGGGACCGATTCCGTATTATATGTTCTGCCAACCACGGCAAGGAATGTTAAGGGTGGAGGGCTTGTAGACTTTCCAACGTTTTCAGTTACCGTTCGTGACGGTGCGGCAGTCTAAAACCATTAAGGAGCAATCAAAATGAAACATTTCGACAAGATAAAAAAATTCCTGGCAACGTTAATCATTCTGGCAACGTTTGTTGTTCCAGCCCAAATGTCTGCAGGCGAGCTTGCAAAGGCCGGGGCATATGTCAACGCTGAAGTTGTTAAGGCGGTTGTAGAGGACTATCAGGCCGAAACCGGCAAAGCTATATCATATTGGAAGTTTGAACATTTCAGAGACGGCAAACTGCTGTCATCAACGGTTGATCACAATGTCGTCACCAATGAAGGCCATGACGCCATTCTTGACATTATGTTTCACGCGGATAGCCAGGTCGCTACTTGGTACGTTCTGATCTATGAAGATGATGTCACACCGACAACGGCAACCACCTACGCTGTTCCAGTATTCACTGAATGCACTGCGTATTCCGAGGCAAACCGTCAGGCATATGTAGAAGCTGCGGCATCCAGCCAGTCGATTACCAATTCCGCCAATAAAGCAACCATGACCATTAATGCCACCAAAACGATATACGGTGCTGCATTGGTCGGAGGTGGCACTGACGGAAACACCAAGGGCGATGTTGCTGGCGGTGGATATATGTACTGCGCTTCGAAATTTTCAGAAGCCAAGCCGGTTGAAAACGGGGATACGATCAAGATTACGATCACGATCACCCAATCGGGAGCCTAAGAAATGGCAACCAACGCCTGGACAGTAGAAGCTAACACATCGGTATCCGGCAATGAAATGGCGAGCATCGTCAATTTCGGCGGCGATATATACGGTTTGACCGAAACTGGCAGCCTATATCTTTGGGACGGCGTTTCTGCATGGACCTATAGGACAAATCGGTCTGATCTGGCGGGGTCCAGGTTAACTGTTGATGCCTCAGATACTTATATTTGTGCGTTAGGGTATGGTTCCGGGACCAGCACTTTGCTGTACTCCACCGGGGGAGCTTTTGCGACATTAGGTGGTTTTAGTGTTGCGCGCTACATCGGCAGGATGTGTAAACTGCTTGATGATGGAAAAATATATTACGGCGGCTCCGAGCTTTACACTGCTTCCCCAACGACATTGTTGTCTTCTTCTGGTGCGGCATTTGGTGACCTTGTAATGCTCGGCGGTGAAGTTTATGCCGCTGGAGGTGGGTCTCTCAACAAACTTAATACAGGGACCGGGGCTTGGGATACTGTCGCGTCTTCATTTGTTATTTCTTCGATAAAGAGACTGGCTGTTTGCGGTGGATCGATATTCGCAGTCGGTAATAGCGGATATCTTCAAAAATGGAATGGCGTAGACGCTTGGACTGTCGCAGCGCTACCGGTGGCGGGACATGATCGATTTTACAGTTTAATATCGTATGATGAAACGGTTTATGCCGGATCTGGATCAAGTGGGCTTCTGCTGAAATGGGACGGTGTTAGCGCGTGGGATGTCGTTATAAGTTCAGGTGTTGCCGGAGAATATGACATCCATGATTTAATCGTTATTGGCAGTAAAATGTACGCCGGTTCTGGCGGGAACGCGAATTTACTTAGCGTCAATGTGCCAATCTCAGTTTCATTAACAGAGGACGCTGAATCTGACGCCAGCATAGAGTTTTACACACCGAATTCGGTTGTGGCTTCAGGGGCTTTGTCTGCCGATACATACGAGTTTTTGAATCTCGGGACTCTGGTTGAGGAAGGCGCCGCCGCTGGTGATTCTTATGTAATATGGACACCAAACGCATTTTTGACCGAAGGTGCCGAAGCATCCGACACAATGGTTATATGGACGCCAAACGCCGAGAATGTCGAAGAGGCCATATCAACAGCGACGATTGATCCGGAAGTCGATTATCAAGTTGAATTGACGGAATCTGCCGAGGCCGGGGCAACAATCGATGCTCAACACAATGTTGTGATTTCGTCAACCGGCGTCAGCACAGAACATCTACTACAGAACACGCCTGCAGCATCACTCGATGTCATTTACGACGATTTCAAGGCAACGACCTATGCTCAATTTGACATAGGCGATATCGACATATCCGTTCTTGGCGGCGCAAGGGCGGATTTTACCATAGGTGATATCGATGCAACCGTGACAATCGAAGAAACTACTGTGGCTTCGGTTGAATTTACCATAGGGGATATCACTGTTGAGGCCCTTTGCGGGGCAATTGCGGACTTCACCATCGGTGACATCGATATCGAGGTGGATGCGAACATTGCCTATCCGGTGACATCAGAATTCACACTGGATGGACCGGATATATCAGCGTCGGCTATCAGTCAATTGCTCGCTGAAATAGGATTCACACTGGATGGGCCGATATTCTCCATAAACGCAATTTCGGTGCCAAAGATCGACATTGACATCAGCGTCGGATCAATTGACATCCAATCGTCAGCAATGAGCGTCGGGCCTGTTGCAATAGCCTTCACACTGGAAGATATCGACGTTGACGCAAATTCATATTCTGATGTCGATGCTGATGTATCGTTTGAGATTTCAGGGCTTGATATCGATATCATGGCGCATCAAACGCTACTTTCAGGGCACAATAATTGCCCATTACAATATGGTGGATGATATGGCGGAAATAGAAGTTCAGAGTGTTTCCCATGCGATGGAGGTGCCGAGCGCTGAAGACTTGATTATTATCTATAAAAATCCATATCCGTATGACCTGTCGATATCGATGAACACAAGAACGATGGCGATGTCCCAATATTGCGGCCTGAGATTTAACTCTTTTTGTGTCCTCGACGATGGCTCGGTTTTTGGTGCAAGTGAAAACGGGCTGTTTCAATTTGATGGATCTGATGAGGATGATTACGCGCAGATCGTGGCGCAGGCCAGGTCAAAAACAACCGATTTTGGTGCTGTAAATCCAAAAAGAATCCGATCGATGTATTTCAACGGCGAAGCTGACGGGAGTATCAAGGTTACGGTTAGGAATGACGAAACCAATTCACGCGAAAGGATATTCACTCCGAAAAATACGTCAGGACGACAGCAGACGGCTAAGCTAAGTGTTGGGCGTGACGGCAAAGGGGCAAATTGGGACTTTACTATCGAGAATATTGACGGTTCAGCGTTCGGGGTCGACAATCTTACAGTTGTTCCAATTATATTGACGAGGAAACCAAGTGGCAGTTAACCGGCCAGGAATCAGGATCAAACTTATGGGCGACACGGAAGCGGCTGAGAAGTTGATTCCGAGAGCGTTCCATGAACTTGATATCCTCGAAACCGTTATGGCTGTTCATGGTATTGACCTTCATAGCAGGACTGTAAGGCTCGACGAAGATAATGTCATATCATGCCATGTCTTCGGTTTTGGTGGCGGTGAATCCACTCAATTTGAGGCTGGAGCAATCCATATTTATTCAAAACCGACTGTCTCTTTCGAAACAAAGGGCGGTGGTTTTGCAATTTTTGTGCTTGAGAATTGGCGGTTTGCTGAGTCATGGCCGGAAGAGAATGATGCCTTATATATCCCAGGGTTTGACTACCGAACAGCAATGATTACACCAGTTTTTCCAGGGCCTCACAGAGTTTACAATGTTTATGATATCGATTCTGGTATGTCTGTTTATATCGGCACGGACTATGCCGAAGCATTGGGGGCAATATCAGGGTATAACGGAAAGGTCGAATACGAGTATAGCCACACATATACAACAGCATCAGCACTTGCAAGCCGGTGGAATGTAGAGCTTGGGTATGCCACTTTGCAATCATACCTCGACCATCGATGCGGTCAATTGATGCAGTTTGACGAGATCGACGATGCAGCCGGAACGTATAAGGATATTCCGGTACGGTCAGTCTACACTTTCGAAAATAACGTTTCGGTCAATTATTCGGTCTATCCAAATGAAGGCCCCATCACTGTTTATCTTGCAGGTACAGACGATGACTTCTACGATGCGTGGGAAGACCAATATGGGACGGACCCAACCGGGTGGGCTGACGACCCCTCACTCATAGCGGCTCCAAGTTCTTTTGATTTAACATCTAAGTTCCCGGAAATATGCCCGGACCCTCCAGCAAATCCGTTTCCGGATTACAACGATTATGATTATTCAGAAGTAGATTATACCCCGCCATCAGGAAGGGTTTACTCTGAATCGTACACATCCCATGCTGGAAGAATTAGAAATTTTGGTGATTTTGACCCGCCAAGAAAACAGAATTGGATAGACCCGTCAACATCAACGCCAAGTTTTCGTATCCGTGGTTATGGAATACAGAGGGAGGTTGAAGCGCGGGTCCGGATGGCTGTCAGGGTTGGTGGGGCTCTCGTCTATTTTATAGCCAGGACTGAGGAGACCATCGCTTTTAGATTCGCAGCAGAAACCAAAACAGACAACCCCGTAGTGAAGGTCCACGAACCGTTAAAGGACAGGTCAAAGGTTGTCACTTATTTTTATGGGAAAACGATCACAGGTCAAGCGGTTCAATCAACAGACTGCACAATTGCAACCGATAAACCCATTTTAACAGGGGAGGATACTGGAAACCGCTGGTTCGGAATGAACTATAGCGAGCCGATGCCGTTTTCTGTTGAGCCACCAATCGGTGGAAACCCACCGTTGCCAGCAATTAGCGATCCTGGGGAAATGGATAGCCCCTATGCATTACCATCAATCGATAGCGAGATGATTCTTGCACCCGGGGTTAGGTCTTCTGACCAATGGTTCGAACGATTCAGGCCGACACTGTTTTCCTTCGTAAATTTTACACCACATTCGTTCTTATTGCCGGGGGCGATGTATGATTTATTGTGCTCTGCGAACGTTTTAGCTGGAAATGATGAAGTCGGGAACGTTTGGAACAGAACGTATCTAAATTTTGAAATTGCGAACAGCCGTCACTACAAACCGGTATATTGGTGGTCAAAAATTGAGTGGGCGTTAGCTGCGTATGGCGGTATCAAATTTCCCGATGCGTTTTTGCCATATGTTATGCCGGACTATACACAAGATTTTCAAGACTCGAAAGACGCTTTCTATAATGTCAATCTCGATGCGTTGAGAACCTTTAAGGCTGTTGACGATCCGGCGCCGGGATTGCGCCCCTATATGAACACCGAGCATAACTCGGGGCACTACATAATTCCCGGCTACGTCGCCGTTGAAAAATATTTTGTTCCTCGCCTTTATACTCATGAATTTGCGAATGATGTGTATTCAGGATATTTACAGGATATAGATTCTGTCTATAGAGGATATAGAAAAACCTTCGTTGACGATATCGCGGAATCACTTCCGGTTGACACTGTTTACGCTGATCCAAACTACATTCCATACAGTGAAGATGATATTTATCCTGAATATCCAGACACGGTAAATGGCCCTGAATACGAGTACATGCGGTCGGCGAGGAT
>Ga0194000_1000084_pt1 | contig 9061 bp, 11 predicted proteins | sample FLT_67_MG_FD_140346 | JGI IMG/M metagenome (GOLD analysis project Ga0194000, IMG submission 140346) | Sediment microbial communities from the Broadkill River, Lewes, Delaware, United States - FLT_6-7_MG | ecosystem: Environmental > Aquatic > Freshwater > River > Sediment | place: USA: Delaware... | reverse complement strand
TTAGTTTCTTTTTCTACTTTAGGCTCTACTTTTTTAGCTGGTGCCTTCTTAGTTTCTTTTTCTACTTTAGGTTCAGCTTTCTTTGCTGGTGCCTTCTTAGTTTCTTTTTCTACTTTAGGCTCTACTTTTTTAGCTGGTGCCTTCTTAGTTTCTTTTTCTACTTTAGGTTCAGCTTTTTTAGCTGGTTTAGATTTCAGTGCTTTATCCGCTAATTTAACTAAATCAGCAAAAGCATTCATATCATGTACCGCAATCTCAGCTAACATTTTTCTGTTAACATCAATTTCAGCTAGTTTTAGACCATTCATGAATCTTGAATAGCTCATTCCATTCATTCTTGCTGCAGCATTAATTCTTGTAATCCACAATTTTCTAAAATCTCTTTTTCTTTGTTTACGATCACGATAAGCATATGTAAGTGATTTCATTACTTGCTCATGTGCTGTTTTATAAAGAGTTCTTTTTGAACCAAAGTATCCTTTAGCTAACTTTAAAATTTTTCTACGTCTATTTTTAGCGACATTTCCGCCTTTAACTCTTGCCATCTTATTCCCTCCTAATTATTTAAGTAATCTGGAAATTTGATGTTTAATTCTTTTCAAATCACCTTTAGATACTTCATTACTCTTTCTTAAATGTCTTTTTTGTTTTGATGTCTTGTTTGGTTGCAAATGCACCATACCAGCTTGTCTACGCATAACTTTACCACTTCCAGTAACCTTAATACGTTTTGCTGTTGCCTTATGTGTCTTCTGTTTTCCCATAATTATCTCCTCTTACTTCTTGATTGGTTCAAGCACCATAAACATACTGCGTCCATCCATTTTTGCTCTTTGCGTGATATTTGCAATATCTTCACATGCTTTTGCGTAGCGCTCCATAACTTCTCTTCCTAATTCCTTGTGTGTAATCATTCTTCCTCTAAATCTGATTGATAACTTCAATTTGTCGCCAGCCTCAAGAAATTTCTTTCCTCTGTTTAACTTCGTGTTAAAATCCCCTATGTCTATAGTAGGACTTAGACGGATTTCCTTTAGTTGAACTTGAGATTGTTTTTTCTTTGCAAGACGTTGTTTCTTCTGCTGTTCAAATTTATACTTTTTGTAATCCATTATCTTACACACTGGTGGTTTTGCCTGTGGCGCAACACAAACAAGATCTAAATCATCATCATATGCTCTCTCTAAAGCATCATCAATGTTCATGAGACCAAGTTGCTCACCAGCTTCTGTTATTACTAAAACTTCTTTGGCTCTAATTGACTCATTGTAGAATAAATCATTATTATTCTTTTTTCTCGGATTATTCTGATTAATAATCACACCTCCATAATCATATAAAAAGGGCGCATAAAGCACCCACAAAAATCGTCATATTTAAGTGACATATACCTACTACCTTTAGTAGTCAGGTGAGAAGTGGGTACTTCTACTTTCCACATTACATAGTATTTTATCAATAATATAGTTAAAAGTCAACACGTATTTCCTTATTGCTATATGTAACATAAGCGAGCATGATAATAATCATTTGAATTACTATATAGTATAATACACAAACGTCTTGATTGATAGTACTAAACAGGAAATATTTGGTATGCTCAAACGGTACCGCCAACTGTATCCATAATAAACCTATAGTTGGATACACCATACCACTAAGAGCTACGATCAATATGGAAATACTCAAGTATTGCATAGGATATACTAGAATCTCAAGGTTATCTGCTAGAAGGGAGAAGTCATTATGAATTATGCAAAATGACATTACCGATATTCCTCCAGCGAGCAAATAGGTAGCAATAATCCTTGACAAAAAGAAATAGTTATTCCCGATTCCAATAAGATCTAGAATTATATAGTTTTTATAGCTAAATCTATTAAATTGCTGTTCAGCTATAACTATGCAAAAAATAGATAGTATACCCTTATAAACTAAATTCATAATGCTTTGAGTAGTCTCCCAATTTCTAAATACCCAAGCGAGAAGTATTTGGAAAATTAACATACTACCTGAAATTACTACTATCCTCTTTCTCAAAATTATAGTGATATCAAAAATAATTAATTTTTTAAAGTTCGACAACATTTGCAACCCATTTAGTTACGTCTTGATGAGATACTAATACAACACATTTCTCTTTCTCTATCTCCTTAGTTATTATTTGACTTAAACGAAGTCGTGATTCCTTATCCAGTCCTTTATACGGTTCATCAAGAATAAGAATATCCGAGGAAATAGCTAATGCAATAAGTAGATTTACTTTCTTTGTTTCTCCGTCAGACAAATTTTCTATCATCTTATTCATAATCCTATCCATCTCTAACGTTTTATAGTATTTTATTTCGAAATCCCCCAAGTTTATGAGAGCATCTATGTATTTTTTCACCTTTAATCCCTTGGGAAGAATAGATTTGCTTGGGCAATAGGATATTTTACCATTAACTTTGATACTTCCCTTGTATCGTGCATAACCTAGAATACATCTAATCAATGTAGTTTTGCCACTACCATTTTCTCCCTGTAAGATGTTTAAACCCTTCCGAAATCTGCAGTTAAAATTCGAAAGCAAAAAACCCTTATATTTTTTATATAGATTATTTATCTCAATCAATACTATATACCTTTGCTGTACTTAGTATTTGGTCCGGAAAGTACCCTTCATTAACAAACATGAAATCGTCGATCACATATCTCTCATCTCCAGCACTAAGTATAATCCCAAAACGATTCAAGTAGAAACCATCATATGTAATCGGAATTAGCACATGAACTCGTCCCTCACTAGGGACTTTCAATGTATCATTTCCCGTATAGTCAGATATACTCGAAAACATTGAAATATCACTTTCCCCCACACTAAGTTCATTCAATTCAACTTTAATATTCGGTGAAATTATCTCTATATCATCTACATTAATGTCATTGATGCTATTGTTTTCCAGACCCAAATAGATTCCAACTATCTTCTCCTCACCATTCACTGTATTCAAAATTGCCATTTCCTCAAAAACGCTTATATCATTCTCAAAATATGGTGCAATGCAAAAATCTCCTATCAAGTAACTATAGGTATTACTGTCTGTAGATATTTCAAAGTACGCGTTATCGATAATGGTTTTCTCAAAACAATCAAATAATAAACCAAAATAATATGCTACATATTTGTCATTTTGATAATAGTACTCGTCTCCGGATACTATTTCCTGCAGTGTTCCAGAAATCACATAGTCATCGTTCACTATCCGAATTGTTTGTATGTTATTCATATCAATTATTTCGTGATTTCCACGAATCATCAGCGGTATTGTTATTGATTCTTCATCTCTAAGTACTCTTGAATATGTGTGTCTAAACGAAATTACTGACTTGGTAGTTGGCCATGCCAAAAATATTGCTATTGTTACTAGGCCAATTAAGATGATTATCTTTTTCATACATATTCCTCCTCAAGCCAGTAATATGTCTTAGTAACATCAAGTACTTCCCAACCACCTTTTTTTATAGGTATGTAGAATATGTACAATCTGCTTACACCATTGCTTACCTTTCCTTCTCCCTTAATCTTAAGTGATATTTTCTTAAATGGTGGAATATCAATATCAAGATTCCATTTTTCTGAGATTGATTCACTAGACTTATAATCCATACGGGATTTTATTGAACTATCAAATTTAAGATCAAATATTTTCACTTTTGTCTTTGCGCTCGTTGAAATATCCCCTGTCACAGCAATTGAATCACTGATATCCACATCGGATGAATACGTATACTTGTAAGTAATCGTTTCATTGGATTGATTTGAGTATGAAAAAAGTGTTTCTGAAATAAAAACAACATCCATATCCTCTTGAATAATGTGCGAACTCCATCCAAAGAATTTACTTTCAAGATTTGGATAGTATTTTTCAAGATCAATTTCCTCATACTCCTCAAGAAGACGCCCCTCATTAATTAAAGTAATTTCTTCAAGATTTTGATGCATTGAGAGAATCATAATAATTATCAATATCAATTAAATCACCTCATAATTATAATTATCCATATCCATTCTTTTTCTACAAAAAAAAGATCTATTTCTAGATCTTTTTCATCATTTGCTCAATATCATCAATTTCCTTAATTATGTTCTTACTAAGATTCTTTGAACCATTCTTAGTTACTAATACATCATCCTCAATTCTAATACCAATATTTTCCTCTTTTATATAAATTCCAGGTTCTACTGTTATTACCATGCCTTTTTCTAGTTTCCTACTGTTCAAGGCAGTATCATGTACATCTAGTCCAATGTGATGTGATATTACATGTGCATAATATTTCCCTACATCTTTTGCATCAGTTATTAAGCCAATTTCTATCAATCTTTCAGCAATCATATTCTTAGCGAACTCATTCAGTTCACCCATTGTAATCCCTGGTTTAACTTCCTTAATAGCTGCCTTATTTACATCAAGCACAATTTGGTATAAAACTTTCTGTCTATCACTAAACTTACCATTCACTGGAATAGTCCTTGATATATCCGAACTATACCAGTTATTTACAGCTCCCAAATCAAATAACACCATATCCCCATCATTTACCACAGTATTATTATCCTCATAGTGATAAATTGTAGCATTAAGTCCTCCTGCCATAATCGTCTTAAATGATTCAACAGAGTTATCAAAAGCCAATGACTGTTTGTAAAATGATTCAATTTGATACTCATAAAGACCAGGGGAAGCATTTTTCATAATAGCTTGTATGCCACGATTCGTAATTTCAATGGCCCCTTCCATCTCTTTAATCTCTTCTGGAGACTTATACATTCTAAGTTCTGAAAGAATCTTCTGGCTATTTTTTATTTGTAATTCAGGATACTTATCCCTCGCTTCCTTTGCAAAGTTGTGCTCCATAGTATTTACCTCAAGACCAGCAAATCTTAGCAAATCAATATATAGGAATTGATAGTCATTAACATCAACTCTCGAAGCAGTAAGTGCATAAGATATTAAAGAGTGAAAATCGTTAATATACTTAATTTGTGATACTGGAATACCAGTATTCTCACTTGCCTCTTCTTTAGTCATACGCTTTCCTAACCACGTTTCATAAAACTCGTTGTTCTCCTCAATGAAGAGAAATGCATGACTTTCTTTACCTTTGAATAGTGCGAGAATCATGTTCTGCTTGTCTAAACCAGTTAAGTAGTAAAAATTTTTATTTACAGTAAACTTATAAAACTCATCATTAGTTCTTTGTTTTGCCTTCCCTGAAAAGAAAACAGAAATTGAACCCTTTGGTAATAAATTGAATGTTCTTTCTCGATTACTTGTATAAAACTCCTTATTCATTGTTCCTCCTCTAATTTATTATTTTTGAAATGCTTTTTTCAATACTTTCGATTGAAAGTCTCGACTCGGGAAGTATTTCCACATAAAACTTGATTTTCGGTTCAGTTCCACTAGGCCTAGTAGTTATTTTCCCACCATCAAAGACTTGTATAATAATATTATCATCAATGTAGCCACAATCAATTCTACTATTGGTAGAATTATCATCAATAATATTATTGTTCTTTAGAAATGAAATAATTTCTTTCATCTTATTTCTTCCAGTTTCTCCAGATAACTCATATGACAACGTTTCACAAGTCACTCTCCCATATTCGTCATATATAGATTCAAGACCATCAATGAGTGTCATATCTCTTTCTTTGTAGTAAGATGCGATTTCATGTAATATCACACACGCCTGCAGTGCATCTTTGTCTCTAACACTTGAATTAAGCAAATAGCCGTTGCTCTCCTCAAATCCAAATAGAAATGGTTCAGTGTCCTTTTCAATTCCCTCACCAATATACTTAAAACCAGTTAATACTTTCTTAACTGAAAGATTGTATTTATTCGCTATTCTATCCACTAGGGATGTTGAAACAATTGAGCGATAAATTACACCTCTTTGATTATTCTTAAGTAAGTAATCTAGTATAAGAACACCAATATCATTACCACTAAGAAGTTGGTATCCATTATGCCATACCATACAGCCAAGACGATCAGCATCTGGGTCAGTGGCAAGTATAATGTCATACTTACCTTTCGAAACTGCTAAGGTGAAGGCCTCAGCAGAATCAGGATTTGGATACTTACAAGTTGAAAAATTCTCATCAAGTTCCATCTGTTCATCGACAACTTCAATATCATCGATAATTTCTTTTATGAATACTCCTCCTGCTCCGTGCAATGGAGTGAATAACGCCCTAATAGATGAATGTTTAGATATTTTAACGCCTCTAACCATATTTATATATGATGTGTCAATATCTACTTTGATTGATTCATGATTCTTAAACTCATCAAAGTAATTAGAACTTCTTATATGATCAATTATTGGTTTAATAAATTTAGGAGTATATTGGCATCCTTCACTATCATAAAGTTTTATTCCATTGTAGTTACTTGGATTGTGTGAGGCAGTAATCATTACTCCCCCATCAGCCTTTAGTTCTCTTATTGCATATGATAGAAATGGAGTGGGTCTAACATCAGCAAATGAGAAAACCTTGATTCCGAAAGTTCCAAATACGTTTACTGCTTCTTTAAAAAATGAGTAACTCATCCTTCTATTATCATACGAAATACAAACTGAATTTCTACCTAATTCAACTAAATACTTAGAGTAACCTGAAATTACCTTCCTAACTTGATAAATATTCATTCTGTTAGGACCTATTCCGAGTATTCCTCTTATTCCAGCTGTTCCAAACTCCAACTCCTTTGCAAACGATTCTGAGAACTCCTCATCGCTCATTTTGTTTAACTGAATAAGTTCGTTGCTACTAATGAATTTTTTCCATTGATTTATCATTTTATCACCTAAATTATTATAGCATTTTATTTCAAAAAAAAAGAAGTCATAGACTTCAATTTATAATTTTTCCAAATAGTCAACAATATCTTTTACTGTACGAATATTTTGTAAAGCACTATCAGGCACTTCACAATCAAATTCATCTTCAATAGACATTATTAATTCTACTGCATCTAGTGAATCGGCATTCAAATCATCTGCTAAGTTTGATTCCAATTTTACGTCCTCTGGATCAACAGATAGTTCTTGAACTATAATATCTCTTACTCTTTCAAATACCATAAATACCTCTCTTATTATTAAAGTTATAAATATTATAGTTTTACACTACTGATTTGTCAATCACTTTATGCATTTTTAATTATTTCTTCAATAAGTTCATGGTCTACAGCTTTTACAATTTCGCGAATAATCTTCTTAGCTGCTTCATGGTCATCTATATGAAACATTGAAGCAGTTGAGTGAATATATCTTGTTGGTAGGCCTATGGTAGCAACAGGGATTCCTCCATGTGCTAATTGTGCAGCACCAGCATCTGTACCACCAGCTGAATAGAAATATTGATACTTTATCTTCTTTTTATCAGCCAATTCCTTAATGAATTTTTTCATACCCTTATGCATAATTGCTACTCTATCCAAAAATCTCAATAAGAATCCATCACCGAATTTACCCCAACTGCCTGGCTTCTCTAACACATCTCCGCAAGGCGACGCATCAAGTGCGATAAACATATCTGGATTAAGCATATTCGACGCAGTCTTAGCACCTCTAAGTCCAACTTCTTCTTGAACTGTACAACCAGAAATAACTGTACAATTTAAATCCATTCCTTGAATATCCTTAAGTATTTCGATTGCCATACCACAACCCCAGCGATCATCAACAGCCTTAGTAATTATTTTTTTGCCGTCTGCTGTCTCGATAATTGTGTTTCTAGGAATAATCATATCTCCAATCTGAATTCCCATGCTTTCAGCATGTTCTTTGTCATCAGCACCAATATCAAGTGTTAAATCGCTAAAGTTATCTTTGTTTTTAGCTTGTCCAGCTAAATGGGGCGGGATCATACCTGTTACACCAGGAATTTCAGTTCCATCTTCCAAAATTATGTTCATATGCTGAGAAGTAAATACTTTTCCACTTAATCCACCAAGTGGTTGCATCTTAATAAGTCCACTCTTCTTGATACCAACAACCATACCGGCAACTTCATCCATATGACCAGCAAACATTACTACAGGTGAACCTTTTGGCCCATGCTTAATTCCAAAAACTCCTCCAAGTTTATCCATAACTATTTCATCAGAATATTTCTCTAACTCTTTTTTTACATACTCTCTAACAAATCTCTCATTCCCTGCAGCTCCTGGTAAATTAAATAAATCAAAATACAACTTCTTATTTTTCATGTTTAATCCTCCCTATTAGTCTATTTATCTTATATCCTTCTTTAGAAAACTTTTCCTCAAATTCAGTCATTACATTATCTACATTTAGAGAATGCAGATCGTTAGTTTTCTCTAGTACTTCTAATCCTGAATCTACAAATGATTCGACTGAGTAGTTAAACAATTCAATATTGTCTGTCTTAAATATAATATCATTTTTTACTATCTTTTTATACTTATCTAAAAAATTAGGCGATGTTAACCTTCTTTTAGAGTGTTTCTTCTTAGGCCACGGATCAGAGAAATTCAAGTACAATCTGTCAATTTCTAGTCCAAAGTAATTCTCAATTTCAAACGCATCAAGTAAAAACATTCTTACATTCGATAAAGGATTCTCAATCAGTTTCTCCGATACTCTTAATAAGACACTATCATACTTCTCAACGGCAATAAAATTAACACCTGGAAATTTCTGCGCCATCTCTATGATGAATTTTCCCTTTCCACATCCAATTTCTAGATGGATTGGATTAGTGTTACTGAAAAGATGTTGCCATCTATTCTTCGTGTCTTTATCAAACACAGACAACTCATTTTCAAGCAGCTTATTATATGCATTCTTAATCTTTCTTAATCTCATATTATCACCCAGTAAATTCTAACAAATATCCAAAACAAAAAAAAGGGGAAACCCCGAGGGGAATCCACCTTTTAATTACTAATTAAATCCTAAGGATTTAAGTTAGCGTCGAATAAGATAATTTCGAATTCTTTAGTAACTTCTACATCGTCAGTTCCGTCATCATCCATAT
>Ga0194000_1000083_pt1 | contig 9063 bp, 9 predicted proteins | sample FLT_67_MG_FD_140346 | JGI IMG/M metagenome (GOLD analysis project Ga0194000, IMG submission 140346) | Sediment microbial communities from the Broadkill River, Lewes, Delaware, United States - FLT_6-7_MG | ecosystem: Environmental > Aquatic > Freshwater > River > Sediment | place: USA: Delaware... | reverse complement strand
TTTAAGTGGCAAAATAATTGAAGAATTTATATCAGCAAGACAAGCGAGAAAAAAGTATGGGACAGGCGTATCTTCTGTGTTATCAGGAAGAAGAAAAACACAAAGAGGGTTTATCTTTAAATATAAAGATGATTTTGATAAATCAAAAATAGAAGAATATTTAAATTATGCAAAAACTTATCATTATACTGAAAATTCAGGTCAATATAAAAAAGGTCAAAAAAGCAGTACATGTAAAAAAGTTAATATGTATGATTTAAATTGGAAATTTATAAGGTCGTTTGATTCAGCTAAAGATGCTGGTGAGTTTATGAATGTAACAGGTGGAGCTATACAAAGTGCTTGTAGGGTAAATAAAAATAATGTTTGTAAAAAATTTAAATTTAAATATTGTGAATAAAAATATTTTAATAATAGGACACGGAAAACATGGGAAAAGTACAGTAGCCCAATTAATTAGTAATATATTGGGAACATCTCATGAGGATTCATCTATGATGGCTGCAAAAATATTCATCTATGATCAGCTAAAACAATCACATGACTACAATTCTTTTGAGGAGTGCTACACTGATAGACATAACCATAGGGCATTATGGCACAACCTTATTTGTTCCTATAATAAATACGACAAAGCTAGACTTGCTAAAGATATAATGGCTGAAAATGATATTTATGTAGGTATGCGTTCTGATGATGAATTAAGTGAATGTAAAAGAATAGGTTTATTTGATATGGTAATCGGGGTATTTGATCCCAATAAACCACTTGAAGGTAAAGATTCGTTTAATATAGACCTGTTTCAACAATCAGATTTTATCATTATAACAGGTGATTTGGAGAAAACAGCTAAAAATGTAAAAGAATTTTGTAAAATATTGAAGTAGTGATATGGGCAACAATTGAGGTAGTATCAAATTACTATAAACAATCGTTTCCCCCTAAAAACAGTAGAGGTAAAAGAAGTAAAGGTAATTTGATACTATTTATTCTTTTGAGAGATATAAATAAATTATCTTGCGTAGAAATAGGGGAGTTAACCAATAGAGAAAGGACAACTATAACAAAACTTCAATCAAAAGCCAATAAGCTACTAATAAAAGATATTTTATTTAAAAAGGAATATAATATATTAACTGAACTAATAAGACAACATGGACACAACATTTGAAAGAAAATATAAAGATAAGGAAGGTACAGTAGAATGGTTTACCCCTCCTGAGATAACACAATCATTAGGTTATTTTGACCTTGACCCTTGTACAAGAACAGATGCGCCATTTTCTCATGCTAAAAATATATTTACATTACAGGATAACGGATTAAATCAAATTTGGGAAGGTAGAGTTTGGTGTAATCCTCCATATGGAGCAAAAGAAACTCCCAAATGGTTGGAAAAACTTTCAGAGCATGGTGATGGCGTAGCTTTAATTTTTGCAAGAACTGAAACTAAAATGTTCTTTAATTATATTTGGGAAAGAGCGGATGCAGTAATGTTTATAAAAGGTAGAGTTAAGTTTTATACACCTGAAGGAAAACAAGGGCAACCAGCAGGTGCGCCAAGCTGTTTAGTTGCTTATGGTAGTAAAAATGTAATGTCTTTAGAAAATAGTAATATCAAAGGAAAAATAATTTATTTATAATATGAAAACCTTACTTGAATATTTAAACAGTAATTTAATCAACTATACCGAAAAAGAGGGTATAATAACAATAGACAACAAAACTTATGAGCTTATAAAAGCAAATAAGGATAATATGTTGTTCGATGAAAAGTTTCATCTAATTGCAGAAGAAACAAAACAAAATGCTTATGTTTTTGAGTTTGGTGAAAAATACTACCATCTTGACAAAGGAAAAGAACAGAGTGTTGAATTAAATGAACTTAAATATTTAGGTAAGGCAAAACAAGAACTTTCCACTAAAACATTTCTTGGTGTAAGAGGGGGGTATGAATTATTAAATGGTTCACGACTTTACAAAGATTGGTGCAATAAAGCAAAGTTTTTAGGGACAAAAACATTGGGTATTTGCGAAAAGAACACATTGGCAGGTACCCTAAAGTTTCAATTGGAATGTAAAAAGAATGAAATTAAATCTATTCTTGGGGCAACCTATACAGTTTGGAGAGAAGCAGAAGATTATCGTTATGATATTAAATGCTATGTTAAGAATGAAAAAGGTTGGGAGAACTTACTGCTCATAAACAAAGAAGTGTTAGTAACTAACAGTAAATTCATAAAAGAAACAGATTTATTTAAACTCACTGAAGGGTTATTTATTGTATTTGACCCTAAATCAATTGAATTTGATAAAGTGTTTCCTTGGGATATAACAAAAGAAGATCACTATTACCAATTAGATACAGTTGAGTTTACAGATAATGAACATGATAAATGGTATTTAGAAAATCTAAAGAAATTTTATCATAGTAAAATGAAGCCTGTATCAACAACCGATGCTTTCTATTTAGACAAAGAAGACTATCATATTAAACAAAAACTTAATTCAATTGGTGGATTCCAAGAATATATCTCAAAAAACCAATACTTCAAAAACAAAGATGATTACTTTTTTGAATTACAAGAACTGTTTAATGAAGATGATTTTGATAGCTTGGTTAAAACATTAGACGAGGCAACACAAAATGAAAGTTGGATAGCAAGTCAATGTAATTTTGAAATTGAAACAGGTAAACGTCACCTTCCTAAATATCGAATGACTGAGGAAGAGAAAAGGGATTTTAAAACTAACGAAGATTTGTTTTGGTATTTAGTTGAAAGAGGACTTAGAAAGAAAACAGATGAATCAAAATATGATTTTTATTTAGAGCGTATCGAAAAAGAATTTTCTGTTATTGAAAAAGGTGGTGTATTAGATTACTTTTTAATAACAAGAGATATTATAAATTGGGCTGAAAATCAAGGCATATTACAGGGGGTAGCGAGAGGTAGTGCAGGAGGTTCCCTTATAATGTACCTACTTGGTATAATTAAAATAAACCCTTTGGATTTTGATTTACTTTTTGAAAGATTCATTAACGAGGGTCGTATAACTGTTTCTTTACCTGATGTTGACAGCGATTTTCCGACACACGCAAGGGAGGATGTAAAGCATTATATTGAACAAAGATTTGGTGTTGATCAAGTGTGTAGTGTTGGGACATATACCACTCTAAAACTTAAAGGTGCTATTAAGGATTTAACAAGATTAGAACGTAATCATGAATTTATGGAAGTGAATATGGTTACTAAATTCATATCTGATGATGATAAAAAAATTGAAGACCTATTTAAGTTAGCTGTAAGCAACAGAACAGTAAAAGATTTCATTGAAAAGTACCCAAATGTTATAAATGATTTAACTCTTTTACTTAACCAACCAAAAGCAAAATCAATACATGCTTGTGCAATGATGATTTTTCCTAAAGAAAAAGATATGTATAGATGGTCACCTATGCGTATTCAAGATGGTATGATTGTGAGTGAATTTGAGGGCGGTGAATTAGATGAATCAGGATTCTTAAAAGAAGATATTTTAGGTATCATGCAGTTAAGTAAGTTTACTGATATACTTAAATTAGTAAAAGACAATCACAACAAGGATATTGATATTTATAACTTACCTCTTGATGACACTGAGGTTTATAGGTATTTTAAAAATGGTTGGAATGGTGATGTTTTCCATTTTGGTTCGCATGGGTTAACGGGGTATTGTCAAGAAATGAAACCTGAAAATATTAATGAATTGATTGCAGCCATATCTTTATACAGACCAGGTGCAATGGAGAACAATTTTCACAATGAATATATTTCAAGGAAAGAGGGTAAAAAAGAGTCTGTTGCTTATATTGGGGCTGAAGAAATACTTAAAGATACGTTCTCTATTTTTGTTTATCAGGAACAAGTAATGAAAATGTGTCAAGTATTAGGTGGTATGTCATTAGTTGAAGCTGATGACATTAGAAAAGCAATGGGTAAGAAGAAACTTGAAATACTTCATGGTTATAGAGATCAGTTTGTTAAATATTATATTGAGAATTTTGAGGTTGAAGAAGAGTATGCTGACAATGTTTGGGGGGAGATGGAGAAAGCAAGTACATATTTATTTAACAAGTCCCACGCAGCAGCATACACAGTTACAGGTTATATTAGTCAATGGTTAAAGGTTCATTATCCTACTGAATATTGGACAATAGCCTTAAATTACGCCAATGACAAAGAAGTTGCTGATTATATTTCAGAAATTAATAAAACAGGTAAAATAAGGGTATTGCCTCCTGACATTAATATTTCTGAAACAACCACTAAAACAGACTTTGAATCTCAAATAATTTATTGGGCTTTAGGTAATGTAAAAGGTTTAGGTGATGTTGCAACAACTCAAATAATGGCAGACAAAGAAAAGAATGGTGAATATTTTTCTTTTGAGGAGTTTATTGATAGGCATACATTCACAGGCTCTAAAGTAAACAAAACACATTATGAAAATTTAGTTATTTCAGGGGCTTTTGATAAGATAGAAAAGATAAAGACACAAAAAGATAGGTTGAAGTTAATTGAACGCTTCAGAGAGATTAAAAAAGTTAAAATAAAGGATTCTGACAAAGATATATTAAGAGATAATAAAGAAAAGTTAGGTTATAATTGGTGGTGGAACTTACAGCAAAAAAGATTAAGTGGTTTAGCTTTCTTTGATTACCATACACTTTATAAAAACTACTCTGAGAGCCAAAAAAAGTACCCTTACGTGGACTTTGTAAGGTTTAATGAGGAAAAGGTTGCTGATGATAGGAAAAAGGTTAGTATAGGTGGTTATGTGGTTGATGTAGAAGTTAGACAATCAAACAAAGGTGATTATGCAAGAATAACACTTGAAAACAACTATGATTTCTATACTGTTACGGTGTGGGCTGAACAATATGAACATTTTGAAGACATACTATTAGAAGCTAAAGGGTGTTTGATGTTGGTTAATGGAAATGTTGTGTTTGATAATTACAAGAAAATGAATACCCTACAAACAAACGATGATTCAGTAATAATTATTTTAGAATAAAAAGTATCAACTAGATATAAAAACTATATATTTGAACAATCAAAAACAATTATAATTATGATGGCAAAAAAAGAACGTTTATTGACCAGATTAGTCAATGAGTTACAAGCGGAAAAAATAGTTGTTACAGGGAGTTTTGCTCTATACAAATTAGGTGTAACTGAAATTAAACCAAAAGACCTTGACATTATTTTAATTAAACCTTATGAATCAACAAAAGACCTTATCAAAATTTGGAACAATATAAATAAATCTAACATAAGGGTATCAAATTACCCATCTAAAGTTGGTTTGCAATATATTGTTAATATAGATGGTATTGAAGTTGATTTTTTCTTTACAGACACTCCAATAGACAGTATTAAGGTAGATGGAGTTAATTACAAAAAACCTTATGATATATTTAAGGCTAAAAAGAAAATAGGCAGAATAAAGGATTGGGGGCAACTAAAAAGGATTGCTAACAGTATATTTTCACAAAAAGAATTAGATGATTGTTTAAATAAGGTTGTTTAATTATGGAAATTTCAGAAGAAACAATAATGCCATTTGGAAAGCATTCTGGTGAAAAATTAGCTAATGTCCCAGCAGACTATTTAATTTACATGTATGATAGCGGTAAGCTTTACGGAACCATTAGACAATATGTTCAAGAGAATGAAGAACTATTAAGAAAAGAAGTTAAAGAAATTAAGTCCAAATATAAGCAATCGAAATACAATGATTGTGATGCAACAGAATCAGATATTTATTAAGATATGAAACACATTATACATCTTGGAGATAAACCAATAGTTCTTATTTACAAAGATTTTGATGAAGAAATTGATGTAAATGAGTTTACCAAAATAGACTATTCAAATTTATTTGGAGAAACTGTCACCATATCAGCATTAATAAATCGCATAGGACAGTTGAGAGCTGAAGCTGAAGCTGAATATGAACGTAAAAAGTTAAAGCGACATATTGAAGAATCTACACTTGAAAAGCGTTGGAGGAAAGAGGCAAGTAAATCTGATGGTAAATTTACAATCAAAGAAGAGGGTGAAAGACCTTATATGATAAAATTAACCGACAAATCAGTTGCAGCAGCTATAATTTCTGACCCTGCCTATAAAGTAGCTAAGAGTAATGAAATTTCAGCAAATAGAGATTATCAGTTTTTAGACGCTTTTTATTGGTCATTAAAAGATAAGTCAAATAAATTAAATGTTCTTTTACCTAAAAACGTTCCTGAAGATTTTTATAATGAAATAGTGGAAGGGACTATAAATGGGATTATGATTAGAAAACCTAAAAAATAAACACATGGAAACAAAAATTGAGTATTTAAATTTCGTTATTGAACCTGAAACAAATTCTCCAAGTAAATTTAATCTTTACAAGAAAATTAAGGTAACGAAAAAAGAAACTGAAGAAAAAGTAGATAGTGAAACTTTGATTGGTTATGGTTACACTATGGAGGGCTGCATAAAAACTATTGCTCATCTAAAGGCTGGAAACCCTAAAAGGGTAATTGAACTAAAACAGTATTTAAAAGAGTTTAAAGAAACAATAGAAGAAATTAAAGATTATTTAATGTCCTAGAAGGACTATTCGTTTAACAATTAAATTTAAATTAAGATGTCAGGAAAATTCGACAGGTCAAAAATTCGCGGCAGTAAGATTGCCAGTATTCAAAAAGCCCAAGGTGAGGCTAAAAAAAATGAGAAGTATTTTGGTGATAGTTCAGGTAGAGTAAATTACCATAAAATTGGAGATGGTAAAAATGTATTTCGTGTAGCTCCTGTACTTGAAGACGGAGCAGTACCTTATGAACCTTATTATTCAACATTCCTACAATGTTTGGTTGATGAGTATAGTGAGGGTGAAAAAACAGGAAACAAGGTTGTTAAAAACAAGAAAGTTTTTATTGCAACACAACATTCCCCTAAAAATAAAAAAGGTGACCCTATTGTAAGTAAAGACCCTGTTTTAACTTACATTGATTTTGTTTACAAATTAGCTGAAGAGAAATTTGATCAAGACAAAGACGGTAAATCAAAATTCCTTAATCCTATTACGGGTTATCGTGCAGGTGGTAAATGGACTTCAGGTATTCGTCCATCTATGGAGTACGTTTGTTATGCTTGGGATAGTGAAAACAAACTAGGTCAATTGGGACTAAATAACGCTTGGATGAAAAAAATGGAGAAAATTTCTCTTGAACTTTCAGATGAAGATGTGTTAGCTCTTGATGTATTTAGTGATGCTGAGAACGGTTATCCATTGATTATCCGTAAGGGTAAAAATGAAAAAACAAACAAAACAGAGTATGATATTTCAGCAGAACAATTAAAACGTGGTGAAGATTGGGATGAGTTCTTTAAAAAGAATCGTATTACTGATGATCAACTATTTGAACTTGATAAATTAGATTCTCTAAAATCAAGGTTCCAAGGCGCTTATTCTCAACGTGATTTTGATTTAGCTATTGATGGATTAAAGCGTTTTGACGAGGAACATAGTTATGGTATTTTTTCAGACGAGGCATTTCTTGATGTATTAGAAGAAATTGCAGCAACGGTACCTGAAGACCCTAAGAAAGAAGAAAACGACACTAAAGAGGGTAAGGATATTGAGGAAACCTTTAATAAAGAAAAAGAAAGCGAAGAGGTGACTCCTATTCGTATGAAAAAATTCCTTAGAAAGTACATTGCTGATGAATACGGTGAGGATTATGAGTTACCTAGCATTAAGGGTGCTGAACTTAAAAAATGGTATCAGTTGGCTTTAGATGGTGAAGAGTTACCTTTTCCTGAGTCATCTAATGAAACCGAAGAGGAAGAAGACACTACTGAAGGTGAATCCGAATTGAATGAATCAGATGCAGATACAGATGTTGACGCAAACATAGATTTAAAAGCTAGGTTAGCTAAAATGGCTAAGAATAGAGGTAAGTAGTATTAATTGTTTTTCAAGGGGTTGAAACATACCCCTTGTTTTTAAAAATTTCGTTAACATGTATATAGCAGGTTTTATAACTGACACACACCTTTCTAAAGATAACGTAGAGTTAAATTTAGATATATTTAAACAAGCAATTGATATTTGTAAAGAGCATAAAATTAGACTTTATCATGGAGGTGATTTTCTTGAAAAAAGAGGTAATTTCCTTAACTATGATGTAAAGAAAGGTTTTGAATCAATACTTGATTTGTTATTTAAAGAACATATTGAATTACATTCATGTATCGGTAACCATGACAAGGTAAGTTACACATTACCAGACAGTTGGTTATCTCAATTCAAATATCACCCTAATTTTGATTTAATAGAAGAATATGGTTTTGATGACATAAAAGGTGATGATGTTGATTTTAGAATACATATAGTTCCTTTCTTTGATGAAAATATAGCTTATAAAGAATACCTACAAAGAGCTATTGACAATATAGACAAATCAAAGAAAAACATTCTTTTGACACATATAGCAATCACAGGAGCTAAAAACAATGATGCAACTAAGGTAGAAAACACTTTATCTATAAAAGACTTCAAAGCTTTTGATACTGTACTTTCAGGACACTATCATTCGCAGCAAACTATTAAAAACTTTATTTACTTTGGTTCAGCTTATCAAGCTAATTACGGAGAAGATAATCAAAAAGGCATAACTCTTCTAAAATCAGATGGTACTTTAGAGTTCATAAAATTGCGATTTAAAGAGTACATAAAGGTAAAGGTGGATATTGATAACAAAACACAAAAAGAAGTCGATAGCATCGCTAAAAAGTACTTTAAATCTGAAGATAATGTACGTATTGAACTTGTAGGAACAGAATCACAATTAAAATCAATAAAAAAGGATGTTTTTAAAGACAATGGAATTGATGTAAAAACCAAAACCAAAGAAGTTGAAGATAATTCTATTTATGATGAAGGTGTGGAGGTAAAACAATTTGATAGTACCTCTATAAAAGAAGCATTTATTGAGTTTTGTGATGAAAATGAATTAGATTTAGA
>Ga0194000_1000081_pt1 | contig 9082 bp, 11 predicted proteins | sample FLT_67_MG_FD_140346 | JGI IMG/M metagenome (GOLD analysis project Ga0194000, IMG submission 140346) | Sediment microbial communities from the Broadkill River, Lewes, Delaware, United States - FLT_6-7_MG | ecosystem: Environmental > Aquatic > Freshwater > River > Sediment | place: USA: Delaware... | reverse complement strand
CATGACTATCGTTGCGCTAGCGCAACGATAGTCATGACTGGGCCCGACCCATATATGACTAGAAAGCAGATCGCTAGCGATCTGCTTTCTAGTCATATATGGGGTAAGGACGTTTTGTCACTACGTGCATTGGCCTCATGATGGTCGTGTGGTCTCGTGATATATTTGAGTAAGGAAAAATAGTGATTGGGTTGAGCGACTTTGACACTTTCGGTCGTGCTTCGTACAATGATGATCTATCAGTTTGTTTGTATCCTCCGTACATCCCTCCTGATGTGTACGGCATGACGGCTCCCCTAAGGGTGTCGCTTAGATTCACAATCAGGCGCATCTTTAGCCTATGAACCTCATCAAATATGAACGATATGGCGTCCCCGACGGACGTGCATCGCTGTTGAAATCTGAACCTGTCCTCTATCCAGTATCCCTTGCGGTCCTCAATCTCAACGACATGCGTGATGATCTCGTCGTTGAACCTTACATGTCTTGAGGGAGACTGTGCGGTATGGATCATCCGACGGATATTGATCACAAGGGTTGGTGGACCTAGCGCCTGCGGCAAAGCCGCCCGCCGTGAGCTTGGTGGAGACGATGAGTCTTCAGAGTCGTCGCATGGGTCTGTGTCAGCATCGCTGCTGTCCTCTGTAGAGCTACCTTCATCTGAATCAATGTCGCTCCAACAAGGGTCAGAGATTGTGGTTGATGTATCATCCTCAAAGACAATGTAGTCATCGTCTGATATATCTGATATATCGTCACCTGAAGATGACGTGGTGGCTGATTCAATATTTGGTTGGTGGGTGATCGGGGCACCCTTTTTCTTTTTCTTAACCATTCGTGCTTTAAATATGGTTAAGAAAACTTTAAATGGTTTAGAGATCTATGGGCTGATCTCTGGGATACGACTGAGGACGATGTCATGCCCCAGTCTTGCAACTTGTTTGTATCCCAGTTTGGTTAGCTTCTCGACGCATTTGTGTATAGTCTCGTTGTCCCAATGATCCTCAATGGTCATCACGTCAATCGTTACCTTATCAAAGTCAATCGAGTCCAACACGGCGGCCTCACCACCCTCAACATCGAGACTGAGGTAGTCAACGTGTGTGATGCCATGTTTATCCAATAATTTCTGAAGAGGTAGACATGGTACCTTGAGGAGGGTTTTTTCACACGGAAGATTGTTCACGCGATCACGCTGTTTGGGCTCGTAATACTTATTGAGTCCCGAATGGCCGCCCGCATAACCTTCGTTATACCTGTAGTACACGAAGTCCTCTCTGATCAAGAACAGGTCGGCCTCCCCCTCCTCCCTGTCTATCGCCACCTGTTCACAGATGCTGTTAGGCCTATTTTCCCTCAGATGACCATCCTCAAAGTACCAAGGGATGGGCTCAATCAGGAGCCCGGTCCAACCCAGATTCTTCTCATAGTAGAGCGTATTTGAGTTGTGAACACCATCCGTGGCTCCAAGTTCAATAAAGACACCATTACGCTTCCCCTTGAAGAACTTGGCTTCCAAAAACTTGTCTTGTCCTAACTCGCTGTGGTATGTCATTTTCTCCGAATTTTATCGTAGAACCTAGTTCCTAAATTGATTGAGTCATTAGGTCTAAAGGCGTGCACGTGCCTCAAAAAATGGATAGGAACAAACTGGATCTTTTCAATTTCCGCGTGGCCAAGACCATATTGGGCAACCGCCGCATGAATAGCGATTGGCTCGTGGGCTGGTACTTTGCCCAAGAGCTGCTCAAGATATTCCCTGACTCCGTGGAGATCAAAGACGAGGCCTCCTTGGCGGCCTTTTACTCAAAGGAATACACACGCTCTGCAGAGATCATTAACGACCTCCTCAACCTCAAACCCCCACGGTATATGATTGCGCGTGTGATGGGGAACAAGAGGTTCTGCGCCCCTCACCTCATGAGGAAGGCTCTACTACCCGTTGATGATGGCTATGAATCCGCCGATGATCAAATTGAGGGCCGTCTCGATCACACCCCTTACATTTTCGTATGCAGAGGAACGTCGGCAGCCTCTATTAGAAGTTTCCTGAGACACTGTACGGACGCGCACCTCTTCTCTCACTTCTACTACCTCTACGACAATGACGATGAGATGGTCGAGATGAAGAAGGAACTCCCTAATTACTTTGAATTCGTCAAGTACGACAGCAATATCCTCAATTCATTAGGAGACAGGTGCACGCCTTACATTTTCAACATGGTCGGGGACTGGCTCTTCTTTGACAAGCGTAACTATGTGACGATCATGCGCGACATCATCGACTCAGCTGGCAACGGAGCCAGCTACGGCCAGGTGCTCATGAACCAGAACTATTCCGATTCTGTGGATGATTGGTCCCAGGAAGGTAACGAGAAATACACACCATTAGAGCGCCGCTACTATGAAGACAGTACTGAGTTTGATGGATCAGCACCGTCACTCCTTAATAGGGAGGTCCTGTATGAGTACGACTTTGAGGCCAACTACAAGAAGACACACAAGACGGCACTCATGGATGGCGTGCACGTAGTGAGGCATATGATCGCATGATCAGTTCATCACGAGCACTCTACATATCTCAATCGTTACTTTGACGTTTCCTAACCCCCGGGGGTTAGGAAAGGTAAAAAGATAAGGTAAGTTAGTTCCCAGTTGAGCCGAAAGCGCCAGCTCCTCGCTCTGTGTCGTCGAGATCATCAACCTCCTCAAGCTCAGGATAAACTATGCGCTCACAAACTAACTGAGCGATGCGATCACCTTTCTTCACTTCAAAAGGCTCAGAATTGTGATTGAAGAGGATGGCCCCAACCTCGCCCCTGTAGTCTTCGTCAATCACGCCGGCCCCGATGTCAATGCCCTTTTTCAGAGCAAGACCTGAGCGAGGCGCCACACGGCCATAGCATCCCTCAGGAACGCCTACGGCGATGCCAGTTTTGACGAGACACCGTGAGTTTGCGGGGATGACGAGTACAACGTCATCATCAAGTTTGACAGTTTCACCCACTTTACCATCAACAACGAAGGCGTACGAATGCGCGTGCAAGTCGTATCCTGCCGCGCGGTCAGAGCCCTTGCGAGGAAGAATGGCGTCATCAAAGAGACGCTTCACCTCAAGTACAGGTGGCTCAGGGACGACGAGCTCAGGGTAGTCCTCTTCAAGGATGCTAGCAACAACGCTTCTCAATAGGTTCTTCAGTAGTCCAAACATCGTATTTTCCTATTGCTTATTTACCTTTAACCCTATAATTCAACTCGTTTGACTGGTAGAATATGTTAGTGGTCAACTTTAAAGACACCATGGTATGAAAGAAATGGGTAAGAAGAATTTCCTTCCAGTTAGTACACACGACGTCGAACTTCCCCTCATGTCTGAAGGTCCCGTCGCAGCAGTCGCAGCAATGGGCGGTACTGGCGTCTACCGCGACACCGTTACGCAGAACAGACGAGGCCTACCCAAGGCCGCCAAAACCAAATCCTGGATTATGAAGATGTTCTCGGCTCTCACGTTTCTAGGCCTCATCTTCGGGGGTACTATCGTTGGCTTCTCATTCAAAATGATTGCCGACAACCAGGTCGGTTATTACAACAGCGAGCCCGGATATATGGGCCCTGGCACCTACTTCCAGTTTCCATGGACAAAGGAGGAGATGAAGATTGTAGACGTGGGCAAAGAATTCATGAGGCTTGAGCGCCTGATGGGCGTACTTGAGGCAAACGATCAGGAGTTCATGATCCAAAACGCTAACGTGATCTACAACGTGTCCGACGTAGACCAATACATCCAGACCCTCAAAGACCTCAAAGACGTCAAATCCCCCGTCTACTACTGCCAAACCGAGATCGAGAACGCAGTCCTTGACGACATCGTCAACACCGACCCAGAGGAGCTACCCGGTCTCAAAGAACTGAGAGACATCCCCGTCACCGACTGCGGTATGACCATCGAGAGAGCTATCCTCTCAAGGCCAATCATCACCCAGAAAAACCCACTCATCGTTAATGTTGACGGCACCCAGCAGCCCCGCGTCACGTACCAGACCCAGGAAGAGGCCACCACCCCCAAACATCCCACCACTACCAAATCCACAACTACTACCACTACAACAACTCAAGCACCAGAGGAGGACGTTACCGAGCCAGTCGAAGATCCCGAAGCGACTACCAATTCAACCCTCAATGGTTGATTCCATGATTTTTAACCATGAGATCCTTAATATTTTAACACAATTTTCGTGTTAAAATGCACATACTTTGTTTGTTGAGTCAAGCGTGTAGTGTAAAATAACCTATGGTTACCTTAAGTACAATCATTTTGTATTGAAAACCACAATGATGAGACAAGTCTCTTTTGGAATGAATTCCAGCATCATGACGAACAAGAATCACGTTCTTGTCGCATGCGGTAAGTGCTGCGGCAGCGAGCAGGTCATGATTCCGGCCGCCGCCGGGCCTTCTGGCGCTGTCGCGGCGCCTCGTCCCTCGGGTAGCAAGCGCGTCAACATCCAGTGCTTCACGCCCCGCAACGCCACAGGAACCGTGTCCCTAGTCAACACCACCTCCTCCACGAGCAGGAAGATCACAACCGATCAAAACCTGGCCACCGTCCCCGCCAACGCAATCATCGACAAGATCGAGTTCTTTGGAATCAACGGTTTCGCCACAAAGGGGCCCTTCTCAATCGGCCTCGGTCAGCTCAACGGCAGCATCATGGTCCCCCTCATCGAAAACGCCACAGCCGCCATCGCAAATGAGAAGGTGGGTGGATGTAGGGAGTTCGCAGCCAACGCAGCTGACGGTAGGAACACCAAAACACTAGTCCTCCTCCAGAGTAACGTTAATGCAGTCCTCGAACACCCAGTCACCGCGGGGAGCCTCCAGGTTGTAATCGAGTACCATCTCAAACCCACACCAGCCTAAATATCTTCAATCAGTTATCCCGAAGATTTATGGTCGAACCTAATCAGATTTTTCCTGATTCGGTCACTTATAGACATTCCAAACTAGAAATGGTTTAAAGAAGCACCTATCTCTATAAAATGAAGAAGCGAAATATCGAAGAAGAGATCCAGAATCTCGATGCCCTCGTCAGGGACAACGAGCAGATCCCGTCCAAGGTCCGCAACAACATCTTGAAGCAGCTAGAGGTCGTCCGCAAGTGCGCCAAGCCTCGTCGCTCCAATAAGGGACGTAACCAAAACCAAAACAGCGGTCTCCTGAAGCCCGTCATCATCAGCGAGGAGATGGCCAAGTTCGCCGGCTGGGAGAAGGACGAACTTCACTCTCGCGTCGACGTCACTAAAGTAATCTGCGCCTACATCAAGGGCGATGAGAAGGCCGGCCGAGCGAGCCTCCAACAACCCTCCAACAAAAAGACCATCCTCCCCGACCAGGTTCTGAAGGACCTGTTGAGGTGGGATGCTGACTCTGAGGAGATGGTCGTCGGTGCCGCTGGCGGCTCTGCCGATGGAATCCATACCTTCAGCCTCATCAAGATCCCGAGCTCAGGCCTCAAGAAACCAAACTATTACAACAACTCCGAATTGAAGAAGGTTGATGGTGAGAAAGTAGCTGTCATCAAGAAGGTCGTCCTCATGGACAACGATAACTACGGTTTTGTCTTAGACAAGGAGGATGTTACTTTTACCGTCGGTGACCAATACATCGTCCATGTCCCTCTCACTTATCCCAAGATACAGACCAAAATCAGCATCCATCTGACCAAGCCCGAGACCGACGAGGAACCCGATAAGAAGGAGTCCAAACCCAAGAAGGAAAAGAAAGAGAAGACCCCTAAGAAAGAAGCCAAGGCTGAAAAGAAACCAAAGAAGCCCAAGAAGGTGAAGGAACCCGAACCTTCGTCCGACGAAGAGTAAGATCATATCCGTTGATCATATTCGTTCATCGCGTTACCCTTTTTATGTGTTTGGTAACCACATGTGGTTACCAAATCTACAATCTATCGTACATACCTATATTGACCGTCATAGGTCCATTCAGTCTTTGAGTAGTCCCTCAATATCTTGAGTACCTCGTCGACACACACTCCACTCACGTCGAGTTCTCCATTGACGACACCCTCCATCCGATCTAAGAGGTTGTCCAGTACAGTCACGTCAAGAAGCTTGTTAAGTTGATTGAAGATGTGTGCCTTGTTGTACTCGTACTGCTCAAGATTGAACTCGAAGGCGTCATCGAACCCCTTCACACTGTTGACGAGACGCACCATATGCCCCGACAGACACATATCCTCGCTTTCACTCATCTCCTCAAAGAGTCGCTTCGTGAGAGATTCGTGCTCTTTGTGTGCCGTGATGTATAGCCACACGGACGCAAAGAGACTGGGCATGTGAATGCCGTTCACCAGTTCATCAGTCTCGATGACGTTGAAGAAGGGGTGTTCGAACGGCCTGTGGGTGTACGTGCACGGATACTTGCTCATGATCTCCTTAGCAGCTTGGGCCGCCGGCGTCATGAACATATGCACGTTCTGAGGATTGTGATAGACAGTCTTCGCTGGTACATGCATCCATCTACTGAAGGTGTCCTCAAACCTGTATATGATGTGGAAGTTGTTGGAAGCTGTCAGTTCCTCACAATACAGACGTAAGGATTTGAGTATATCGTTCAACATGAGGGCGCTGATCATGTCATCGCTTGTGACGGAGGCAATCAGGTCTTCGTACATACGTATCCTAGAATCATGAGTGAGAGAGTGCTCATTGTCATATAGGTTCATTAGATCCATGAAATGAGCACTGAAAGGTTGTTCAGAGTTCATCATCTTACTCCTCATACTATAATAGCTCTAAAGTTAAACCCCTAGTATTCAAATCATGACCGAATTTGTGACAGTGAAAATGCTATGCAACTGGGATAGTGGCACAGGCCTCTGCAGAACGTGGGACAAGCTGACCGACGGCAACCTCACATACACGCGGGATAACGCGTCGATCAAGATGGTAGGGGATGAGACTCCGCCAGATGACGCGGATTACATACTTGTAGTTAACTTAGCGTCTTGGAATCAACAGTCTTGGTACCCCTCAATGGACGAACTGCCGCGCGTTATCTTCATGAAGATGGAGCCAGGATTCATGGACCCCTTCTGGCGTGACGTGGACAGACGACTCTTGAAGGCCAAGATCGTGCACGGCAGCGACCACGATCACACCAACTTCAACAACCTCGAGTGGCACATCAACAAGACCAAAGATGAGCTGCTGACATCAGACTACTCAGACCTGAAGACGAAGGGAGATGTCGTGTCGTCCGTCATCTCAGGCAAGGCCTTCACAGACGGCCACAAACTGAGGAAGGCATTCGCGCTACATGCTCAAAACTTTATTGATTGGGACGCTTACGGAAATTATGGGGCTCGCAACCACGCCTGGAATCGGTATCTAGGCGCGCCTCAATACAAAGACGATGCGCTCATTCCATACAAGTACTCATTCGCGTGTGAGAACAGCTTCATCAACGGCTACGTTACCGAGAAGTTAGTGGACTGTATCATGTCTGAGACGCTGTGCTTCTATTGCGGCGCCCCCAACGTCTCCAAATTCATAGATCCTGAGGCCTACATTCAGTTGGACCTGAGGAAGGAAGAAGGCTCGTGGGACACAGCCATCAAGACCATGAAGGACGCGATAGCGAATGGGGAGTGGGAGAAAAGGCTAGTAAACATCAAGAAAGCGAAGCATAAAATACTTACGGAGATGAGCATGTTCCCGCGTCTGTGGGAGTTAATCTACGGAAGGGGCGCAACGAAATGAAATCTCACGCCCTACAAAGCGAAAAGATGAGTTGAAGCAGATATGAGAAGTTGAAATTAACCTTGTGGAGACAAACAGAACCATGTTAGGATTGTAGGAACCAATGATGAGCCTTGGTTTTGTGGAAAGGATCTGTGTGTGGTGCTCGAATACAGTCAACCAAGACAAGCACTCCAAAATAATGTAGATGAGGATTGTAAGAAAAGTCTCAGTTTACTGAGTTCTGAATTAGGGCAATTCGATTGCTCCCATTTACTTGGACAAAATAACCTAGAAAACATCTCTTATAATGAAGGTAAGACCGTGTACATTAATGCACGAGGATTGAGGTCATTATTAGCCAAAAGTAACCTAAAAACACCTAAGATAATCAAAAAATTTAAGGAACACCCATTCTTCTCTAAATATATGCAGATTGAAACCATCGTATTTAGGAAGGAACAAGAATACATCTCATCCATTAAAGAGACTTTTTATTACATGAAGTGTAAATCCCAATTCCCTGTTGGTTCATATTATATTGATCTTTACATCAAAGATTATAATCTTGCGATTGAATGTGATGAGTTTAATCATCGTGACCGTGACCCTTTATATGAAGAGGAACGTCAAAGATATATCGAGGACAAATTAGGATGTCATTTCATTCGATTCAACCCTGATGAATATGATTTCAGTATTTTTAGGGTCATTGGTGATATCCATCGATACATGCTTACAAAAACGCATCAATGTATGAACATTCTTAGTTGTGAACTTGAGCATATGAAATTATGAGTGACTTATTTTTTACCATTTATAACCCCATGGGGTTATAAAAATGTATCATAAAAAGTCTCATTTAACTGAGTTCTGAGGTGGGCTTAACCGGTAAGCCCCCTCAGAACTCAGTTAAATGAGACTTTTTTAGCATATGAAAATATGAGTGACTTATTTTTTACCATTTAGAAACCAACGGGAAAGAGAAAAGGGATCGACGCCCCCACAAAATGAAAAGATGAGAGCCGACATGAGAAGTTGAAATTAACCTTGTGGAGACAACCCCCTTGGGTAAAAAGACACAATGAACGCCCTCGTAAACTTGAACGAATGCCCTGACTACATCACATTTGAGGTAGACGGGAAACAGAACCATGTGAGGATTGTAGGAACCAATGATGAACCTTGGTTTTGTGGAAAGGATCTGTGTGTGGTGCTGGAGTATACAAATATTAAACAAGCACTCCAAATCAACGTAGATGACGATTGTAAGAAAAGTCTCAGTGAATTGGTTGTCATTATGACATCTAGCTCAGAAACCGCCATCT
>Ga0194000_1000075_pt1 | contig 9431 bp, 18 predicted proteins | sample FLT_67_MG_FD_140346 | JGI IMG/M metagenome (GOLD analysis project Ga0194000, IMG submission 140346) | Sediment microbial communities from the Broadkill River, Lewes, Delaware, United States - FLT_6-7_MG | ecosystem: Environmental > Aquatic > Freshwater > River > Sediment | place: USA: Delaware... | reverse complement strand
TCTGGCTTGTCCCTGTGTTGGAGCTACATAGAACACATGCCCTTTGTCTGCCTGTAGGGCATTAACAATCAACATCCATGCTGCTAGTCTGGACTTACCTGTACGTCTACCAGCAGCTACAATCTTAAATCTAGTATCGTCAGCCCAGACTTGCTTTTGCCAATCAAGCAGTTGTATGTTTAGTTCAGTCATAGAACCATCTGACTACTAACTCATCTAAGTCTTTTTCTTCTTCACACTCATACTCAGCATCTAAATCAGGATCACCGTCCCAGTTTAGATCTTCTTGCTGTGCTAAGGTCTTCTTGTATTCTCTGTTAGTAAGCACTAACGTACTTTCCCGTAGTTTTCACCAAACTCAATAAACTTGGGTGTCTTGTAGCCGCCCTTGGCATAATCTATAGCTTCTTTTTTAGAACCCATAGGCAGGAAGTTACCTGTTTTCATGTTGTACGCTTTAGCTTGCATTGGGTCTTTGAACCTATACAACTCACCTGTTTCTAGCATAACAATGTTAGGAAACACAAACCAGTTACCTTCTTCGTCTACTTCAGCAGACATTTCATGTGTAGATATAGACCCATCTTCGTTCTGTATAACAGGATACTTCTCTGGATTCTCTATCCTGTCAAGAAACTCAGGCTGTTTGCTTTTCTTAGCCATTAACTATACGTCCACATTACAGGTGTATCAGTAACTCTAATGTCCACATGCACAAAGCCCCCGGCAACACCAATACCAGTAAAGCCTAACTTAACAGCATTCTTTACTATAGTGTACCTTTGTAAACCAGAGGATACAGCTATGTCCGCTGCAATACCCTGTGCATGTGTACCGGGTCGTTTCTTACCTAGTTCAATAGGATGGTCAGGTGATCTATAGCCACTTGTGATAACAAAAGGAAAACCACAGTGCTCTCTAAGTTCATCCAAGGCATAGATTAACTCATCCTCTATCTCATTCTCACCTGTCGCTTGACAAGTAAACTCATCCCTACTGAAGTACTTAAACATCTTTAAACTCTCCTTCAATAGGTTCTTTAGGTGTAACATCTGTCTCTACAGACCCACTACCAATACCTGAGATTGTTATAGATACCGCAGAGCGCCCACCGGCACTATCCTTTTCAAAGTAGCTAAGGGGTAACATCCTGTCCATAACTAACTTCCAAGCAGCAGCTTGATTCTTATGGTCATCATTTAATGCTGCATCAAAGATACTGTCTAATACTTTACGAGACTTAGGGGAAGCTAACATCCTAGCCTTGTATTCATTAATAATCGAAGCATCACCTTTAGGTCTACCTACCTTACCCCTAGAGCCAGTAGTCTTCTTAACTACCTCGTCTTTCCTAGGTCTACCCCGCTTACGCTTTGGAGGATCATCTTGATTATCCATAATGTATTTACCTTAACATTCTTTAAGATACCTATTTATTATAGCATATTTTTTAGCATTTGTCAAGTACTTTTTACTGTTATTTTCTTGACTGAGTCAAAGTTTATATTTCTCTTTTGTTAACAAGGGGTTACACAGGTTAGCAAATGCTTACTTTTTTAATAATTTACTATTGTTTTCTAATTTTCACTTTTGAGTACTGGAGTGCCTACTACAATAATTATACGCTGCCACAGAGCCCCCCCGTACCCTTATCGTTAGCCCACCTTAGCACAACAGTTAGTCTAAGGTTTACCACAGAGTACAACAGTTAGACTATGGCACACCAAAGAGCCTAACCGTTAGTCTTAGGGGCGCAACAGATCCCAACAGTTTGCTTGTGTGTACTTGAGAATACTAAAGAGTGAATGTCTATATAGTAGCCAATAGGGTATTCTCCAGTAGTCATAAGACCACCAATGCATATAACAATAAGTTCTAAGCCTAGGTATTTACTTTGTGTTAGTGCTCGGGCAATATGCTCAACAACAGTAACAACAAGGACAGACAATGGCAGCATATAGAGACAACAGCGGACAATGGCACACTCAATACATGGCAAAGGTAAAGACCTTGTCTAATGAGTCCTTGCGCTATATTATAGAGGATTGCCGCAACGCTATGGCAGCAATGCCAGATAACCCAAAATGGGGACAATATGCCGATGAAGTGCATTATTGCCATATGGAAATTAATCGCAGATTAAGGAAGTAGAACAAAGCTTGGCTTTCAATGTTCTATTAGTACCCATTGCATTTAGTGGGTACTTGTGGAAACATTACTCATTAACGGAAACAACCTAAAAGGTAAAAATAATGATTACTAGAAGAGAAGTCTTTAAAGAAGACCAAAAAAGTCGGGGTACATTACACGCCATTGTGCAATTTGTGAAGCTTGAGTGGATAGGTCGACGGGTTTGGTTGGAGCATAAGTCGTGGAAACTTGTACTAGTCTTGTGTGCATTAGAAATTGTGGAGGTTATCCAATGGCTAAACTACTAGGTTCAAGAATCAAGATTAAAGCAGCACCAAAACTAAACGGTGTTGTACTGTACGAAGGGCCGAGCGTGTTGGATGGCGCACCAATAGTGGTCATAGCTACATTCAAGTCTTCCAACGCCAAAACCGGGGACATGATCCAAACATGGATTATTCGATCCGACATGCACCCATTGGAAGCACTCAAACAAGGTGCAGATTCTAGTGTGTGCGGTAATTGTGTGCATCGTCAAAGCAAAAAAGGCGCTTGTTACGTTACAGTTCACCAAGCGCCAGCGGCGGTCTATCGGACATACAAGGCTGGCAAGTATCCCACGTTTAACATGGCAGACCATGCCGCACTGTTTGCCGGTCGCAAGGTACGCTTGGGCGCGTATGGCGACCCAGCAGCGGCACCGTTTGCTGTATGGCAGACCATTACCGACTTATGCATAGGTCACACTGGGTACACTCACCAAGCTAGACACAAGGCGTTTGATGCTCGCATTGCGTCTTTGTGCATGGTGAGCGCCGATAGTCCAAGACAAGCCACCAAGTACCAGAAACAAGGTTTCCAGACTTTCCGCGTTGCTATGGCCGGTGATAGTCTAATGGATAACGAGATTGAATGCTTGTCGGATAGCCAAGGCTTGTCATGCTTGCAATGTGGCTTGTGCGATGGTAAAAAACAGTCTGTAGCCATTACGGTACACGGTACACGGGCTGCAAACTTCAACACGGCATTAGTGCCAGCGGTTAACATTTAACAACAAGGGAAACAAACATGACCACACCATTTACCTACAAAATTTACTTGAACGGCAACGAGCAATTGCTGACCTATAGCCAAGAGCAATACAAGACAGAACTTAAACGCCTAGTTAAGATCTACGGCATACCAAACAAAAACGGCAGCGCATTGCAGACTAACACCAACACCAGTAGCTATTACTTTGGAGTATAACAACATGCGAACAATAACAAACAGGCAAGGCGATCTTGCCACGATCACAACGGTGGAGACAGCGCAAAAGTTTTATAACGTCAGAATTGACACGGAGCCACCAGTTCGCCTCCAGATTGCTCACGCTGACACCATAGCAGTGAACAACAGAGCTAACAAGGCGGAAAAAGAATTGACTGAAGCACTACTATGGAGTAGGCTTGCAGAGTATGGATTTAACAAAGGAGACTTAAAACGATGAAGACAGACCACACAATCTCAAGGCGTGAAGAGCGCGAACAACAACAGAACGAGGCGCTAGTGTTCTCAGTGCTCAACAAAACAACAGCAGCCATTACAATTATTCTTGGCGTTTACCTAACGTGGGCGCTATTACTTGGAGTATCATCATGATAAGAAAACACAGCGACAAGAGCATTTTAGAGCTAGCGGCAGAGATTAAAGCACTTGCGGACTCAATGCGGAGACCTGAGCCAGTAAAAGAATGCAATCACGAATGGGAATATGTACCGGCAGAATATGAAAGCCTGTCGGGGCGTGGAACCGTGGAACAATACCCCGAAGGCCACTATTGCGCTAAGTGCAATCAGTGGGAAGAAGAACTAAACTAACCTAAACCAAAAACCAAAAGGAACCTAACCAATGAAATTTTACAAAGTAGCAAACACACCAGCACCTAAGCAATTGTACCGACGCAATCAAGGAACGTGGAAGCCTTTAATGCAAGGAATGCGCCAAGGTGAATGGTTTTTAGTGGAGAAGGCCAAAAAAGCTAACGTACAGACCGCCGCTCATTTATACTGCAAAGGGCGTTACAGCCTGTACATGCACCCCAGCAAGAAAGACGTGTATGTATTCAAGATCAACAAGAACTAGGAGGCAAGGGACATGATTTACAGACTAAGAAAACATAAGAGGCGATATGGTCTAACAAGGGGCCGGTGCTTTACTGGCTACCATTTTGGCAAGCGCAGTTGGTACATAGCGCACAATAGGCGAATGGCGCAAATCACCATCAACGACTGGCATGGATTAACTGAGGTGGTCAAATGAGCACAACATATTGGGACGAAGACGTAACGGATGACCGGGAACCTGACCCAGAACAGGATCGCAGGGACATGATAGTGCAAACCTTGAGTGAGTACAGGCTTAACGTAATGGCCGTTAGCGAGATGTTAGCCATGTGTAGTGCCTACCTACATGATGACCTTGAAAAACGCTCTACGGACGATTTAGAGGGCTTGTACGCGCAATTGGTAGGCAATGAGTCACAGGAGGTACACTAATGCGCTGCAAAGCCTGTGATGTGCTACTTGAGGACAAGGATAAGCTAGATTTGTGCAATCCTTGCAACGTGGAGTCGTTGAAGGCAAGGTTTCCAAATCAAAAGGTAGACGATAACGAGGTGCAAGATTTAGTCAAGAGACTTGAGGAGGTGAAGCGGCTAACAACACAACATGAATTATTTTCATGATGGTTGGAGAATTATTCATGTACAATAGACTCAAGAGAGCAAGGAATACATTATGTTAATCATTATGATTATTCTTTAGTTCTCTTAAGTAAACTAAAGTAAACCTAAGAGGTAATTGATATGGCAGTAGTTAGTGGTAAAGCAGCATTTGCTCACTTGGACAGCACCGAAGTATACAATGGACAGGATACTGGTCGTTATACCTTGACTGTTACCCTTGATGATGAAAACGCACAGATCTTATCTGAACAGGGTGTTAAACTGAAGGACTACAATGGCGACAAGCAGCGTAAGTTTGCCAGTAAGTTTAACGTCAAGGTGATTGATGCAAATGACCAGCCCTTTGTCGGCAACATACCACGGGGTTCCACAGTGCGCCTAAGCTACAAGACAGGCACACCACACCCAGTCCACGGCACACCTACCTACCTAAATGCAATCAGGGTGGTAGATGTTGCTGAAGACAGCAGCGGCATAGATGCCGACCTTTAGTGGAGAAAAGAGCACCTTTGTAAAACATGAGCCATGCCCTAAGTGTGGCTCAAGTGATGCGCTGGCCCGTTATAGCAACGGGTCGGCTCATTGTTACGCAGCAGGGTGCAATCACCACGAAAATGCAAATGGCAATGTAGTAGAACTACAGCCCAAACCAAGGAGGCCATTAGACGATATGACAGCATCAGGTGTTATTGCAGCTATCCCCGACAGACGTATCAGCCAAGAGACGTGTAGAAAGTTCAATGTCATGGTGGAGTACAACGCAGCCGGTGAGATAGCTAAACACATCTACCCGTACTACAGCACCAATACTGACGAACTAAAAGCCACCAAGGTACGCCATGTGAAGACCAAGGACTTCCATGCGACAGGTGACATGACCACAAATGTAGGTCTGTTCGGGCAGCAAACGTGCAAAGGCAAAGGCAAGTACATCACCATCACAGAAGGTGAAGTAGATGCGTTAAGTGTCTCTGAGATGTTCGAGCGCAAATGGGATGTAGTCTCACTACGCAATGGTGCATCTTCAGCGGCTAAGGAGATCAAGGAGAACCTAGATTTCCTTGAAGGTTACGACAATGTGGTTGTATGCTTTGACGGTGACAAGGCAGGCCAGCAGGCCATAGATGACATAAAGGACTTGTTCTCACCAAGCAAGCTAAAGATAGCCAAGCTACCCTTAAAGGACGCTAACGAGATGTTAGTGGCTAACCGGGTTAGAGACTTCACTGCTGCATGGTGGAATGCCAAGGTGTACCAGCCAGACGGCATTATCCAAGGTAGCGATACATGGGAAGCCTTAACCAACAAGATCAAGGTAAAGTCAATACCTTACCCTTGGCAGGGACTCAACACCTACACCAAGGGATTTAGACCATACGAGCTAGTGACGATAACGTCAGGCTCGGGCATGGGCAAATCACAGATGGTCAGGGAGCTAGAGTATTACCTGCTAAACGCCACCGAGGACAACATAGGCATCCTAGCGTTGGAGGAAGACGTAGCAAGGACAGCACTAGGGATCATGTCGGTACACGCCGACTGCCCACTGCACCTTGAGGAAGACCTAGACACCGACATGGCATTCCCTATATGGGAGGAAACCCTAGGCACCGGAAGGTTCTACCTGTTCGACCACTGGGGTAGCACCAGCGAGGACAACCTGCTGGCTCGGGTCAGGTACATGGCTAAGGCATTGGACTGCAAGTGGATCATCCTAGACCACCTGTCCATCGTAGTGTCGGCTCAGGATAACGCAGATGAGCGTAAGGCCATCGACGCTATCATGACCAAGCTAAGGTCACTGGTGCAGGAGCTAGGCGTAGGCTTGTTCCTTGTGTCTCACCTGAAGCGTACCCAAGGCAAGGCACATGAAGACGGTGGGCAGATTAGTCTAAGTGAACTGCGTGGTTCGCAGGCTATAGCACAATTGTCTGATATGGTCATTGGTTTGGAGCGTGATCAACAGGACGATAACGCTGAACGACGTAACACCACCACGGTGCGTGTACTCAAGAACCGTTACTCTGGACTCACTGGGGCATGTTGCTACCTGAAGTATGATAACTTTACTGGTAGAATGTCAGAGACAAGCAAGCCAAAGGAGGACGCAGTTAATGAGCTATAGCCCTATGTTTTTAGACATAGAGACTAATGGTCTTGATCCTGATACCATCTGGGTAGCAGTGACTATGCAGGACAATGTGGTGAAGGAGCACTATGACCGTGAAAGCCTCGCAAAGGCGCTGGAAGGTGACTTCCCTGTAGTAGGGCACAACCTGATAGGTTTTGACATTCCAGTGTTAGAGAAGCTATGGGCTATCTCAGTGGACAAGAGTAGGGTGCAGGACACCTTGGTCATGTCCAGACTAGCTAACCCACAGCGGGAAGGCGGTCACAGACTAGCAGTGTGGGGTGGCAAAGGCGACCACGATGACTGGTCATGCTTGTCTAGGGACATGGTGGACTATTGTGTGCAGGATGTCCGGGTGACAGCCAAGGCATACAACAAGCTGAAGTTAGAGTTGCGTAAGTTCAGCCAACAGTCCATTGACCTTGAGCATGAGACGCAGTGGATTGTGCAGAAGCAGATACGCAATGGCTGGCTTTTGGACATGAGACATGCTATGGACTTGCTGGCTACCCTGAAGGAGCGTAAGCTGGTTGTAGAGGAAGAAGTACACAAGGTATTCAAACCTAAATGGGTGGACGTTAAACAGGTAGTGCCAAAGACCAAGAAGGACGGCAGCCTGTCTAAGGTAGGACTCACTGACGATGAATACCAGAAGGTGCAGCAATCCGGTGACAGGTCTCCCTTTATGCGACAGGCGCTCAAGCCATTTAACCTTGGCTCCCGTCAGCAGATAGGTGAGTACCTGAAGGACTTTGGATGGAAGCCCTGCAAGCTAACACCAACAGGTCAGCCAATAGTAGATGAAGCAGTGCTGTCTACTGTCAAGGACATACCACAGGCAGCATTGATCGCTGAGTACCTGATGTTACAAAAGCGTGTTGCTCAAGTGCAGTCATGGGTAGATGAAGCTAACCCAGATACCGACAGAGTGCATGGCTATGTTAACACCAATGGCGCTGTTACAGGTAGGATGACACACTCTAAGCCTAACTTGGCCCAAGTGCCTGCAAGCTACTCACCGTATGGCAAGGAGTGCCGACAGTGCTGGATTGCTAGGGATGGATACAAACTTGTAGGGTTTGACGCTAGTGGCCTTGAGCTACGCATGTTGGCTCACTACATGGACGATAAGGAGTATACAAATGAAGTCATTAACGGAGACATCCACACTGCTAATCAACACCTTGCAGGACTTGAATCAAGAGATCAGGCAAAGACTTTCATCTACGCACTTCTCTACGGGGCAGGAGATGAAAAGCTTGGAAGCGTGGCTTCAGCAGGCAGAGCTGCTGGTAAAACACTTAGAGAACGATTTATGTCTAATCTCACAGCATATGCAGATCTTAAAGAAAGAATTGTCAGAGAGTCAGAACAAGGAACTATTGAAGGCTTAGACGGAAGACTGTTACATATTAGATCAGCACACTCTGCACTCAATACTTTACTGCAAAGTGCCGGTGCAATTGTAATGAAGAAAGCAATGTGTTTGCTGGAAGAATATGCTACAATGTGGAAACTAGACTATTACTTTGTGGGGAATATCCATGATGAAGTACAAGCAGAAGTCAGAGAAGATCAAGCAGACAAGTACGGAAGACTTGCAGTCTCCTGCTTGGAAGCAGCAGGAATTGAACTTGGACTCAACTGTAAGCTCACAGGAGACTACCAAGTTGGAAGTAGTTGGGCAGACACACACTAAGGAGTGTATTAAGTGTGGAGTTGAACTAACTGAGCATAATCAAAATAAATCTTTTATAAAAAACAACATTAAAATATGTAGAGTTTGTTTTAACACTGTACACAATAGTCGTAATGCCCCTAAATCTAACCCAGAAAGAATGTGGGTCAACGGTAAATATATCTCAAGAAAACATCCCTTGTACAAGCCGGGACGTTACAAGTCCTTCGGTGACGCAGCGTTTGAGTCCTTAGATAACTACAAGACTGCAAAGCAAGGTCAAGTGTACATCCTGTATAGTCCAGCCTACCCTAGCTGGGTTAAGATAGGTATGGCAGTGGACGCAGAGGACAGGCTAAAGCAGTTTCAGACAGGTAGTCCGTACAGAGACTATGTGCTAGTCAAAGCCTATGACACTAAGGACAGGCGTAGAGCAGAGAGTGAGATACATGAGCTACTAAGGAAAACTCATGGCAATAAGAATGAATGGTTTGTAATCGCTGCACCAGTAGCTAAAGAAATACTTGATGGATACTTTGATGAAAACGACTAACACCCTGATAGATGACATCTACGACCTTGTTAAGTACAAGTCTCCTGATCGCTCAGTAGACGCAGAGCAGATCATTGATGACTTTGGTGAAGCATGTAAGGATCTTATGCGTAAGGAGTTTACCCAGCGTGGTAGCTTTGATGCACGTAAGCTACGCATGTCCAACATTGGTAAGGATGACCGCTACCTTTGGAACCACTACAACAATGTAGGG
>Ga0194000_1000073_pt1 | contig 9690 bp, 5 predicted proteins | sample FLT_67_MG_FD_140346 | JGI IMG/M metagenome (GOLD analysis project Ga0194000, IMG submission 140346) | Sediment microbial communities from the Broadkill River, Lewes, Delaware, United States - FLT_6-7_MG | ecosystem: Environmental > Aquatic > Freshwater > River > Sediment | place: USA: Delaware... | reverse complement strand
CTTCTCATTACCTTGTTTAAGGCCATCGGCAATAACTTCTAGCTTTTCATAATCAATACTTCTCTTTCCCATACTATTCTCCTTTCAATTTATAAACCCATTAAAGAGCATTTTTATTGGATATATTTTAATTTTAATAAAAAAGTTGCATAACATGCAACTATTCTAAGTATCACTTATTATTTTCCCATTTTTACCCACATTCATACGGTAGTTATAATAACCACTCAAGATGATTAATAAACCACCTATTATTGAATATATATCGGGGAATGTGCTAAATACTACGTACGTTGTAATTACTGCAAAAACAATGCTTGCGTAGTTATATATAGATAATCTAGAGGCTTCAGCATATCTATACGCATATGTCATTAATGTTTGAGCAAATGTCGCGGAAACTGACATTAAGATTAACAAAATAAACTCATTCAGAGTAGGGATAGAGCCTTCATTAAATAACATTAACACAAAGGTTGAAATTGATGTAAAGACAGTGAAGTAAAATACCATTACTAATGGTTTTATCTTACCAGATAAACTTCTCACAGTTGTATAGGCACTACCAGCGAATAAAGCTGATCCAAGTGCTGCTAAGGATGGTAAGAAATTTAAATCAAATGATGGTTTAATTACAAATAAAGCTCCTATGAATGCAATAATAATCGCAAATATCTGATGTCTATTTAGGCTTTCTTTTAAAAAGATGCTTGATAGAACTAAAACAAAGAAGGGATTAAGCTTATTTATCATAGTTGCATCAGAAAGTATCATATTATCAATTGCATAGTAATAAGATATCATTCCTAAGAACCCAAACAAACACCTCAAGAACAAAGTCTTATGATACTGCTTATTAACTTTCAATGATGTTTTACTCTTAGCAATAAAACCTAAAACAATAATCGTTCCAAATATACTTCTATAAAAGGCCTTCGAATATACACCAACATCTCCTAAATACTTCACAATTGTAGCGCTTATTGTAAAAAACAAAGCAGATGCAATAATTAATAAAACTCCCTTTACGTAGTTATTCATACTACCCCCTAAAAAAAGTTGCATAAATGCAACTTATCTTATTTTTCTAATAACCCAAAGCAGAATTATAGCACCTAAAACTGCTCCCACTATTTGTCCTACTAAGCCGAAAAATGCAATTCCTAATAACCCAAATAACCAAGATCCTAGAAAACTACCGATAATACCAATCGCAACATTTTCCCAAAATCTCTTCTTACCTGTTTTCATGATTTCACCAGCTACATAACCTGCAACGAAACCAACAACTATCATTGTAATAATTTCAATTAACATATTCATCCTCCTACAATATAATACCAAATATATTTATGTAAATGCAATTATTTTAGAAACTCTGAAATTGGTTTTGTAGGTTTATTATCATAATCTACAACATTGCCTTCCCAAGTTCTAATTTTAATTGTATCTTTACCTCTAGAAATAAGATACTGTGGCATAATTGGAGTTTTGCCAAGTCCACCAGGCGCATTAACAATATAATATGGTATAGCTAATCCTGACGTATAACCTCTTAAATATTCCATAATCTCTAATCCATCATCAACCGATGTATTAAAGTGAGTTGTTCCTAATATGTGCTTATCATGGAATATATAATAAGGTCTAACTCTTATTTTAAGTAGTTCTTGATTTAATAATCTCATTATATATTTATTATTATTAATACCATTAAGTAGTACTGCTTGATTGCCCAGTACCACTCCAGCGTTTGCTAGCTTTTCACACGCCAATTTAGCTTCTGGAGTAATTTCTTGTGGGTGATTGAAGTGTGAGTTTAAGAATATTGGGTGATACTTTTTAAGCATCGCAACCAAATCATCAGTTATTCTTTGTGGGACAGTGACTGGAGTTCTAGTTCCAAGCCTAATAATCTCAACATGAGGTATTTTACGCAGTTCTTGTAAAATAAACTCTAGAAAGTCATTATTTAGCATCAAAGCATCCCCACCAGTAAGCAAAACATCTCTGATCTCAGGATTATCCTTAACATATTTTATTGACTCAACAATCTCTTCTTTTGATGTATGATGTTCTAATGAATCAATATTTCTTCGTCGCTGACAGTGTCTACAGTACATAGCACATTGACTACTGACATTGATTATTAATCTATCCGGATATCTTCTAGTAATCGCTCCAGCAGGATTCGTAAACTCTTCTGCCATCGGATCAAGTTCACCATTTTCTTCTAGTTCACTCAAAATAGGAATTGATATCAACCTAATTGGGTCAAGTTCATCACCTGTCATTAACGCCAAGTAATATGGTGAAACAGCCCATCTGAATATCTTGCCAATCCTATCAATATCTTTGACTTGTTTATCCGAAAGATTAAGTACAAGTTTAAGATCTTTTGCATCACTAATACGATTTCTAACTTGCCATTTCCAATCATTCCAATCATCCTCAGACGCACTAAAATGTTTAAGCAAAATCTCCTTGTTCTTTTGATAATTATTTTGGATATTCTTTGAAAAACCTGTCGGAATTTCCTTTCTAGCTATTAAATAATCATCAATTCGCGATTTTAACTCCTTTGCTCGATTTATTGAAATCTTTCTTGTATCCATAAAATCAACCTCCCAATAATGTAAAAAGAGAATTATTTTTATTCTCTTTTAAATAACTCCATCACTTGTTTCATGACTTCACCAATCTTTTCTTTAATTACTAGATCAGCTAAACTATCTTTTGATGTTGGTTCTGAATTTATTATAACCAACTTTTTACCATCAAAATATCTAAGCATTCCTGCTGCAGGATATACTTTTAACGATGTACCAGCAACAATCATCAATTCAGCTTCCTGAATCTTCTCAATTGCTTCTTCAACCACTAAATCATCTAACTTTTCACCATACATCACTGCTCCTGGCCTTATCAAACCATTACAGTCATCACATGTGTGCTTCTCTTTTATATATAGAGCATTAAACTCTTTTCCACATTCAAGGCAAAAGTTCCTATGAATAGTACCGTGTAACTCTATTACTTTCTTGCTACCTGCTATATGATGCAAGCCATCAATATTTTGAGTGATTACAGTGATATCTTTACCCATATACTCAAGTTCTTTGAGTGCTAAGTGTGCTTCATTCGGCAAAACATCTAACCTTACCAAATTACTTGAATAAAAATCATAAAACTCTTTCGGATTTCTAATGAAAAATCTATAACTAAGTATCTCCTCTGGAGCAATATTATATAGGCCCTCTGCTCCCCTAAAATCTGGAAGTCCCGATTCAGTTGAAACACCAGCTCCTCCGAAGAAAACTATTGATTGACAATTAACAATAAATTCTGTTAACTGACTAATTCCACTTCTGGATTTCAATTAAATTCCCCTCAATATCTCTTATGTAGACTACTTCAATTGTCTTATCCAATTCAGGATAGTGTTTCTTTTGAATCTCAGATAGCGGCTCTCCACCAGATTTTAATGCTCTTTTTAAAGTTTCCTCGACTGAGTCCACCTCAAAAGCAATGTGAGCCAGTCCCTCAGAGTTAATCAGTTTGTCAGCAATAAAAGAGGTGTTATACTCAAATATCTCTAGGGTTACGTCATTTACTCCTGGTAACTCCAGATGACACCCTCTTATTTTAGCATCTTTAACTCCAGTAACTATTTCAATCCACTCACCTGATATATTTCTAGCGGGTCCGATTTGCCTACAGTTAAACACCTTTACATAAAACTCGGCTAGAGCTTTATAGTCTCTAGCTACGATATTAGTGTGTACAAATTTCATAATTTTCCTCACCATATTATAACATATCTAACACACTCTCGCAAAAAAGAGCCCTATGGACTCTTCAATTGATTTTCATCTTCACGGTCTCTCTTTACCGCAAATATTTCATATATACCTAATACAAATATAAATATTATTGAAGGTAATAACCACAAGAAGTAATTGTTACTTGGCTCAACTATTACTTCTTCAGTTGGTAAATTGATTACAATCTCTCCACCTTCATTTAAAACTACAAATTCCTCTTGAGTCTTCTCCACACCTTCTTTAAGAGTTAACTCTGTTACAAACTCATATTCAGTATTACTTGGAACAGTAACAGTATCAATTTGGCCTTCATCAATCACAAGTAAAGTCCAATTGTCTGCAGCACTCACATATACCATTAATGAATCAGTAGCATCCACTTTTTCTCTGTAGTAAACTTTTAATTCCTTAACATCATCTCTTTCACGAAGGTCAAATACCACAATTATAACTTCATCTTCTTCAACAATTTCTTTTTGGAACTTAACGATGTCTTTTTTGAAGGTTTGATTTTCCTCAATAGCATCCTCTTTTGAATCATCTGATTCAACTGTTACTTCATCTTCAGTTATCTTAATATATGTATCAACATAAGGTAATTTCTCAGATGTAAAGACATCTTGATGATCATCACTCTTAATTCTAATATGAACTCTCATGTTGGGTTCATATACATCTAATTCAATTCCAGCAGTATAATCAAACCACTCATTACTTGACAGAAGTCTATAGTCTTTGTCTGAAACAGCATACTCAATACTATAATCTTCATCGAGAAGTTTTGATATTAAGTTAATTGAGTATTCCACATCATTAACCGTGATTGTTGCGATTCCAGCTGGTATTGGCTTAACGGTTACAGATCTCATTATTTCTGTACTATTACCATAGATATCTTGAGCTATATAATGGATTGTATATGTACCAGTTGTACTACTATCTACAGTACCATCCTTTTCGCCAGTAACTGTCATATCATAGTTATCAGTCACAGTAAATCCTGGATCGCTATAAACTTCACCTACATATAAATAAATATGACTATTACCAAGCAATTCAATTGTAGGAGCAGTTAAATCAGCTATGGTAACCGTTCGATAAAGTGTAGCTCCTCCATACATTCCGGAGTATCTATAACTAATTGTATATTCACCAACCTCATTGACATCGAGATTGGTTGTAACAGTGACTTCATCACTTAAATCCATACTTCCAAACATTATTTCATATCCCGGATCAATAAATTCCTCACCAAGTTCTAATGTTATTTTCTTATCACCTAGAAGAGTCGTATCTAAACTCCATGATGAATTAGAACTTGAACCAGTAGTTGTGCTTGATGAGTAATCTTTTACGGTAAATCTAGCTGTCATAACTACATCCACTGTAGGCATAGTAAATCCAGTAAGTTCTGAATCATATGCAGTGGAATCATAACTCCATCCAACGAAGTTATATCCATTTCTTGATGGAATTGGAATTAACCCAGAATGAACTGGTTGATTGTATTCAACCATTCCACTGCTCAGGAATTCTCCGTTGGATACAAATGTTATTTCTAGATCAGTTGGATAAACTCTTACATTGAAAGTTCTCTCAAAGAAATTCCCAGCTTCATCAACTAGTTTCACTCTTACTGAATAAGTACCTTCAGTATCGTACAGTACGTTATCCTCCATCTCAAATACCGTAAATATGCTGGATACATTATCATCCTTATTATTAATATAAGTAGTCCAGTTGACATTTGCTGAATCAATGACAATTTCCTGATCTTCAATTACATCAAATGAAGGATCGGTATTATCAATTGATGTATATAAACAAGTAAATGAATCAGTAGCTAGTTCAGAATCATATGCAGTATATTCAACAATCACATTATTACCCTCATATAGCCCAATTCTCGCATTGTTAAGCGATATTTCAACACCTGGAGCTGATTCTAGGTAATATCTATATTCAATTGAATCCGTAACATCATTATCTTCTATGTCCGATGCCGTCGTTTCAGTTGGTGACCATTCAAGGGCATCTTCTGTATATACGTCTTCTCCTGGTATGCTCACTATAAATGGTGCGTCGTTTACCGAAACAATTTCAATATCAAAGGTTTCAACAGTCTCACCTAAATCAGCATCTGTTACTGTAACAGTTATGGTTGTAGTACCATACTGATTAGATAGTGGTAGGAAAGTAACACTTCTATCTCCAGAAGTTCCGTTGATTGTTATATTACCATCAGGTATTAACGCTTGATTGCTAGATTCTATTTCTAACACTAATAGCCCACTTGTTGTTTCTATATCCGAATATGTTATGTCATATACAACCGCAGTATCTTCTGGTGCAACTGAACTAACTAATGGATCTATTTCAGGTAAATCGTTTTGACTAGTCACATTTACCTCGAAAATTTCAATGGTTGTATCTTCTCCATCTGAAACCGAAACAGTTATCTCAGCTGTTCCATATTGATTGGCAAGCGGGTTGATAAACAGATCAACCTCATCGCCATCTCTTGATAGTATTAAACTACCATCTGTAATTAAGTCTTGATTATTCGAAGTTGCTGAAACAATCAAACTGCCGGTATCAGTTTCAACATCTCCTATTGTGAAAGATACATAGTCGGTAGTATCTTCCAAAATTGTTTTATCATCTATCTCCGTTATAGTTGGCTCATCATTAACTGATTCTACTGTCAAAGTAAATGTTTCAGTTGCAACAAGTCCTCCTTCATCCTCTACAGTAATAGTTATTCCAGCAGTTCCAAATTGATTGCTGAACAGTCTAAATTCAACATCTCTTTCATTTCCAGTGCCATTAATCATAATTGTGTCAATTGGAATAATTCCAGAACTAGTTTCTACACTGAATATCAAATCATCAGGAGCTGTTTCTAAATCATCAATGGTTACTACTATTAAGGGATCCTCATCCTCTGGTGTAGAGAAGTCATCAATCGATGATATCGTCGGAGTATCATTAACAGGTGTTACTAATACATTGAAATGCACATCAGTTTCACCATCATCTTCGTCGGTAACAGTAATCGTAATTACTGCTTCTCCGTATTGATCATCAGCAGGAATCAAGTTAATTAGTCGATCATCATCTGATCCACCAAATGTAATTGAACCATCCGGGAACAACGTTTCATTGCTAGATGAAGCACTTAACACAAGAAATCCACTTGTCGTCTCAACATCGCCAACTAGTATAGGAATTCCTAAAATCTCCCCATCTTCTGCTAGAGTTTGATCCGCTACTGATGAGACTGTAGGTAAGTCATTAATAGATTGTACAATAAAGTCAAATGACATAGTTGATGAAGCTCCGCCCTCATCTGTCACAGTCAAAGTGAACGTAGATGTCCCAAATCCATTTGGCACTGGAGTTACTGTCAAAGTTCGTATCTCCGCGGTGCCTCCTAGAACTGCATTTGGAATCGGAATAAGCCCCGAATTAGTATGTATAGACTCTAAAATTAGGTTTTCTGCGGATGATTCATCATCTCTTATTGATAAGTATATAGTTGTGCTACCATCTTCGTTGATAGTAACATCATCAATTTGCTCAATTCTCGGATCACCATTAGTCTGAATCACCGATAAATCAAAGGATTCTTGACTACTTCCACCTGCTCCATCTTCAACAGTAATTGTAATTGTGACAATTCCATACTTATCTAGAGTAGGTGATATATTAATTGTTCTGAAAATCCCACTGGTTGCAAAAGTAATGTCATTATTATGAATTATTGTTTGATCACTTGAGAACGAGGTAACAATCAATAATCCACTTGATGTTTCAGCATCATCTGCTAAAAACTCAATATGATTAATATCCTCATTCATATTAGTAACTTGATCATCAATTTCTGTTATGGTAGGATTGTCATTTTCCGATTGAATTGTAACGATAAACTGTTCCGTAGTAGTTCCAACCTGATCGTATATGCTAACAGTTATCGTAGATTGTCCTGACATATTTGGCGTTTGTGTAATCCCAATATTCTTTGTGAATCCACTTCCTGTAAATACAATATTTTCATCTGGAATCAACGCCTTGTTGCTTGAAACAGCCGATATAACTAGAAGTCCACTAGTTGTATCAACATCACCATATGTAAATTCCACCCCTGTAATCTCTTCATCCTCAATAACATTCACATCATCAATTTCGGTAATTGTAGGCAAATCATTTACTGGGCTAACAATCACTGAGAAGGTAGTATAATCTGTTTCTTCTCCATCATCAACTGTAATTGTAATGTTCGTTGTACCAAATTGATTTTCTAAAGGGGTGATATTTAAAAGCCTATTATCCCCAGTTCCAGTTATTACTATATTGCTAAGAGGAACTAAACTTGGATTAGAACTATCTTTGGTAAGCACAAGTGAATCACTATCAGTTTCTAAATCACCTATTGTAAATGCAAGATCACTTACCGATGTGTCTTCAGCAATATTTTGATTAGCTATTGTTGATATTGTTGGTGCGTCGTTTTCAGCAGTAACTGTCACATCGAATGTCTCTGTTGCGGTGTTCTCTCCATCAGAAACTGTCAAAGTAATCGTGCATACTCCATTTTGGTCTGCTAATGGTTCAATATCAATATATCTATCACTTCCATCAATTGTAATGTCGATATTCCCATTAGGTATCAACGATTGATCATCCGAAATAGCTGTTACTACTAATGACTCGTCTGAAGTTTCCGCATCATTAACAACGACGTGAATATCCTCGATTATTCCATCTTCGGCTACTGTCTGATTATCCACACTAGATATGGTTGGGCTTCCATTTGGTGCATTTACTGTTAATGTAAACTCTTCTATGGCTGTTCCACCATGTTCATCCTCCACGGTGATTGTGATTGTAGCTTGCCCCGAGACTCCTGAATTAGGAGATATGGATACTGCTCTGTTTCCAGTTGCTACTGTACCACCAAATACAATGTTTCCATCAGAAACTAAAGTCTGATTATCTGATTCACCTGAAAGAATTAAGTTCTCAGGTATTGATTCAGTATCACTTATAGTAAATGGAACATTGTCTAGACTAGTCTCATATGGAGTAGTTTGATTACTAATACTGCTAATTGTCGGGTTAGCATAAACTGTTACATCAAAAGTCAAAGTATCCGACTTTGGAATAGTATCATCATCGGTTACAGTGAGAGTGATCGTTGTAGTCCCAACAGCAGAGGCGGTTACATTTACTTCCCACTTCTCATTATTCGGATTAGTAGATGCATTGTACGGTAATTGCGTCAACGAAATATCGTTATTAGCTACTACTCCAGTATCGCTTGACTCACCTGTCACATTTAAATCAACATTATCAGTCTCATCATCACTTACGCTGAACTGAGTGTTACTACTAGTTTCACCATTGTTAATTGTTATGTTACTAATCGTTGTAGTAAACTCAGGAGCATTGTTAAAGATTTCATAAACTGAATCATCATTAGAATCTACCAAAGTAATTGAACTGCTCAAAGAAAACGCTGGTTTCACTCCATGCGAAGTATTAGTGTGTACTTCCACAAAGCCAGCGTCTGTTATAACATATATTTGTCTAGTAGGAATATCTGCATCCAAATTGTAGTTATACTGCGTTTGAGTCCATACAGATGACCCATCAGAAATTAATAATTTATCACTACTAGAAAGATTGTTTATCTCTGCTGCATATGGTGCTTCCATACTTTCTATATAGTATGCAGCATCACTTGCGATAGCATCGACTGCATTTTTTAAAATACTCCCAGCACCAACATTAACTAAACATGTATCATAAAGGTATTCACATGTATAATAATTTTCGTTTTCAGCATCATTAAAGAGAGAAGTTT
>Ga0194000_1000071_pt1 | contig 9830 bp, 10 predicted proteins | sample FLT_67_MG_FD_140346 | JGI IMG/M metagenome (GOLD analysis project Ga0194000, IMG submission 140346) | Sediment microbial communities from the Broadkill River, Lewes, Delaware, United States - FLT_6-7_MG | ecosystem: Environmental > Aquatic > Freshwater > River > Sediment | place: USA: Delaware... | reverse complement strand
TCATCATCATCATAGTCAGTGGGAGTCATAATAAACCCACCTTGCCTGAACCTTAGTATAGCCTGTGTCATCGAATCCGCCAAGTCATCATGTTCCCCATTAGGAAATGCAGCACATTCTTCAACAACTTCTTCAGCGAAGTTCATATCAGGCCTATACACCATACCAGATTCAAACACTGGTGCACAGGCATTCATTCGGGTAAATTTATCTGCACCCCTTGACGGCGTAAACGGCGTAACAGGGACTCCCATCCTTCTAAGTTCTTGGGTAAGTGGCATACCGCTGGCTTTCTGTTCGATGAGTACCATGTCAGGCTCAAATTCTTGATATAAGTCCTGCGCAACTTCTTTGAGTTCGGGAAAGTCCCAACGACCTCTTTGTGCATCGAGGAGTATAATGGCCTCGCCATCCCCATCAACGGGTTCAAAAATACCCCAAGTAGTAATAGCACTATAATCAGCACGCTCAGATTTCGAGAACGCCGTGTCATACGATTGGATGATGTAGGAACATACAGGCGGCTCACCACTATCCCAAACATTCCACCACTCCCGCTTGATGATAGCGCCCTCTTCCGCAGTGGGGTTTTGTAGGTACTGTGCGTTCCATTTCGTAACAGGGATAGATGCTCTTACAGCCTCTAATTCTTCCTTTTTCCAGTATTCGGGCCAAAGTACATTGTCTGTTTCAGGGAAAATTGCTGGAAACTCAACTACTTCCCATTTATCAGCGCCGCCTTCGGCTTGTTTTGCCAGAACCTTCGCGGTCAAATCACGAATACTCCAGCGTGTCATAACAATAATTATTGAGCCACCAGGCTGTAATCTCTGTCGTGGACCTGATGTGTACCACTCGTAGATATTGTCCAGTGCGGTAGGAGAAAGTGCGTCCTGTTCGGATACAGGGTCATCGATGATACATAAATCAGCACCACGACCAGCCAAAGCACCGCCAACACCAACCGCATAATATTCTCCTCCCTTAGACGTACTCCAACGCCCTGAAGCTTTCGCATCAGCCGCCAGCTTTACTTCGGGAAACACATCACGATAAACATCACTGTCAAGAAGGTTCTTGACCTTACGACCAAAACCTACAGCTAGTTCAGCCGTGTGCGTTGCTTGAATAATCTTTGTCTCAGGCTTACGCCCCATAAGCCAAGAAGGAAATAAATATGACGCAAACTCAGACTTGGTGTGTCTAGGCGGCATATTCACAATCAAACGCTTTAGCTTGCCGTCAGCTACCTTCTGAAGCTTTTCTGCGTATATCTTGTGGTGGTTGCCCTCAACAAATGTAGGCCACACATGCTTCACAAAGGACATAAAGTCCTGTTGCGACTCATCCCTCTTAGATACCTCCTCTAAACGCCCTACGACCTTACTTAACTCAGTTACTTCATCGTCAGTAAGGTATTCAAGAGGTATATCAAACTGGTTGTTCATCTACCTTTTAGAAGGGAATATTCGCCCTAACCCCCATGTAACCAGGCCTAATTTCTGGTCTTACCGTAAATGGCGCGGCCTTACCATCAGCACCAACACCACTGGTGAACTTGCTCAAATTATCATATGTGGGTTTAGAACCCATAATTCTTTCAGCAATAGCGCCTAAATCAATCTTAGGGATAGAAAAACCGCTAGAAGGACGCTCTCTGCCAACCTGACTCAAGCCCTGTATGCCCTGCTCAATGCCAGCGGCAGTCGGCTTATAGTCAGCATATTGTGCCGCAACAGGTACAGATGTCAATTGACCGCCAACAGGTGCGTCAGAATTTAACAGGTTAGGTGCCTTAGACGATAATTTATTCATAGATGCCGCAATCGCCTGTGTTTCGGGGCTAGGCGCAATCAGCGAAGAAATCATGCGGGTTATAGGATTGCCAGTTTGCATGCCCTTGGCAGCTAACGCTTCATTCTTCTGTAGAATTTCAGAAGCTGTCTGCATGTTTTTCGGCGTAGGGTTCGCAACAACAACCTCATTTTGCACAGGCTGTGCAATAACAGTCTGTACATTGTTGTCCATAGGCGGGCCATCATCAGGCTCGTTTCTATCTGCCATAGCATCTGAAATAGCCTGACCCGCAGATGTGCCGTATCCTGAAGCCTCCATAAGTCCCTCTAAAGAACTTGTGTCAGCGTATCCACCTCTCGCAAAGTTTTTAACCTCCCCACCCTCGGCATAACCGCCAAGCATCCTGAAGAAGTTCTCCATAGCACTGTCTAAGTTAGAAGGCGCTTGCTTCATTCCACCATAGCCAAAGCCCAAGGACATACCACCCTGCGCAGGCGGTGAGATTTGTGGAAGTGTGGGTATTGAAAACACAGGCTCTTCAGAAGTAGGAGTGCCAATTCCGCCAAGACCCCTGATAATCTCCTCAACCTCTTCTGCGGCAGTAGAAGGGCCGCCAGCAGACGGTGAGCCTGCCAACATAGGAGTGTCATCATCAGTGCTAACAAATTCTGGTGTTTCGCCAACCCTAGTGCCGTCAGGCATCTGAACATACAAAGGACTGCCGCTATCATCCTGAACAAGACGACCGCCCTGCTGAACACCTAACTGCATATCGCCAATACGACCCTTGGGCAAGCCAGCGGCTGTTGTCGTAAGATTGAACGGAAGGAAATCGTCAATAAAGTCCAAGCCCTTCGTCAGCGGATTGTTAAAGTAATCAATCGCTTCACCAGCAAGAACATTCAAATCATCCCTGCCTTTCTTATCTAGGAAGTCGTCATTAAGCGCAGAAACAACCTCTTCATCTCTCTCATCAGGAGGGATAGTGCCAAAAGGCACCGTAGCTCCCATGGATGTGTACTCATCATCATCGCCAAAAGGCACAGGCGTAGATAACACGGAATCGGGGCGAGGGGCTGGAAGGCCAATATCAACAGTGCGGCCTAAAGCATCTACGGTTTCTTGCTCGTAAGGGTCATTGAGAAGATTGCTCAACGCATCACCGCTAAATTTATTAGGAGCAAACTCACCAGCATCCATAGCCATGCTCATACCAGGGTCGATGTTGCGCATGTTCGCATCGTTAGCCACAACCTCTAGAGGAGTTTGAATAGGAGTAATAGATGTAACAGAAGCATTCCCCATACCAGGTATCATCATATCTTCAGCTACATAAACTTGCTCACCACGGTTCCCCTGCATTGAAGCTATATTGTCCATAGTTCGCCTGTTTATATCAGATGAGCTAGCGTCAATGTTAAGCAAGTCAGCATCCAAACCCATAAGGTTCAAAGCATCGTTTAGCTTATTTAACTCAGATAAAGGAGCATCATCATAGCCAGTAGTCGCTGTAGGCGACTTAATAATAGACTCCGCAAATGCAGGAGCAGAACCAGGCAAAGCAAATGGGTCCGCATCTAACATGTCTTGAGAATAAACAGTGCTTTGTTGTGGCGTACTGGCTGTCAACGAAACTTGAGGCCTTTCACCACCTGGGATAGTGCTTGCCTGCAACGCATCATCTATCTGCTGTTGCCGCCTAGATGCCGCTTGATTCAAAGCAATATCAACAGCTTGAGCCTGATTTTCCTGCTCAATCCTTGCGGCCTCTATCCTAGCGGCCTCTGCCGCAGCAGCTTCCGCCGCACGCTGTGCCGCTGCTTGGTCTGCCGCAGTAGCCTTGGCCTGTGTGTTGTAAGTATTACCAAATGAATCATAGTACACAGGAGGAGGCGTAGGTGTAGTGCCAAAATAATTGGAGCTATCATCATCATTACTATAGGTTCCAGATGACCAGCCTGGGTCATCAACAACACCAGTACCTACAGGGTCATAACCACCAGTGCTGGGGCTGTCATCGCTATAGCTGTATCCACCACTACTGCCACTAAAATTACTGCTACCGCCAGTGCCAATACCACCCATGCCAATGTCATCATAATAATATGAAGGAATACCACCAGGACCAGGCGCACCAGCCCCGCCCATAGCCTTCAATACACTAGCCTCACCAGGCGTGATGTATGACAGCATATGAGGCTGACCAGCAATCTCAGTGCGCATGGGCACAGCTCCGCCGTCCTCGTAATTAAAAACAGACATAGAAGGCATAGCCAAACCACTGAACAAATTGCCCAGAGACATCAAGTTATCCATGCTGGAATTACTGTAATCCCTAGCACTGCCACTAGAACCAACAACAGAATTAGAATCCATACCCAATGATGGCGGAGGGCTAGGAATTTCTGGTCTAGGTGTGATGCCTTCTGACGGACCCATATCCCTATTAACAAAACTCATGGCATTGTTATAAGCCTCATCAGTCGGATATGATGTGCGAGACATAATGTCATTTGTCATAATTGTTCTTGGTGGCGTAGGCGTTTGAACAGGAACAGGAGTAGGGGCAGGCTCAATAATAGCACGACCGAATAAACCACCAGTATTCTGACTCTGCCCTATTGACGTTACAGGCGTTTCATTAGAAACGGCAGCAGTCGGAACAGGTGATAATGGCGGAGGAATAGACGGAAGATTGCCAGGCGCAGTAGGGGTGCTAAATGTAGGCAAGTTAAATATGTTGTTAAATCCAGAAAAACCGCCCAAAGAACCTTGAGACTGACCATTACCACCAACACCAGCCAACTGAGAAAGCTGTCTTGCCATCTGACCACTAGCCTGATGCAAATTACGCAGCGCACCAACCGCACCGCCATCCGCATAAGCGTTAGGCTGAAATATATCTACCTCCGCCGCAGGCACCATAGGGGCAGGCATCGGCGCTGGGGGAGGAACAGATATATTCGGCAACGCATTCAAGCTGGTCATAAAACCCTTGAATGACGCTCTATTAGCTGGGTCGCTCTGAAAATTTAATGCTGAAGGTGATGAAGGAGCAGCGGGCTGAATCGGTGCCCCCATCATTGGTTTTTGTGCCATGTGCCTGCCTCAAATTAATTTGACAGGTTCATCATAGGCTAAATTCACGCTTTTGACAACAATAGCACCATCTCTTGAGGAATTTGACGTAAAATTTTTTGTGTACGCTCGTCTAAATCATCAAGGGGGTGGTTTTCTATAGCGTTAAGAAGCCTAGTTATGCGGTCTTTGTCAAAATCACTCAGGGTACCTTGAGACTTGCTAGAGCCAGAACCCAAACCAAGCATATCATTCACATGATACTCTAAAGCCTTAGACAGCTTCGTGTGACCAGTCTCGTAATAAAGATACTGACGGTAGGTTACACCCAACGCCTCAGCCATCTTCGTCTTGTTCAAACCCAATTCCTGACGCTTCGCAGTCAATATCTCAGGTGTCCAGTCAGAAAATGCAATCTTAGATGTTTTAGACGGAGGCATCCACAACCTCCAGTACACCAGCACGCATCAAACTGCTCTTGTAAGCGGAAATACTGCTGAAATCAATTGATTCACCAGTCCATTCACAAGCACTAGCGGCTAGTTGGCGCAAGAAGCCCTCATCATCTGGCTTTGCATACATGTGTTTGCCACGCAGGGTACCTAAGAACTCTGCATCCGTGTCAGCGGTGAACTCAAGCGGCTCACCCATTGTCATTCTATATCTCACGTTGTCCTCCTTGTGTTTCAATATATTGACTATATATGAAACAGGTTTCTGCTATTGTCAAGAGGTAGGTGATTGTTTTTGTGAAACAGGGCGCACTCCGCCTCCTGTCAAATTTTTGACACAGGGGGGTGTCGGTTTCTTGACGGCCCGTCAAAATTTTGACACATCGCGCTAGGGTACCTGTCAATTTTTTGACGGCAGCCAGAACAAAAAAATAGGCGGGAAAATCCCGCCTATCTGATTTTTGTTTATGATAATTCTGATATTCGCTCTTGCAGATATTCATATATCTCATCATGCAATCCTGCATATATAGATGATTGGCCTATCCTGTTCTCTGGTAACAGTCCTACTGTATTGCCAATTGTGCGCCTAACTATGTATCTGGTATGAGTATCACCATCACCATAAGACGCGCCGTTATTTTGCTGTGATACAGTTTGCACTACATCATCACCAAACCGAGAACGCCATTCTGATATGGTACGCCTAACATTATTCGGGTTCCATCCTATAGCGTCCATTAATTCCTGTACTGATGCACCATCATCCGAACGGCACATAGACCATGCAACACCATTTCTTGACGAATATCTAAAAGGCATTATTTCCGTTTCACCTTGTGCATCATAAGACAGTCTAGATGTATCAGACCATCTAATCATGTTACATATCAGCATGCACCAATTACGCATTTTGATAGATGATAGCGTGCCTTGGTGTTGTCTAAATTCAATCGTCCCATATGTGTTATATGTAGAAACATTTATAGCGCAAAATTTACCGCCTAAATGCGCATTTAGATTGCCCATTGTGGTGATGCCGTCAAAATCATCATGCCTTACTCTATTATAAAGATGATTGCACATCCTGTTATCACGTCTAGAACGTGATAGCATTTTGTTTATTTCATTCTGGTGCATGCCGTAACGATAAACTACATCTTTCACCAATTCAAAAGGCATAATATCGCCATAATATGCGCCGTCTAGATATTTTTCATCAGCACTATCGTTATAGTCTGAATACCTTGCCTTATATATTGCGGCATCATAAAAGGCATCTATCATGCCTACGCCCATAGATGCCACAATGTGCAAGTGATGCCCACATCCTACATTTATTTCCGCGCCTGCATTTTCTAATGTTGTGTACACATCATTATAAAAATTCCATGTAGGCATATAAGGCATAAAGCAAGCCTCATCTGCATCATAATATGCGACTGGTAATGGTGGAAATATTATTTCTGCCGTTACACCTGATGATGCATCACTAGTTATCCATAGACCATCATGACCAGCATTTTCTAAAACGCTATGCGCTCTAGATACTGATAGATTGCCTATCTCGCATTCACCTGATGCCACAAAAAATCCGTTTTGAGTATGCATGATTGTTTCCTTTCCTATGCATTGTTTCGGTTTTCACTCTTAAATCTTAATATGAAATAGATTGCAAATACAAGAAAAATGTTCGGTTTTTTTGCAGAAAAATCGCGCTTGCTTTCTTGCTCGCGACTGGCGCCAGCCTGATTTTTGCGAACAATTGTTTGGGTTTTTTCGGAGCTGCCCGCTGATTCAGCTCGATGCCAGTGGCCGCTGCTGCCCCAAACCCGAACATATCCCGAACCAGGTGGCCCGAATCCCGAAGACTGCCCGAACATTTTGCTGCAACGTAGAGGCCCGAACAAAAAAAGCCCCGCACGCAGGCGGGGCAAGTTAGGGAAGGAAACTGCCCGATAACGCACGGGCGGGCGATTTGTTACGCGGCTTCTTTTTCTGCTACATAGTCGGCGACTACTTGCTCGCCGATAATATAAACGTACATGTTGACTACTTTCTCAGGCTCGCTAAGGTCTGTCCCACACTCACCGAAGTTGTCTTCCTCGTACTCTTTGACGAACTGGATGATATTGAACGCTTGGTTGCCCATCCACTCAATCGCGTCTTGTGTGCCGATAATGTAATAATCTGTGTTAAAGCACTCATGATGCAACTCGTCCAAGTTCTCCATCACCCAATCGCTACCTTGATGCTGAATTGTTTCAACCAGCCATTCCTCGAAGTGCTCCTGAATCTCGTCTTTCTTATAGTCCATATCGTCCTCGTCTAGTTCTTCACAAAAGCGTAAGCGGCTACGATAGCCTTTCAAAGTGTGTAACTCAGTACAGTGACAGTTCGACTCATTCACCGCTTACTATATTATAGTACGAAACTCTTTTCACATAGTCAAGCGCAAAAAGTATCATTTGTAACTTTTTTTCTGCGGATGAACTGGCAGAGCTGGCGGGCCAAAAATGTTCGGGTTTGCTGCGGGCTGCAGCCAGAACTCCGCTGGCGCCGAGAACACGAACAATTGTTCGGTTGTCTTCGGATTAGTTCCAGGCCAGCGGGACCTGGTCGGCGCTGCCGCTGCTGAATCAACTGGCTCCCAGGTCAGAATCCCGAACAAATGTTCGGGTGTCTTCCAGGCCAGTCGCAGCTCGCCGAGTTCTAGTTGCACGGCGCCAGGTAGCAGCAGCGTTGTATCCCGAACAATTGTTTGTGCACTGCAGCTCGAACCAGGGGAATCCCGACCCCGAAGGGGCATCTAGTGCACTCCAGGCGCAGAAAAAGGCCCGACCCCGAAGGGGCAGGCCCGAAACCCGAACAAATCGTGCAGCCAGCTCCCCGAAACCCCGATTCCCGAAGCCCGAAGTCCTCGCCTCCCCGACTACACGGTGTTTTTTGGGCGTTATTGGTCTTTTTCGCTATCTTCTGCTATCTCGACCACATTATCCGACTCTGGTGTAATGTTCTTCATCCTACGCTCTGCCATACGCTGAAACTCGGCAAGTTTTTCAAGCACTTGCTCCCGATTCATTTGCGTTACATCCTCATGCATAACGTGGCTTTTATTAACCAGTAGCCCCGTTGCCTTCAAACGCAGTTCTTCAGCCCGAATAGCTTCCCCGTATTTACCTACTTGCCAAGCCTCATCCCGAAGTCTTTTCAAGTCCCGAACAGACTTGTCTACGGTGACCCCGTACTTCGTTCTGGCTTCAAGGCGCATCTCCTCAAGGCGTTCCTGCACGATGGGATTCCTGAGCAGTCTTACAGCCGCTACGGTAGGATTTTTATATCCTGCTTCCCTAGCCGCTCCTGTCTGTGTCATATCGCCATTAAAATACAAATCCAGAAACTTTTGTTGTTCTGGTTTTAATCTTTTCAAACCAGCCTCTACCTGTTCCTTAGTTAGTTCCTCGCCTATCTTTGGCATGGTTTTCTTATCTCCGTTTATGTTGTATATATGGGGGGGTTGCAGACCCCCATACATATATATATATATGCAACCTGTGCAACCTCTGCAACCACACATGTTTTCAATGACTTAGCACTAGGTTGTAAAGAAATTACTTTAACTTGCAACCTCTGCAACCTCTACTATTAAGCCATTGAAAATGTTCGTAAAAAAGGTTGCACGAAAAAAAGGTTGCACTGCAACTAAATGAAGTGCAACCAGAACAAACTAAGAACGACCTTTTTGCCACTGTTCCCACAATGCGATTACACCGAAACAGAACATAATTGAACCCATCGCTCCCAAGAAAAGCATACCGATAATTTCGTTGGCTGTTTCCATATATTTAATCAGTTCATAGGTTGACCAGAACAGGATTAACCCGAACATAATCATCCCCCAAGAAAAGAAGTTATACAACATTATTCAATCTCCATTACTGGTCTAGTACCGATACTAAGCCGAACATTTCCTTTGTCCCGCTCCTGCTGTAAGAACCGAAACCACGGCATTTTACGCTTTACAGCGTCATATTCTCCCTTGAAGTTCAGTTCCGATAGTTCTCTTCTCATGTCCCGAATTACATCGTTCACGTTAAGAAAACACTCTTCCATAATAGGATAGGGCAGTTCCCTGCCCTTTCCCCTAAGTAAATCATCAAAGTGCGTCATCCACTCGCTCCATAAGCTTCTTATGCTCTTTAGCCATATACTCAACAGTTTCAGCCAGTTGCTTAGAATTTCGTAACATCATATCAGCAACATCTTGGCTTTTGTTCTTGCTAGCGTCAGAGGCCATATTCAGCATAAGCTTGCCAATCTTTATCAACGTAGAGGCGTACACCATTAGTTCTTCAGCCTTGATTAAATCACCACTAGCTTGAGCATACACCTTCGCCTTGTAAGCATCAGTGCCCTCAACCATGTCGTCAATGATTTTCTGTGTTTTATCCATTCAACCACTCCTTAAACGGCTCAATGTCTTTATTTCCAGACACATACCAT
>Ga0194000_1000070_pt1 | contig 9909 bp, 15 predicted proteins | sample FLT_67_MG_FD_140346 | JGI IMG/M metagenome (GOLD analysis project Ga0194000, IMG submission 140346) | Sediment microbial communities from the Broadkill River, Lewes, Delaware, United States - FLT_6-7_MG | ecosystem: Environmental > Aquatic > Freshwater > River > Sediment | place: USA: Delaware... | reverse complement strand
TTGACAATGCCAAGAAATGAAACAATATATTCTGAAACCGGACTCGCAGCAGATGACGTTGGAGACTGGATATCAATTGACCCTGAAGGCAGAGAAAAGAAATCACAATTCATTGTTCAAGGGTATTATGAGAATGCTACGGGGACGCTTGACGGAACTGTGAGTATAGATTTAACAATTGATAAGACCTTAGCAGGTACAAAAGATTTATTTGATACAAGCAAAAGTGAACCGATAAATGCAGCCGCCGGAGCTTTTACGTTTAATATGGAGAATTTCAAATCATTTACGCATTATAGGCTAAGATACACGGCAAACAATGTAACCAGTGTAGACATAGTGGCTTATGGCACATCAAAGGTGGTGTAATATGACTGTTTACTATCCTTTAAGTTCTGTATACGAGAAAGCAGATTCAACAATAATAAGAAGTTCCGGCTGGTCACCACCTCCAAACGGGTATGAATTTGACGGGGTGGATGACAGAATTGGAATGGGTAATAGAAGCTGGTGGAATTTGGGAACTGATGGAAAAATAGCTATTGAACTTGTAGTTAAAGGTGTAAGCGAGTCGGCAATATGGTATGCACAGCAGCATTATCCATATGTATATATCGGTTACGATGCTACTAATTCCCGAATAAATTTATATTATTATGATTCAACGAATACATATTTGCTAAGAGTATCTGATTATACATTCCCTGATAATGGGGTATATCATATTATTATTAATTTGGCACGTAATGGGAATAATCGAATTATAATCAATAATGATATATATATACCAAGTTCAGATACATTTGACAATAATTTGGTATCCAGTGCAAAGTCTCAATATTTAGCATATTTTCCTTATGCTAATAGTTACCAAAAATGCGAAATTATTAAATTTGCGGTTTATAATACTTCGTTTACAGATGCATTATTAACCAAATTATTCAACAACGGACGCCCCTGGGAAAGCCGTTTGCCAAGTGAATATTTCAGCGAGGGTGCAGGAGATACTCAAACAAGCGGGACACTTACAATCGGAAAGTATTACAGAATAAAAACATATGTAGCAGGTGACGACTTTACCAACGTTGGTGCAGCATCAAATGCCACGGGTGTTGAATTTTTAGCAACGGGAACAACTCCAACAACATATACCAACGGTAGTACAATCGAAGCTCTTGGCGAAACATTTTCAATACATCCTGAAAGCGTTGGAATATATTCAGCATACGACACAAGCGAAAACGGTAATCATGCAACCATAAACGGAGCTACACCTATAGCAAAGAACGATATACAAAGAGCTTACAAAGATGCAATAACAGGCGACACAACGTTGACAGATGTTATTGAAGGCGGTTATTTCTCAGAATATTTTGTTTTTGAGAATACTACTGCCAATGCTGTTACAATTGACGTAGGAACAACAGCAAGCGGAAACGATATAATTTCAGGTGGTGTAATTGGAGCTAATGAAACGGTATTAATAAACGCAGGTTTATATACTTCCGCTACTGATACATATTACATAAGCTCTGCGGATTGGAATTCAAGTTCTTTAAACATGAAATTAATGAGTAAAAAATTATGATACAGGGCGGAAACCATGCAATACGCTGGGATGACCTCAGATTTCCGGCTAATGATTTAAAAGTTGACAGCACAAACCCGCCAACGGCAACATCTTATAAGGGTGGCTCAGTATTGGCTTTTTCAAGCACACGAAATGAAAAAATATATTTCATAGCACAGATGCCACATGAGCGGGCTTATAATACAGAAATTGAAATGCACGTTCATTATACTTTAAAAACCGCTGGTGCAGGGCTTGGAACTGAGAACGTTAAATGGATATTAACTTATTCTTGGGCAAATATAAACGATGCATTCCCTGCTGAAACTACTGTAAATGATACTAAAGATGTAGGAATGTATCAAATAGCCGATACACATATATTACAGGATATTGTACAAATTGACGGGACGGGAAAAACCCTTTCATCTGTAATTATAGGCTCTTTGGAACGTGATGTAAGCGTTGCAGATGACTATACAGATGAAGTTTATTTACTTGAATTTGACATACATTATCAAATAGATTCTAACGGATCGAGAGAGGAAATTGTAAAATGACATTAGAAGAGTTTCAGGAACAAAATGAAAAATATGTTATCAAAACAACAACTGATTTATACGTATTAGATAATGAAGCTGCATATTTTGTAGCTAAAAAAATTGATACTGATCAGGGAATTGTAACAGGTGACATATTTAATGATGAATTTGAAATCATGGCAACGGATAGGTATTATTTCTACAAAGGAACAATAAACCTGCCATGCACAAATCTTTCACCAACGCAAATAAGCAAATTAAAAAATATTGATTTACCAATAGAACAGGAAAATGAATAATGAAAAAACTATTCATAGCAATAGCAATTTTAGCATCAATAGCAGTAACATCTACAATCGGCTATGGTATTGTATATTTATACAAACCTTCGTACAGTTCAAAAGCGTCGTTATCTATGGTTTATCTGAATACAGATTCAACAATCATAGCAGCAACGCAGGGCGGTCAGGCACGTAAACTGGAATACTTCAATAGTGCAACGTCAACACTCGGAACAAAAGACACCACGCCGGATGTATCATATAATACTGTATTCCTGACACCTACAACCGCTACAATAACAAATACTTTTGATGGTGGCAGTACAGGTCAAAAGATTTATGTCGTCAGCAAAGCGAGCTACACATTCAGCACGGGCGGTAATTTGGCAGTTGGCAGTGCCGCACTTTCAACTGATTCTTTAGACGTGACTGAGTGGGTTTATGATGGTTCATTGTGGTATTTAACAGGCTATTACGATAATTCAGATGACAATAATTAATCATTTTACAGGGGCTTAAAATGAAAAAACTAATAGCTATATTAACGGTCTTAATATCAGGGTGTGCAATAACAAACAAATACCCTGATATAGACTTTTTAACGTTAAAGAAAGATTTTGACTCAGGACGTGCAACATTATATCAGGCACGTGAATTTCGTGACAGATTAGATAAGTTATTCTATAATGAAGATGAAATTGTTGAAAGAACATTCAGGGAACAATATAACCTTGCTGTTTTAGATTATCCTGAAGCACGGGCAAACGTGAATTATAATTACCACAGGCAAGCAAACGACTATACAGTAACCGATTGGGCTTATATAGTAGCCGCCTTACAAACCTATTTGGTATTAGATATGAAATTCCACGATAAAGGATGCGAAAAACCAATATTTGGTATTGAAGGGAAAATGTAATGAAAGTAAAATCAGAAAAAGAATTGATAGATTATTTCGATGACCGTAAGTATCATGTATGTTTGCACTTCATGCGAGATACATCACCAAGCGGTTATACAGTAGATGAGTACAAATGTTCAATATCCTATGACCGGATATGCCAAAAGACTGAAAGAATTGATTTTTTAGACTTTACACCATATAAAAAGAACAATAAGATCAATTACAACAAAATCAAAAAAACAATCAAAAGAATTATCAAAAAGGAAATAGTATGTTTGGTAAACTAATAAGAGTAAATAAAAACGGTCATCAGGATATATTTATTAATCCTGCAACACTTGAATGCATATCTGATATAGAAGACAATCCAAATGGTAACAGGTTTGAATTTACAGTTGAATCCCGAAACTCATATTTTATAATAAGCCGGGAATACTTGGAAGGTAAGAATAAGCCGAAATCATACCCTAAATCCGAAAAAGACCTGCACGACGAACGAGAAAAATTATTATCACACTTTGAGATTATATAAACATGGAAAAAGAAACTAAACTAATAAAAAAAGAAACTAAGCCGGAAATAAAACAAACTTCATTTAAGAGCTTAGACGCTTATACTAAATACATAGTAAAGAAAGACAAAAATTATGCTTATATTGCAGACATAACAACGGCTATTAAGCTAAGGAATAAAGGATTTGAAGTAAAGAAACTTGATAACATCTATAGGGTAACACCCTAAAAAACAATGGCATACGACACAAAGAAACTATTTAAGCAGGCTAAAAAGCTAATACCCGAACAACAAATCATTTTTATGGAAGATTTGGCGATTTATCTTGGTATAAGCAAAACTACTTTATATCGACATATCGGGAATGATAGCGACGAAATGGACGAATTAAAAGCACTTATTCAAGTAAACAAGGTAGTAGGAAAGGCTGAAATCAGAAAGAAATGGTATTCCGGCAACAATGCAACAACACAAATAGCATTGTACAAGCTATTAGCGAACCCGAAAGAGCTTGCAATATTGACAGGCTACGAACAAAACACTGATGAAAAAGCGAAGCCACAGGATATTATAAAAGAATTAAAGGCATTACAGAATGAAGTATAGAAAAAAACCAGTATTAATTGAAGCTGTCCAGTGGCTTGGTAACAAGTCCTCATGGGATAAAATAATTGCCATGGGTTTGCTGGCATGGTCTCCAGGCCCACTCGGTAGCAATAGTTTCTTTATAGAAACGATTGAAGGAACTATGCAAGCAAGAGAATGTGATTATATAATTAAAGGGGTGAACGGAGAGTTTTATCCTTGTAAACCAGAAATATTTGAAAAAACTTACGAACCTGCGGAATAACTAAATGTTGATTGATAGCTTTACTGAATATGGATTATATATTAAACCTATAACGGGCATTCAACGTCGTTTCCTTAACGATAATGAACATAGGTTTTTTATTATTCCATCCGGTAGGCGGTCAAGAAAAAGCCTTATAAGCTCGTTAAAAGTGCTTAATTGGGCAATGTTAAATGAAGGTAGATATTTTTTAGGTGCTCCAACGAGAGACCAAAGCAAAAAGATATTTTGGGATAAGCTTAAAAAACGTGTTCAATTATTAGACGTTTATATTCATGCTAACGAGACTGAATTATCTGTTAAGCTACGATCAGGTGACGGCTCAAAAGTATCTGAAATCGTAGTTGTGGGCTTAGATAAGCCAGAAAGAATTGAAGGTCAACCTTGGCACGGATGCCATATAACAGAATTTCCAAACTTAAAGCCTAAAGCTTGGCAGGAAAATATAAGACCTGTACTCTCTGATACAAACGGTTTTGCTATCCTGGACGGTGTGCCGGACTTTAGAGAACCGAACTTCGATCAATATCATAAATTAGCTCAAAGAGCTTGTGGTGGCAGAATACCTGAGACAATACCTGGCTTAGGGGCTTACGGTGAAAATGGGGAATGGGTATATTATGCTTGGTTAAGTGAAGATGTATTAAGTGAATCAGAAATTATTTCAGCTAAAGAGGAATTAGACGAAAAAATATATCTTCAGGAATATTGCGGTCAATTTATATCAATGGGCGGTCAGGTTTATTACTGTTTTAATGAAACAAACATTATTGATTACGAGTTTAAACCGAATTTAGATACATGGATAAGCTATGATTTCGGCGTTGGTCAGGGGTATATGTCAGTAGGCATATTCCAGATACAACCGGATGGAAAAATAGTTATGGATAAAGAGTTTTTTATTCAGAATAGTAATACATCCGAAGTAACCGACATGGCAGTAGATTATTTAAAAGCAAATTCATTTTCAGGGCGGTTAGGTGTAACGGGTGACTATTCAGGAAACACAAAACAAAGCACGTCGGCTACAACGGACTATATGATAATTGATCAGATAATCAAGCGAACATATTACAGGAACTATAATAAGAACGCCGGTGGCTTAGGTAATAAGGTAAGGTCAACACCGTCAGTAAAAGATCGAGTAAACTTGACTAACGCTGCATTCAGGAACGCAAATAAAGATCAAAATTTATTTATCAATAGCAATAATGTATTTACAATTGATGACTTGAGAAAGACCGTCTGGGATGAAGATACGAACAGGCGAAGCAATGGTGAAACATTGAGACTAAGCAAAGCAGACCCTAAAAGAACGCATTTATCGGATATGGTTAGTTATATTTGCTTGAATTTATTATACAAAGAAACAATGAATAGGAATTAACATGGCATGGAATAATAAAGAATATACATACTCTTATAAAGCCTTTACCGAAGGTGAATTTTCATATATTACTGCATGGGGTTCAACTCCATTTAATAATGATTTCAACTTCGAAAATATGAGTTATTACCACGCTATGAAAATATTTTATGAAGACCAGCAGAGCGACATAATCGACCGTAGATGCCTTTTATATTACTACCTAAGTAATGAGTTCAATGTCGACAATAACATCAATGCAGACGGCTCTACGATAGGTACAAAGAGTATGCTAAACAAAGATCAGAACGTTTTGCCTGTACAAACTGAAATTAAGAGAATAATATCAAATAGAAATATACTATATGATGAAAACCCGTTAAGGACGTTTTCTGACGAAACCTCTACGGAAAAGTTATTGCATGACTTATACGCAAATGCCAACATTGATTCGTTTAACGGGCAAATTGATGAAATGACTGATCTTTTGGGCATCATGGCTGTTATGCCAAGTTTCAAAGACGGCAAACTGATGTTATCATATATGGCAGCCGATTCATTCAGGATAGTTCCTGACTTGAACAACCCTAATAAAATAAAAGAATTTTGGCTACAGGATTACGACACTACAAACGCTGAATATATATTTAGAATATGGAGTGATGAAACATACAAGATTGTAACTAAAGACTTAGACGTTATACAGGAAATTGAAAACCCTTACGGCGTTATTCCCGTAGCATTTTGCAGGAATGAAAGCAATGAATTTTATTCAGCTGGTCAATATTCATTAATAGAAGATCAATTAGTATTAAACAAGATTCGTTATTTGCAAATGAAAGATTCGACATACCACGGGTTAAGTCTTAAGATCGGTAAGAACCTCGGTAAGGATGCTTTAACTGAATATGCGTACGATCAATTTATATTGCTTTATGATGAAAAGAATGCTATGAATGATGTTGAGGCGGACATTGCGTTTCTAAAGCCCGAACCTGCATATAATGAATTACAGGATTATGCAGACAGGATTAAATTTAATATGTACCGTAAAAGCGGTATCCCCGCAAGTATGATAAGTGACTCTAACGAGACACAAAGCGGAATAAGCAGACTTTTAGAACGTGCCGAATTGTTAGAAGTCAGAAAGAAACGTATAGGTAGTAGAGTACAATATGAGAGGGACTTATTGTACGTTGTGGTTAAAATGGGCAATGCTGACAATCAATTTGAAATAAATGAAGATAAATTAAACTTTAATATTGATTATGCAGATGTAATGGTATTACAAGAGCCTAAAGATGAATATGAATTTGACACAATGTTAATGAATGACGATTTGTTTGAACCTGTTCAATATGTCAAAAAATGGGCTGGGTTTGATACCGTTAAAAGTGTAGCTAAGACTAAGAAATATTTAGAAGATAATAGGACACAAAAAGATGATTTGGGACTTTCTGACGTTAGCACGGGAGTTGAGCAGGGAATTGATGAAGAACCTGAAGAGCCCACCACTGACGGGGGAGAGCTTCCAGGCGGAATTAATGAATTATGATATTGAGAACGGGTATATTGATGAACGTGAATATGCGTATATTATACATAAGATGAAAACTAATTACTTTTTTAAAGAATATGAATAGGAATATGTATGGCAGAGCCTACAACGGAAAAACCAGAGGTTAAGACCGAGAATGAAAAGACTGAAAACGTGAATGTTGAAGGTCTTATTAAGAAAAAAGAAGAACTCTTAGCAGAGACTAAAGCCGCCAAAGAAAAGGCACGTGCATTAGAAGAAAAATTGTTAGAATACGAAGCGGCTAAAAAGCAAGAGGAACAAAAGCGACTTGAGGAACAAGGTAAGTTTCAGGAACTCTACACACAGTCCGAGACTGAGAAAAATGAATTAGCAAAAGCTAAAGCAGAGCTTGAGAAAGCTGTTAATTCGTTCAAAGAAGCAGAGGAAAAGGAACGTAAAGCGTTGTTGGAGCAACTTAATGATGAAGATAGGGAAATATTCAAAGATGCAAATAAAATGCAACTACAAGCCCTTATAAAGCGTAAAGAGCCTAAGGATTCATTAACGACACCTCCGCAACAGAGAACAGGCAAGGATAAACTTGATTTCACTAAAAAAGAAAATTGGGATAAGGGTATTCTTGATGCAGTATTTAGAAAATAAATAGGAATTTAGTATAATGGCAGATTTAACAAATTCGTATGACTTTACGAATTCAATCAGAGACGTATCACAGTTGTTCAATATTCTTGTACAGTCCAAGCAGGTATTTTTCAAATATTTGCCGATGGGGGCTGCACCACTTGACAACAAACATGAATGGATTAACCAGCGTATAAGCCCGCTTTCAAGTGCTATTACAACAATAGCAACGCCAACCGCAACTACTATTGTCGTAGCTGACGGTGGTGCGTTTAAAGCAGGCGACATTTGCGAATGTAGAAGCTCTGACGGGGAATGGAAAGAGGAGCTTGTACTCGTTACAGCCGTGTCAACAAACACTCTAACAGTAACCAGAACTTACGGTTCAACAACCTCGACAAATTTTGTTGTTGGTGACATTCTTTATCCGATCGATTCGAGAAAAGAAAATTCCACAGCATCCGCAACTGATAATTATGAAGGCACAGCGGATTACAACTATACACAGATATTCAGGGATGACTTTACAATCTCACGTACAGCCAGCCAGTCACGCTATTACGACATGGCTAACGAAACGGTAAGGCTCGCTCAGACACATATGCAGAAGCTCATGTGGCAGATTAACAGGGCTTTACTTTCTGGCGAACGTGTAGCGAGGTCCGGTGCAACCTCGGGCATTACAGGCTCATTACGTGGCATTCTCAGGTATATTGGTGCAAGCGGTGGTAATATTAAAGACGCTTCAAGCTCCGCAATCACACTTGATATGTTTAATGATGTTTGGGAAGCCATTTACTCAGATGGCGGGCAGGGTGGAAACTTCATGGTGCTTTGTGCTGAAAATCAGGCACGTAAAATTTCAGGGTTTAACACCTCTGGAACAAACCCGATTGTTATGACTACACCTGACGACATGAGTGCCGGAACGACAATTAATATGATAAGGGCTGCCTTCCTACCGGATGACGGGTCATACCAGGGCAAGATTGTTATTGATCCTATGATGCCTAAAGATCGTATTGCAATTATCAATTTGAATGATGTAGAATTGAATGTGATGCAACCGATGGGACTTGTAGACGCTACAACTCCAGGTCAGGACGGTATTACACAAAGGCTTTTAACTGAACTTACATTAACAGTTAAAAATCCTTTATACTCACATGGTTTGATTAAAGGACTTACGGTGTAAATTATGGGTTGGTCAACACTTACAGGCAATGCCGATTATGTTAGGACAGGGAATGCAGATGTATTAGATACAACTAATTATCCTGATGCAACGCTTGAACAATTAAACCTGACAGATGCTAAAGCTGAATTGGAGATCGATTTAGCGGACGCTTTAGGTTTAGATCAAAATGAAACGGATGACTTAGATGACGTATTGGATTTAACACGTAATATGAAGATTGTACAAAAAGCATTAGCATATTTACAATTGAAATATTTTTATATGGAAAATATGACATTGGACGGTATTAATGAATTTAGATTTAACTATTACGAAAAGCAATACAAGGAATACAAGAAAAGATTTTTCGGTCAATTGCTTGTACGTGGAAACAACGCTAAAGTAACTTATCAGAGCATTAGAATTGGGTAAAATATCACAAGATATAAAGTTAGAAATGACGAAGAAGGCAGGCTCGGTTGTTAGCCGGGCAACTGCCATTCGTCTGTCAAGAGCCTTGCAAAAGGTTGTAACAGCTTTAATCT
>Ga0194000_1000069_pt1 | contig 9947 bp, 11 predicted proteins | sample FLT_67_MG_FD_140346 | JGI IMG/M metagenome (GOLD analysis project Ga0194000, IMG submission 140346) | Sediment microbial communities from the Broadkill River, Lewes, Delaware, United States - FLT_6-7_MG | ecosystem: Environmental > Aquatic > Freshwater > River > Sediment | place: USA: Delaware... | reverse complement strand
CAATTAAGAGTTCCGAAAGAACCAATAAGTATATATGAAAAGAAAGAGAGTAAAGATAAATGAGCAATACCAAAGGAATAACCCTTTTAGGTCAAAGTGAAACAAAATACCCTACATGTCCAGAAGAAGCTATTTTAGAAACTTTTGATAATAAATGGCCTGATAGGAAGTATGTAGTTGAGTTTGAAATTCCTGAGTTCACAAGCTTGTGTCCCAAAACTCATCAGCCAGATTTTGCAAAGTTTTCAATTGCTTATATTCCTGATATTAAAATGATTGAGAGCAAAGCATTGAAACTATACATGTTTAGTTTCAGGAACCATGGTGAATTTCATGAGGATGTTACGAATCGTATTGCTTATGATCTTTTTGAAGTAATGAAACCTCACATCCTTTTGGTTCGAGGAGATTTTTATCCTCGAGGAGGAATTTCTATCAATCCCACAGTTGTGTTGAAAGGACCGGCTGCTGAAGCAGATGAATCCTATGAAGATATGTTGTTAAAATATTATAAAGTTACAGAATAGGAGTAATCGAAAATGAGTAAAGTATTGGTAGTATATTCAGGCGGTCTTGATAGTACAGCACTTTTGTATAAATGTATTTCTGAGTTTGATGAAGTTGAGGCAATCAATTTTGATTATAATTCTAAGCATAATGCAAGTGAAAGAAAAGCAGCTCAGAAAATATGTGATCTCGAAGGAATTAAATTAACAGAAGTTAATATGCCTTTTATTAATGAGTTGTTTAAAAGCGACCTACTCCAGTCTGGAGGAGATATTCCAGAAGGACATTATGCTGAAGATAATATGAAAAGCACTGTAGTTCCTTTCCGTAACGGTATAATGCTTTCTATTGCATCAGGATATGCTGAAAGTATTGATGCAGATACAATAGCTATTGCAAATCATTTTGGCGACAGGGCAGTTTACCCAGACTGCAGACAAGAGTTCGTACAACCGATGATAGGAGCTATCCTGGAAGGAACTGGAGGAAAAGTAAGATTGATTTCTCCTTTTGTAGGTCTGACCAAAGCCCAAATTGTAGAGGTAGGGTGTTCTCATGGAGCTCCTCTTGAACTTAGTTGGAGTTGTTATAATGGAGGAGATCGTCCTTGTTTGAAATGTTCTACTTGTGCGGAAAGAACAGAAGCTTTCCTTCTCAATAATCTTCAAGATCCTTCACTTTCCAGTGAAGAATGGGAAAAAGCAATTAATATTTGGAAAAAATATAGTTAATTTTTTAGGAGGTTAAATTTATATATCTATGTAATGAAAAAGATATATCGAAAGGTCCTCCTAATGAGAAAAATTTACTGCAAATTATGTGAAAGAGAGATAGGTTCGAATAACTTCAACAGACATCTCAGAAAAAACCATGAGATGTCTGTTGACAGGTACTATCTGCAATTTATTGATCCAACTCCTAATATATGTAAGGCTCCTGATTGCACTAATATAACAAAATTTGAAGGAATTTTTTTAGGTTTTAATGACTATTGTTCACTTAAATGTTGCTATAAAAAAGGTACCCCAAGGAATATCTCAATAGGTGAACAGAAAAAAGGAAAGACTTTTGAGGAGATGTATGGGCAAGAACGATCCCAGAAAATTAAAAAAGAGTTAAGAAAAGGATTAGAGAGATTTTATTCAGATAAAACATCAAAAACTTACATTGAGAGGAATAGAAAAATCTCTCAATCTAAATTAGGTATTCCTAGATCTGAAGAAACAAAGAAGAAACTTAGTTTAGCAAATAAGGGAAAGAAGAGGAGGGAGAAGAACCCCAACTGGAAAGGAGGAATAACTCCTCTTCGAGAGTTAATAAGTGAGTCTTTGGAAAATCATGCTTGGAAAAAAGAGATTCATAATAAATTCCCTAAATGTATTATCTGTGGTTCGAATGAAGATCTACATGTCCATCATTTAGATAGCCTAACTTATTTATTGAAGAATATTGAAGGAATTACAAAAGAGAATTGGAGAAATTTTTCAGGTATTCTCTTTGATCCTTCGAATGGGGTTAGAATCTGTTCTAAACACCATAACACTAATAATGAGATAAGTTTACATTCCTTTTGTGGAAGAGTAGATATCCAGAAGAAGGATTTTTGGAAATATTATAATTATATCTACTCAATACCTCTAGAAGAGAGTATGATAAGTTTAAATTGGATTTATTCTGAAGAAAAGAAGGAGTTAATAAAGTATTTAACTCTTTATGAAAACAATTCAGTATATTAAAGAAAAGGACACAAATGGATGATTTTTCAACAAAATATTGGACTTCGACATTTCCTTCATATTCACTTCCTTCTGCCGATGAAATAATCAAAACATGCTTAGATCTACAAGAAGAATTGAATGAACCTCCAAAGATTGAAGTATGGATAGGTGAAGATGATTTTTTCTTTCAGGATAAGTCGGAATATCCTTTTATAGTTCTTAATAACTGTTTAGACGATGATGAAATGTATATTGTTTATGGTTGTGGAGTAGTTTGTGGTAAAAGAGTATATGAAGCAATTTGGAAGCAAGGATATGTAGCAGTGTGGACAGACGAGAGCCCTAAAAAATAGAAAAGGAGAATTAAATGAGTACGAATTATATCCATTTAGCTAATTTCTTGACTTCTGGAAATTCTGAAGAGCAGCAGTACTGTCTTGATTTCCTGAAAGCAGGAAGAGCTACAACTTTGGAGACTTTCTGGAAGAAAAAACATCTTGAAAAACTTCTTGATGCTAATCCAGATATTAAGATATTCCTTGATAGCGGTGCTCACTCACTTTTGAATGCTCAGGCAGGTTTGATTGGAAGTGGAGACACTGTAAAGACAGAGAAAAAAGTCGGAAAAAGCGGTAAGATTGAATATACAGCAGAAGAATTCTATGAACGTCTCGACCCAAACCAAAGAGCCTATTATGCTACAAAGATAAAAGGTGCTGAACAAGCTTTCACTGACTATTCTTTTAACCAAAACGAAGATGTTCGAAAATACCTTGATGATTATATTGAATTTATTCATAAGTACAAAGACCAGTTGATGGGCTATGTAAATTTAGATATTATTTATAATGCTGAACAATCCTATGATAATCAAAAGTATATGGAATCAAATGGACTTCGTCCTATCCCCGTATTCCACTACGGAGAAGATTTTAAATGGCTTAAAAAGTATGTTGAAGAATATGATTACATAGGTATTGGCGGAGTAGCTGGTGGTGTTACTATGCAACAGTTCGTTAACACATTGGGTGATAAGTCTTTTGAAATTGTTGAAGAGATAAATCCTGATATCAAAATCCATGGCTTCGCCGTTACCTCTTTAAATTTGATGAAACGATATAATTGGTGGTCTTGTGATAGCACAACTTGGTTGAAACATGCTGCATATGGAAATGTAATGGTTCCAAGGTATAATGCAAAGAAAGAAGAATTTGATTATAACCGAACTCCTATTGTTGTAAGTGTATCAGATAGGAGCAAGATTCTTGGGAGCAAGATTCCTCATTATACAAATCTTCCGAATAAAGAAGAAACTGAGCGAATTCAGGAGTATTTTAAGATTGCAGAAGTCGATGAAGAAAAGCTATTGACCTCAGCATTAGAACGTAAAAAGGTAAATATTTTCTATTATGAACAGCTCCTTAAACAGGATTGGATGCATATAAGAAAACCTTTTAAGAATATAAACAAATCATTTTTCTAGGAAAGATTATGCAAGTAAATAGAGCAGACCTACTACACAGTTTAAGGAAAGTTTATCCTGCTATAGGAATAAACGTATTAGTCCCGGAATTCCAATGTTTCCATTTTCAGAAGGATGTGATTGTAGCATCTGATGGAGTGATTATCATTTCATCTCCTCTTCCTGAAGATTTTGAATTAGAATGCTTGATTCCTGGTGCTCCTTTTTTGAAATTTCTTGAATCTCTTTCTGATAAAGAAATTGAGCTTAAGATAGATGGAGATTCATTGAAAGTAATTTCATCCAAAGTTGAAAGCTCTTTTTCTATCTTAAAAGCAAGTAAACAGCTTGCTCCTGATCTTGAAGGAGAGGTAATAGAAGTAGGAAAAGATGAAGTTCCTTTGATTAGAGCATTTGAATTTTGCCAACAAGGTGTTTCTAAAGATGAAACTCTCGGAGCACTTTGTGGGGTTAGGATTTCTGATGATACGATCTTCGGTTGTGATAGATTTAGAATTCTTAAAGCAGATAGTCCTATAAGTGGAATGAATTGTTCTATTCCAGCTAAACTTGTTCCAATTCTGTCCAGGTTCATGTCACAAATAGATAGTATCATTTGCAGGCCTGAGGAAAATTTTGGGGCTATTCTTCGAGATGGTACTATAATTTCATCAACTCTCTTAGAAGGAGAGTATCCTAATGTCGGTGAATATTTCCCCACAGAAGAAGATTCTTTTGAAGAGCTTGAGTTTGAAAATCACTTCTTAGATATTTTGGATAGACACATTGCTTTTTTGAAAGATGTGGAAATTACTGACAGGATTCTTACTATATCAGTATCTAATGATATCTGTGAATTCCGTGTAGTAAATCCACTTCTAGGGGAAATGAAAGAAGAAGTAGATCTTTCCCAAGCAGTTAGTCAAGATTTTTCATTCCAGGTAGATCCTGTTTCTTTCAAAAGTATAGCAGAAAATTCTGAAAACTTAAATTTGCAATATTACAAGGAATCAGGGCTTCTTTACTACACAGATGAGAAATTCCATTACTTAATGCGTACAGCTCAATAGAAGGAGATGATATGGCTAAACAAGGAGCTTTTTTCCTAAGTCCTCAAGAAATTTATATGAAGGAAAATCCAGATGCTTTTAAATCCCAAAGGAAGAAAAAGACAGGCACAAAACGTGCAGGGACTAAGAGAACAGGAAAGAGAAAATCTAAGGCAAAGACACCAAATCCTGTAGAATTTAATTGCTCTACTTGCTCACTTAAGGAAACAAGCAAGTTCGACCCTGTAGATGTTCAAGGAAGTGGGGGAAAGAAAATCTTACTTGTTATGCCTTCACCTGTTCGTACTAATTTCTTTAGAGGTGAATCTTTTGAACTTTTGAAAAGTACTTTAAATCAAGTTGGAATTTCTGTACGAAAAGATTGTTTTGTAACACATGTTGTCGATTGTCATGCACCTAAAGGAATTAAAGATAAGGATGCTAAGTGTTGTATCAGCAGATTAGAAAAAACCATTGAAGAAACAAAACCTGAGTTGATTATCTGCTTTGGGGGTGAGGCGATAAATGCTGTGCTTAAGCCTCAAGAGCTCGGAAAACTTTCTGTTTCTAAGATGCATGGAAAAGTCATCCCTTCTCAATATAGGAAATGTTGGGTTGCGTGTTCATTCACTCCTACTTACTACATAATGGGGAAATATAGGGATGAAGCTGTTTTCTTGAATGATATGATCAAAGCTGTTGCATATCTAGGAGAACCTCTTCCAAAGCCTTTAACCATGGAAGGGAATGAGGTCATAACAGATAGTCAGATAGCTATTGATTTACTAGATGCTCTATCTCTTTCAGCAGGTCCGGTTGCTATTGATTATGAGTGCACTACTCTTCATCCTTGGGAGCCCGGAGCTCAGGTTCTTACGATAGGTCTTGCTGCTAAAGTAGAAGAAGGGTTTAGTATTCCTATAGGGATGCCTGGAGCTTTTTCTGAGATGGAACAAGCTCATATAATGGGAGCTATGCAAAGATTCTTAGCAAGTGATGCTCGAAAATGTGTCCAAAACCATGCTATGGAAGAAATCTGGTCAAGACGTAAAATGGGCCAACCTATGAATAATTTCATATGGGATACTATGGTTTCAAATCACGTTCTGTATGGTGTTCGAGGAGCTAACGGATTAGCTTTCCAAGTTTTTGAAATGGTTGGTGCAGAATACAAGGATATGGTAGATATCACCAATTTGATTGATGAAAAAATCGAAGACGTCTGTAATTATAATGCATTAGATGCTAGATATACTCTGATGGCAACTTTCCACCAATTTGATTACCTTCAAGATGATAAATTTAATGATTTCTTTACTGAATGTATTCCTTGTATGACTACCTTGAAAGATAGGGGAGTCCCTATTGATAGAAAAGTTTTAGATAATTTTGATGAGACTATAAATCATAATCGAAAACAATACATGGAGAACATGAAAAATGTTCCTGAATTCAAAGAATTTGAACTTCATCAAGAAAAAGAATTTAATATAGGGTCTTCAAAACAATTAGGAGATTTTATTTATGATTTTCTAAAAGAACCTCAACCTAAGAAGAAAAGATCCGTAGATAAAGAATGTGTTGAACTAATCTTAGGAAAATCTAAGAATAAATCAGTCATTGACTTTTTAGATAATTATCAGAAATATAATAGATGGGAAAGTTTCACAAAGAGAGTTACTGAGTATCAAGGTCTTTTAGATAAGAATAATCGAGTTCATCCTTCATATAATTTACATGTAGCTGAATCCTTTAGATCTTCTGCAACAGGTCCTAATATCCAGAATGTTTTTAAACATGACCCTGAGTTGAAAAAGTTCAGGAAATGTATTGTTCCGAGTCCTGGAAATATTTTATTAGAAGCTGATTATGGTGCACTAGAAGTTCGTGTAATTGCTATGATTTCTAAAGATCCAGTACTTACAAAACAGATTATCGATAATTATGATTTACATTATTATTGGACTTCTCAGTTATTAAAGAAAGAGTTTGATAAACGATCAGAAGAAGGAGCTAATTGGCGATATGAAGGAAAGAATGGTTTTGTCTTCCCTTCATTTTATGGGTCTAATCCAGATTCAATTGCTAGATCATACAAGGGTGCAGGACTTTCTCATATTAAGAAAATCCAGAAAGAATTTTGGGAAACATACTCTAATGTAAAAGCATGGCAGAATGGTATTGTAGATTTTTATCTAGAGAATGGATATATTGAAACAGTAAATGGTTTTAAGAGATATGGACCTTTAAGGGATTTTCAGCTGTATAATACTCCTATCCAAGGATGTGCTTTCCACCTCCTTTTAGCTTCTTTGAGAAAGATTGAAGAGAAGTTTGAAAAACTCAAGTTAAAAACAAAACCTATATTTGAAATTCATGACTCAATTACATTTGACACAGACCCAGAAGAAGCAGAGGATGTGATTGAAATTGTAACAGATATTATGGAATCAAAACATTTTGACTGGCAAGGGGATGTTCCTTTGCTCTGCGAGTGGGAGATTTCGGGATCCGATTGGTACTCTTTAGAAACACTGGAATAGAAAGGAATATAATGTTATATCAAGAATTAAGACCCTCAAAATTATCTGAGGTGATAGGAAATAAGTCAACTGTCAAAAGTCTTCAAGCAATTCTGAAAAGTCCTGAGAATAAGAGACCTCATACTTTTCTCTTCCACGGTCCAAGTGGTTGTGGGAAAACAACTCTTGCTAGAATCCTGGTTTCGGAGTTTGGGTGTGTGAAAGAAAGTGTTGTTGAAATGAATGCTGCTAATACAAGGGGTATCGATAGTATTAGGCAGGTAATTTCTGAGGCAAACATGACTTAAGTATTCGGGGGAGCAAAAGCTTATATTTTTGATGAATCTCACCAGATTACTAAAACTGCTCAAGAAGCTCTTTTGAAAGTTGTTGAGGATTGTCCAAAAGATTGCTATTTCATATTTTGTACAACTGAGCCTCAGAATATTATAAAAACTATTCGTAATAGATGTGCAGAATATCCTGTAACTACGTTAAACAGAAAAGAGGTAAAACAGCTTGTTCAAACATCAGTAGAAAAAGCTGAATTAGATATAAGCGAGGATTTAATTGAAGCTGTTTGCATCACTTCTAAAGGTTCACCTCGAGCAACTTTGGTAAATCTTGAGAAAATCATTGGCGTAGATGAAGAGGAAGCTTTTGATCTTCTTGTTGAGGGATCTGAACAAGATACATCTATTTTTGATTTATGCAATCTATTAAAATTAGGACCAACTGCCAGAACGAAAAATTATAAGAAGATCTTCAAAGCATTCGAAGGATTAAAAGGAGAACCAGATCAATTAAGAAGGTCAATGCTGGGTGTTCTTTCTTCAGCTTTTTCTAAAGTCCAAGAAGCAGAAGATAAATTACATATAGCAGGATTCATGGAAATTTTAGGAACTCCAGCGTATAATGGTAAGAGTGATTTACAGGTTATGTTATCAAAAATTTGTTTTGGAAATCTCCAAGAAGATGAATAGTTTATTGTATAATAATAGAAACAATTAAATTTTATATATAGGAGTATTTAAAAATGGCAAAAAATCGTTTAGCTGCACTTCAAGAAGATGAAAAGAAATCAAAGGGACAGGGAGGAAGCCTATTTTCATATATAGATGAAAATCTTCTTGGTGAGTTTGGTATAACAGAATATAAGTCTAAAATGGAAGATAATTTCTTAGCAATTCTTGATCCCTATGATGGGGAAGGACTTTTCTGGGCAGAAGTTAAAGCACATTTCAATGTAGGTGCTAATAAAAGACTTTTCCTTTGTCCTAAAAGTATGTGGAATGAGCCTTGTCCAATTTGTGAAGAGATTGAAAAGATCAAAGCTGATAAAGATGCTGATTCTAAGAAAGTGAAAGATATTCTAAGCAACCTCTACCCAAAAACAAGGTTCCTTTTTTATGTAGTAGACACAGAAAGTTCAGAAACCATTGAAGAGGGTGTTCGATATTTTGATACTCCTTTTAAAATTAAAGATGGTATTGTAAAAGCTTCAAAGCATAAGAGAACAGGTGGATTTATCGATATTACCTGTCCGGATACAGGAAAGGATATTTCCTTTACAAAGACTAAGACAGGAAAAGAAGCTTATAGCATTGAATACAATGGTTTTTGTCTTGAAGATAGGACAGAAATTCAGGAAGAATGGCTTGAACTTCCTCCATTTGAAGATATTTTGAAGAAAACAGATTACGAGACTATCAAAGACGCTTTTCTTGGGGTAGAAGATATAGATAAAGAAAGAGAAAAGTCTGAAAAGAAGGAACCTGCGACAGAAGAACAAAAAGAAACTCGTAGGAGTCGTTCTCGACGTTCTTCTTCGGAGGATAAAAAAGAAGAAACAACTTCTAGAAGAAAAACAAGAGAAGAAAAAGCTCCTGAGCCAGATCCTGAGCCGGAACAGGAAGTTGAAGAAACTCCTGAAGAAGAGCCGGAGAAACCAGCTCCAAAGAAAGAATCTGTAAAAGAAAAATTGGCTAGGCTTAAAAGAGAAGCAGCTGAAAGGAATAAATAATGTCAGATAAAGATATCGAATTCGTATTAGCTGATTTCCGCGAACGTCTTATTATAGACCAGTTTGCTCTTGAAGAAGGATGTAAAGACCAACCTGATCTTTATCGTGAAGTAGGGGAGCTCTATGTTTCTTTTAAATCTTCTGCTAAACGACTTAAAGAAGAAGTAGAGTATGTAAAAGCAGAGTTGCAACAGAAAATTCGTTCCAATCCAGATGTTTATGGATTAGCAAAAGTGACAGAATCAGCTATTTCAGCTGCCATCCTTCTTCAACCTGAATTTAAGGAAATTCAAAAAGAATATCTCGAGATGGATGAACTGGCAAGTACTTTAAATATTTTCTTGACCTCTGTTGAGCAAAGAAAATCTGCTCTTAAGGATATGGTTAGTCTTTACATTTACAATTACTATAGTGATGTAAGTCTTACTTCTGAAGGAAAAGAAGTTGTAAAAGCGGATGAAGAAAGATTGAGACAGGCTCGCAGAGATAAAGCTTCGAGAAAGAAAGAAGAAAATTTAAATGACAACTCGTGAAATGATAGATGAAGTAAAAAACGTTTCTCGTTCAGGCGGCGTCGAAGTCGAACCTCCTGTAACTGACTGGATATCTACAGGATGTACAGTTTTGGACCTGGCTATTTCTGGGAAAGTTACAGGAGGGTTGCCT
>Ga0194000_1000068_pt1 | contig 10127 bp, 5 predicted proteins | sample FLT_67_MG_FD_140346 | JGI IMG/M metagenome (GOLD analysis project Ga0194000, IMG submission 140346) | Sediment microbial communities from the Broadkill River, Lewes, Delaware, United States - FLT_6-7_MG | ecosystem: Environmental > Aquatic > Freshwater > River > Sediment | place: USA: Delaware... | reverse complement strand
GGTCTAGCATAACGAGACCTCGTCGGAGAGAACAAAAGATCCAAGCTCGATCCTCATTCTTCTCTCATCTTGATCATTTCGATATCATTGGCCATACTCACCATAGTAGGCCGAAGAGAAGGACCATTGTAAAGGCATACCAATAGCCATCGATTAGCAAAGCTCTTTTTCACCATAATAACAAGGTAAATACTATTATAATTTTTCTTTTGTTCCCCATCTTTGGGCAGGCGGTGGCCGACCTGGACGAAATGTCACGATGCAGAATCAAATAGACTCGCGAGAGGGTAGCATTGCCAAATGTAAGGAATGGTTCCCATACCTCCCAATATTATCTGGCTCCCCCTTTTTAACTTGCAACGAAAGGCCTCTATTGCAATTATTTGACACGTCCAAACCCCATCTACCCTCGGAGAACTCTCGCGTGGTTTGAATATAATTTTTTTTCGTCATTTCGATGGACATGGTATACCAGAATGGAATACACAAAATATCAGCATCGGAGTAGCCATAAAACCCCTCCCAGATGCTGACACATCCCTGGACATAGGGTCAACGTTCGAAAAATCAACACTTCGAATACATAAGAGATCAAGGCTCCTCGTGCCACGTTTGCAACGATACGTTGATACAAAATCGAGAATAGCTGACACCTAACTGTCCACGGCACCCCACGCCACGGAGTAAGATCATCCTCTTTATAGGACCTCATATATCTGAAACGAAAGTTGAAATAGCCGGCAGCTAAATGCTATACATGGTCCTCATGCCAAGAAGTAAGATCATCCTCTTCATAGGATACAATATCTGAAAATAAAATTGAGTATAGCTGACACCTAACTGTCCCCCCAGGCACCTCACGCCACGAAGTAAGATGATCTCCCTTTATAGGAGCTGCACATCCGAAACGAGAGTCATGAGCACGTACATTTGGAACGGGTCCAGTATTCCCACCCTAGTACATAACGTGAAGGGGATGATCTCGACCCAAACCCAAACACAATAACCCTCAGATTGTTAATAGCTGGGTATGACCTCCACTCAACAATACAAATAGAAAATGGGATTGCTCACCATGGCTCAATATCTAACCATTTATCTTTGTCAAACCTATTTACACAGCCATGTCAACTAAGTACGACCCAAACAACTGGGTCCAAGACGAAAAATATCATTCCTCGTCAGCCAACGCAGCATCACAACTGCAACATGGCCTCGACCCTAGCAAACTTGACTTGTTCAGTCAAACAACGGGACAACTCATCTTCCTCCTTGAGCAACAGAAGTATTCATCGATCTTTGGTTTTGATAACCAACACAAGATCCAAGCATTGCATGCCCCCCACGTCTCTCCCGATAAGAAATCCATCATTGGAAACCTTTCAGACAAAAAATCACAAGCCCTGTTCGGAATCGTTAGTACTTCCGTCATTGGCAAAGTCCCACTAATCATGGAATTCGAAGCCATCCCAGCATCTTTGAGAGGAAGAGTTCCAATCCCCGCCTCAGCGTTGAAAAGCACACCCTTTGAAGTGAAAGACCCGAACGAGACTAATAGTGATCTTGGCATCGTCTACATCCCAAGCGTGACAGCACTTCATCCAGGAATGAAAATACCATCGGGAATCATCAACAGTGGATCAGTCAACCAAACACTCGACTACAACTCCCCTGCTTACACCAAATGGCAAAGTATGATGTTAAAGCTAACCGAACGAGACGATGACATGATCATGACCACCACCATCATTCACGAGAATCTGATGGCAGAGCCGGACGTCGCCAAATACGTATGTGGAAATCTCGTCCCTGGAGAAGACACGGTCGTCTCCTCGCACCTCTTCTCCATCAGCTTCCTCTCTGGAGAAGAAGAGCAGGAGCACAGTTCCATCTTGAACAATTTGGGAACTACTTTCAAACCCAATCCCACCCCGATTAGGCAAGAACAACACCAGTCACGTACAAGCCAAGAGAGCAGCTCTGCTAGCGAGAACCTCACGAAACTCCTCGAAGGGCTAAGTAATATCGTCACAAACTCGAGCAAGGACCAGCAAGAATCCCTCAGCGAAAACTTGGCACTAGCAAGACTCAAACTCATGGGTATAAGCTTCGACATCGATTTTGTAAAGGGCACAGTATCAAACCCATCTTTGACAGACTTCTCGAGCATCATGTCTAACATCATCTCTTCGAAAGAATCAAAAGCAGTCAAGGTCGAGCGTCTAAACCTTGCAGCTAGAAAGATTTTCAGCTTCCAACCAACCAACAGGGCACAGCAACAAAACCCACTCAACACCCTTCGTTCGATGAACACCTTTTCTCGCCCATTCCTTCAAGCCCATCTTGAGGGACGTCTCTCATCCGACAACGTCACTGAATTCTCAAAGAATACTACGGGCCTGACAGCTTTGAGTTACTTGCCACAAAACAACGAACAAGCCGTGAGCCAAGCCAAGCAAGAAGAAGAGAAACAACGTAGTGAGATCCGCCTACAAGTAGCCGAGAATCAACGCTCACATCAGTCAACCTTCATCACAGCTCTTGGCAGTATCAACGAATCCAGCGATGCTGACAAAACTTTCGTGAATGCTGCCAACATGAATATGCTCATCTACAACGTGAAGAATGGTAACACAGCCCTCCTCGAACTACTCGAACACTACCTCTACTTCCTCACTGCACCTGATATTACGTCCTGGCAAGCCCGCCCAGAAAATCAGCATTTCACTTGGACAAAGTTTGAAATCGTAGCCCAAATCATCAAAGCTTTTGGTGCATTCACGGAAGACATCGGCAACATTGATATCATCGAGAATAAAGAGTCACTCCACAGACTTGACTTCAAACCCATCACCAAGTTACTGCAGAGCTTGCAGCTCACAACCACTGAAATCGAAGTTGCCGTGGCTCGTGGCCTTCCCCTCAAGACTGTGTCAATTCTCACGCCCGACGATAAGAATCCAGAAGTCATTGAGAGGAACCGTTTGATTAGTAAGTTCGCTAACATCAACACCGATGCTGGTAACTCAGGCGCCACTCGTCAGAGTAACAAACATCGCCAAGCGAGTCAAACCCCCCCCGCCTCTCCTACGAAGAAGAGTCAACATCGAACCAAGAGGATGAAGAATGATGATGATAAATCCAACAACGTTGACAAGCTCAAGGCAAGCAACAAACGTAGGGAGGAACATCGTAAAGGGATTGGCCTCCTCATTCCCAACGAAGGAGTGAGCCCCACTCAATGCATCCCAAGCGGAATGCATGAGGAAATCTGTGTATTCTTCAGCTCAATCAACTACGACTGTGGAAAGGGAAACTTGTGCAAATACGCTCATCACGGAAAGAAGTCTGACTTCCCAAACGGTGATTTCGAGAAGCTACTCGACCATATCAAGGAGAAGAAATGCGCCAAATTGTCGAGCAAGTGGCTCAAGAAGAGCAAGGACTACAAACTCCCCGACAAGTACAAGGACCTCGTTGACAGTACGTTATAAGATCTCAAGCATCTTTTGGTCGAGTTACCCGTTTGAAAATTTTGTTTGTATTGATATGTATCACGACACAAGTAGATGACAAACTCAGCCTTTGTCTGTTATCTGTCTCTACTACCAGACCCCACCAGTCTAAATGATACGCAAGTGATCATTCCCAAGGCCTCGCATGCTGCGGCAGTCATGAATCAGGTACACAATAGCGTAACTGTTAAGAAGCCTCAATCTGGAATGAGACGAAGAGTACGTGTGTTAAAGCCTTTAGTAAAATTGACCTCTGATATACTCTCCTCGTCGCAGAATGAAACTACTAGCGTTGATCAGTCGGACCCGGGGATTGTCGAACGAATGCCTCACAAGCTAGACAAGAACACTGTCCTAGAAGAATACAATGCCAAATATGCCACCCCATCGAGTGGCCCAGTTGTTCCCATGTCAAAACAAGGTAAGCGAATTAAATCCTACTCAACCACACTTCCAAATCATCATCAACTCGTCAAACACTGCGCCATGAGACCGAGTTTTAGTAAGCAATACCGTATCGAAGATTTAAAGCTCTGTGACGTGGCAGTACCAGTAGTGAAGTTTTGCATCGAATGGGGCGAACAAGCGATATTACAAGGAATCTCATTGGTAAACAAAAAGTATAACATGATGGTGAAGGAAGTAACACGTCTATCGAAGGTCGATTTCACTCCATTACTTCTTCCCTTAGAGAACTACGAGTCCCAAACATCAATACAAGTTGAGAGAGTCGATATGGCAACAGCCCTACTAGTCTACTATAACATGCATCCAGGGATGGCTTTACGTTTCCTACAAGGCGAATACACTGGAGAAACTAGAGACGTCGAGAAAGTCTGTAGAACTCTTGCTCCACATATAGATGCAGACGATCTGAACCAAATACGACGTATACTCACAGAAGGATGCCCAGCTGAGTTAGACTTTGAAGAGAAGTCAGATAACAAACAAAGAATGCTTGAAAGGGGGAACCAATCTTCATACGATCAATATCCAGACATCGTGCAAAAGACCATGAACAAAGAGGACAGATACTCTCATATTGTCACGTTATCACAGTGGACAGTCTTCTTCTCCCCATACTTGAGACACACACCCCAAGGGATGAGAATAGTACCGAATAAGAATCCACGCTTGGTCTGGGACGGATCAACCATGATGCTACCAGATGATGTTGTTCTGAATGACGTTACACCAACTGAATTGGAAGCAACAATCACTTTTGGTGACACCCTAAGCAAGCTGTTACGGCATGTATATAACATCAGAGCCAGCTTCCCAAATTCGGACATACTATTAGCAATGGCGGACATAAAAGCATGTTATAGATTCCCTCGTATTAATGTCGACTTGGCAGGGGCCTTTGGCTTCTTATCAATCGACTACTACCATCTAGCCAACAGCATGGTATTCGGCTCGTCAGTCTCGGCACCATCGTGGGAGGCTTTCAGGAGAGCAATAGAAGTCATGTCTAAAGTCAATTACAACCAAGAAGGCCTGGTCGAAAAGCACAAGGAATACTTATCAAAGATCAAATGGGATATCGAAACCTTCAATCCATCGAGTCTAACCCAGGCAAAGAAATGCAACATAAATCAAGGGATCGTCACCAATACTCAAGATGCATCCGATCCACCCGTCCCAGTCTTCATATACGTAGATGATGCTCTACTCGCAGCAATGGGTAAGGAAAGTATGGAGAAGGCACTGGCAGCTACTATTGAATCCATCTTCACAGTCATGGGCGAGCCAGACCTATCACGTCGACAATGTCATCTCGCAATGGATAAATGGTTGGAACTCGTCGTAGCAGCAAGGCAAATCATGTTGGGCCTCAAGATTAACACAAGATCACTCACGCTTGGGATAACCATTGAATACAGGACTGACCTACTCCAGCTATTAAACGAAGAATGGAAGTATAACAAACAGACTTTCAAAGCGAACGAGATGCAAAAACTGCTCGGCAAGCTAGCACGTCTGGGTCAAGGAGCACCTTGGGTTTATAAACTCATGTCTCACCTCTACAGCTCAACAGCATTTGCACTCCAACAAAATAAGATCTTTCTTCAGAGCTCATCCACCGAATTCAAGAACATCGTAAACGAGATCAAGTCCAAACAGTACAGGCAAAAAACATCTGAACTAGCAAAAGAGATCAACTTTGCACTGAAGAGAGCATCCAAAATGATTCACCAATGCAAAAAAGAGTTCAATATCAATGCATCCATGAGAGAGGAGATTGAATGGTTCAGGCAAGTCCTCGACCCAAACAATGACTTCAAATTCGAGACTCCCATTGCACACCTGATAAAGAAGACCCCTCTCGGGCAAATGCTTGGCGATAGCTCGCTACGGGCATGCGGAGGCTTTGGTCTCGTCCTAGAAGTATGGTGGCACCTCCCCTTCCCAGATAGTATAATCGAGCAGACTCTTCTCTATCTCAAGAACAACAAAGATGAAAAATTCGTATCAATCAACTGCCTCGAATTCATCACGGTCATCATCAACTACTGTGCAGCTCTAACAGCAATGAATCAAAAAGTATACACCGACGACCCTCATCCAGTGATCCTAATGGTAACAGATAACAAGAGTGCCTTGAACTGGACACTGCACACGTCAAAAAGATCCATCATCGGACGAGCACTGGCCCGATTCTTCTGTGGACTAATGATTGAATCCCCTTTGGGCATAAACTCAGAATGGATATCCACAGAAGAAAATGACATCGCTGATGATATCTCACGTTTGAAAAAACAAAAACCTCTTGCAACATCACCCTTCCCGGATACTGACTCTTCTTTTGATTACTCATCCATCAAACAGAAATACCCAGCTCTAAGAGCTTGTCGTTTCTACCACCCGAGTCCAGAGCTGCTCTCAACGTTGTGGACAATATGCTTGACGAAGAAATGTCCAAGTCTAAAAGAAATAGCGGATATGAAACGCAGAGGTTTAGGATGGCTAAGTACATCCTCTGGGCAGAACTAAACCATATAGTAGAGCCAGTTGGTCCAGAGCCTGGTCGAGTACGCCTAGTAGCAAATTTTCTCAAATCACTCTTTCTCGTACACAACTGCAGAGCACAAACATTATATGGATACGCACAAGCAATCAACGAACTTTATAGGCTCAGAAACTTCCCCAAGCCAGCCGACATGACAGACAAAAATAATGAATGCTACATAGTCTATCACAACCAACTACGAGAAGAAGACGTTGCAAATCAAAGCTCGCCACTAACAACAAAAATATTTGTGCAATTGAAGATCATGGCTCAGAACTCACACAGAGACTCGGCAGAGAGTTGCACTTTCGACTGGATGTGCATAGTTAGACTCTCAGGATACAGAGGCATCGAATACCTTCAGAAGACACAAACGAAAGTCGAAGTGCATGAGTACCCCTCCTTTAAAAGAGTTGTAAAAGCGTTCATAAGGCTGGATTACATTTTCTTTGACAACCAAGGCAGGATCATAACAAACCACTCTGAAGAGAATCTCAACATACTAGGAAAATTCACAGCAACACATCGCATCCAAAAGAATCGTAAGAATGGGCAGAAGATAACTATTGCAGCAGACGATACAAACATTGAATTCTGCCCTGTACGTGCAGCATATAGAATCTTCCTACGATCGATCCGCCTAGGCCAAACTGACGATCTACCAATGGGAATATACACTAACAAACCAGACGGATCTTTCCTATATCTTACAAAAGATAAAGTTACAAAGATACTACGTCAGGCAACAAGAACCGCTCATCCAGACTGGACAGTCGAGATGGTGAACCGCATCAGAGTACACTCGGGAAGAGTCTGGGCCTTAGTATTGCTAAGCGAAGCTGGTAAGACCCCCTGGTTCATGAAAGCAAGACTCAGATGGGAATCAGATGCCTTTCGCCACTACCTCAGAGATACTTCAGCTCTGAACCAAGAACATAATAAGTCAATCAAGAAGGCTACGAACGAAGCAACACTACTACTGCAAAACAATCTAACGGAACTACCCACAGACGTTCCCGAAGATACTTCAATGGGGAACCACTACAACGATGCAGACTAATTCGATCGAATTCTCAGCGAGATTTGTGAGTGCCCGCAAAACGGCATCAAAGTCCATGTCAAAGTGACATAAGCGACACGAATGAAAAATGTCCGTGACCAGATACCGTATCAGTACGCTCATTACTGCACACGTACAAAAACTAGGAGCCCTCTCACGAACATGTGCACTCCCGCAACTTACAGCTGACGTGAGTTCACAAATTGAAAGAGATCTAACAAAGCAACTACAAATGACACCATCCAAATCAATAAAGATTATTAAATTATCAAACTATATCACCTCGATAATTCAAAATAATACCTTGTCTCTCGACATATACGAGATCTTTCTTTCCTATCAAACGAAAAATACTCTGAAGAGTTGACCTTCAATAACCTTCTACAATCGCCGACAACTATTAAATAGGAGTTCCCCTTTGAATCCTTTGGCAACATCCCGTCAATAGCCGACTCGTACCCATTCTCAGCAGCAGAATAAGAACTCCCCTCATCTTCTGTTTCGACAGCCTCGGCATCTATCAAAGAAGAGACTCGCTCAATCATGCCCTCATGCTCGGCCCTCATAGCCAATCTTTCCCCCTCACTCAAACCATCTAAATAACGATTCCTCTCCTCGTTCGCCACAACCCTCTGCTCGACATGAATAGCAATACGAGAAAGGTTAGTCAAAGATCGTCTATTAGCACTCGCGTTTTGCATTCTATCAAATAATTATGAGACAATCATAGTCAAAAGAAACCACGAACAAAATAAAGTGAAATGGGAACAAAGAACAAGAACATTCAACGAGTTAAAACAAATAAAACTTACAGGGTAATGTAAACACAATAGAATCGTCCACATAATTGCAATAAACGATGGTTCGCTGATCACCCCTGTCATTCATTAAATGAATGACCCTACCCAAATCCGAAACATAACTCATGATTACATGGACCGACCGAGGAACTGAGGACGAAGACAACCTCGCCAAACGATGCATATTCTCACTAAACAAATGATATATATAAGGAGAAAAACTTAAACCAATGGGGATAATACCCTCACCAACACCATGCCGAGAAATCACATCACTCAAGGCATTATCATCCTCCCCCCAAATACGCCGATGAGACCTCCTACCAAAGCGAGGAGGATAAAATTGACGCCCCCTACTCGACGGCATATCAGACTCAACACCCACCCCTCTCATCAACCAACGAGAGACACGCCGAATTGCCGCACCACGATCACCATGATCATCGCCAATAGCATCCTCTAACACCTCAATAGAGCCCATCTCGGGGACACTAACATCACCAAACGAACAATCACCTGAACTATTCATATTATACGATGTATACAAATAACAGCCACGGCGACAATAGGGTACAATCTTCACCAAAGAAGATATTTTACCCAACTTGCACTTAGTAATTTCACTTTACCAACCTTATGAACTTACAGCACAATTGCACTCTGCATAAATACCGACATAATATGCACCGCAGATGCACCAAAACAATCTCAAAGTACGATTATCTGCACCCTTCACTAAAAAACCCAAGACCAGGTACAAATAACGTACCTGCATTTCTTAATAAGTTTATATACATTAAATTGTCCCATTTGATCGAACGCTTCATTGATTGTTTGAACCCCCATTCAAATCACTCGGCTGGGTCCGAAGTAGATAGGTTACTTAACAGTTCGATCCTGTTAGCGATTATTCAGACAATCAATTGAGTGTTCTTTTGCTAGTCTAATATCAGATTCGCACACCTAAAAATCGCTCAACCTTTAGAAAACTTAGGTTAGAACCACTTGTCTCACTTCGATACGAGTCCCCAGGTTCGAAACCTTACAAACTTTCTTTTTCTTTTTTCTTTTTCTTTTTTTGCATGCTTGCAATACAAAATGGTGATCCTAAGCCAGAAGACGAATGCACTCATAAGTCTCCTACCTAGACTGCGTGTTGTTCCAACATGCAAATGCGTGCATGCCAAAATGGTGTTTCATTGGCCAAAAGGCCAAGGGACTTTCAGGGAGTATACATATTACTATACATATATATATACTCTTAGCCTAATTAGTACTAGACAGAAAGCCCAATTTGTCTGCAAAAATTGGTCTACAGTCTTATCCTAACTAGCCCCTGTCGTTCCTTTGTTTTTGCCATTTCTCCTCTAGCTTAGAATCAACATTCCGTGTTGCAATCCTAGGCGCAATGTGTTTTTTCCCCCAAGGAAAAATCGACAGACAGCCGTAGATAAAAGCGCGCTAATGTCGATGGGTAATTAACCACTGCGTCTACGTACTAGTACGCTTACGTTTTGAGTATACGCTTACATGGTCTAATCCCTTGAGATCGATGCCCTGTAGAACTCGAAAAGAACTCGAAAGATCTTGTGACTTTTCTCAGCCAGTCGTTTATTCCCGTCGCGAGGTCTAGCATAACGAGACCTCGTCGGAGAGAACAAAAGATCCAAGCTCGATCCTCATTCTTCTCTCATCTTGATCATTTCGATATCATTGGCCATACTCACCATAGTAGGCCGAAG
>Ga0194000_1000067_pt1 | contig 10130 bp, 10 predicted proteins | sample FLT_67_MG_FD_140346 | JGI IMG/M metagenome (GOLD analysis project Ga0194000, IMG submission 140346) | Sediment microbial communities from the Broadkill River, Lewes, Delaware, United States - FLT_6-7_MG | ecosystem: Environmental > Aquatic > Freshwater > River > Sediment | place: USA: Delaware... | reverse complement strand
TTATATGGTCATTACTGGACTAAAGAAACTGTTCTTGAAGAAGAAGAAAAAATCATGGTTAAAGCATTTGATGATATCGTTGCTTTAATGGATGAACATAAGATCAAAGACATGAGAAAAGCTGCATTTATGCATTCAATTAAGAAGATTGCTCATGTTATGAGATTAAGAGGTTGGTACTAATAATACCATTGAAGGAAATTGTATAAATTTCCTTCTTTTTTTGTCAGAAAAAGTAACCGTTTTCATTGAGTTTGACTAGATTAAATGTTATAGTGATTATGGTGGAAAATTAACATAAGGAGAGTATCAAATGGGAAACATAGGATTTAAATATCGTCACACGCCTTATAGGTTCGTTATGCATTGGAAAGATGGTTCTTGGGGGAATGGTGAACTAACAAGAGATAACATTTTACATATTAACGAGTCATCACCAGGATTACACTATGGGCAACAATGTTTTGAAGGATTAAAGGCATATCCTCGCAAGGATGGAGGAATCCAATTATTTAGACCGGATGAAAATGCTAAGAGGATGCAAAGAAGTTGTGAGAGACTTTTAATGCCTCAAGTTGATACAGAAACATTCATTGATGCATGTAAGCAAGTAGTCAATGCTAATCTTGAAGTAATGCCAGAGTATGGAACTGGAGAATCTCTTTATTTAAGACCATTTGTATTTGGTTGTGGTGAAAATATTGGCGTAAAACCAGCTAAAGAATATTTATTTGTAGTATTCTGTTTACCAGTAGGAACATATTTCTCAGATGGACTTACTCCAGTTGACTTTATGACTACTGAATACGATAGAGCAGCTCCAAATGGAACTGGTCACGTTAAAGCGGGTGGTAATTATGCAGGTAGTTTCTATCCAAAAGCTATTGCTAGTAAACTGGGATTTGCGGATTGTATTTATTTAGACCCCGCAACACATACTAAGATCGAAGAGGTAGGAGCAGCAAACTTCTTTGGGATAACGTATGAAAATGAATTTGTTACCCCAGAATCTAATTCAATACTTCCAAGTATTACTAAATATTCGTTACTATATATCGCAAAGGAAATTCTAAAACTAAAAACAGCTGAAAGAGATTGCTTAATTGAAAATGTGTCCGAGTTTAAAGAAGCAGGTGCATGTGGAACAGCGGCAATCATTACACCAATAAGAAAAATAGCCCATAAAGGTTGGGTTCATGAATTTGATAATGGTGATGACGTAGGTGAATATACACAGAAATTATATGATATTCTTACAGGTATTCAATTTGGAGATGAAGAAGCTCCTGAGGGATGGATTGTAAGAGTAAAATAGGCCGGCGCATTGCGCTGGTTTTTTTCTTTGTGAGTTTTTTGTTAAAATATAATAGAGGTATAATATGGGAAAGATAAGAGAAAGACTTTTAAGAGCAAGAAGTTCAATAAGTGTTAAAACATATAAAAGGCCAATGATTGCGGTTATTTCTATGATGATTATGATTAACATAGTTGTTTTAGCGATCGCTGCTATCATCGCTATGGCAATTGATCCGAATTATTCTAACTTCATTGATGCCTTTGCTAATGGTAGTTTAAAATGGATGCTAACACCAAATGCAATTTTGTCAATTGAAAATCCAGAGACTTTGTCATTAGCAGTAGTAGTATTAATCATTGGAATGGTTTTGTTTTCAGGAACAATTATTGCATTAACAACAAATCAAATTAAGGAGTACTTTCAAAGAAAGAAAAGTGGATCAGGTAGAATTATCTTAAGCAATCATATTGTCATTTTAAACTGGAATGAAAAAGTTCCCGAACTGGTTGCAGATTTATTGCATGTTGATATTCATAAATACACTGTTATGATACTTGCTGATATTGATAAACATTATGCAGAGAAACAGATTGGAAATGCTGTTAGTAAACTTGGGGAGACTGTTGATGTAAATTCAATAGATGTATTAGTTAAGAATGGTGATCCATTAATAAGGTCAAACTTAAATAATATCTCCATTGAAGAAGCGATTGCGGTAATCGTAATGAATAGGGGAGTGGATGAGAACGTAACTATTGATATGACAAAAAGTGATTTGAATGTTATTAAAAATATTCTTAACCTTGGGCAGATTGATTTCGAGTATAACCCTGTAATCGTAGCTGAAGTGAAACATCACGAGTCAAAGCATAAGATTGAAACGATGTCGCGTGTTGTGGAGAGTCTTTCAGGGAAGACGATTATACCTGTATGTTTCGATAGAAGACTCGGCCAAATTATCGCTCAAACGATAATTCATAGTTTGATGGAGGATGTATATTTGGCAATGTTCTCATTCGATGGTTCTGAAGTATATTATCTAGAAGATACGGACATTGATGATTGCTTAAAATATCATACAGATGCTTTGCCACTTGCAAGAAAAGATGGTGGATTGTTCGTTCTTGCAAGGAATAATGAATTGAAAAATAGAAAGACCACTCAGGAAGTGACTGTCGAGAAACTGAGTATTTTAGACTATTCAGTTGCTACCAATCTTGATGTTTATATAATTGGTTCTAATAACAAACTTAAATTCATTGAGAAAGCATTTTATGAATATGATAAGCTATATGATATTGGATTTAAAACTACTAAGGTAGAAGAGGACAAAATTCTTGACTTCATTGATGAGATAAACTCATCGAAGAAAAAAGTTACAATATTATTACTTAGTGATGAAACTCAAGAAGAAGATGTCTTAGATGCAAACGTTATTAATAATTTGATTCAGTTAGAAGAACATATCAGAAGAACTGATATTAATGTAATAGTCGAGTTATTAGATCCAAAGAATGCTGTGATCATTAAGGATTTTAATATTGAAAATACTATAATATCTAACAAGATTATTTCGTTACTATTATCTAAAATTGCCCTGTTTCCTAGAACAGCATCATTTTATGAGAATCTTCTTACTTTATCAATTGATGAGACTGAGGATGACCATGAAGTGTTTATCAGAAAAGCAAACAAAGTCTATGCTAAAACTCCTCATACATTTAGAACTAAAAAGTCATTTATACTATCTAGTTACATGAGTATGAAGGAAAGTGTAATACCATTTGCAATCTACAGAAATGATAAGTTGGTAGTATTATCTGATGATTTACACGATCCAGAACCATTCGAAATAAGACCAGATGATGATGTAATCATGATGAAACTATAATTTATATGAAAAGGACATATCGGGGATAAATTATTTATCCCTTTTATACAAAAATAGTTATTGAAAATCGTTCGTATAAAGAGTATAATAATTGAGTGTAAATAAAAAAAGATAAAGAGGGATGAAAATGAATTTACTTACCTTAAGTAGCGAAGCAGCTGCCCATACGGATGGGAACATATATAAAATACTACTTAGTCTTGCGATTATCGTAATTGGTGGACTATATGCTGGTAAATTATTTGAAAAAATTAAGATACCTCATATCACTGGTTACTTAGTGATTGGTATAATTATTGGGCCAAGTGTATTTGGTATAGTAACAAACGAACACATTGCGGGGTTAGAATTAATAACAAATATCGCTTTAGGTTTCATTGCTTTTGGTATTGGATCTGAGATTCTGTTCAGAAACCTAAAAGAAACTGGGATGCAGGTGTTTATTATTACAATATTCCAAGCGTTCTTTGCTGTAGTGTTTGTTGTTGCTGCAGTACTACTATTTGGAGCTCCACTATGGCTCGCACTTATTTTAGGAGCAATCGCAACTGCAACTGCTCCTGCACCAATAATGGTACTTACAAAGAAATATCGTGCTAAAGGACCAGTTACGAATACTATGTTACCATTAGTAGGTTTAGACGATGCTATTGGGATTATTATCTTTGGTGTGTTGTTATCAGTCGGTTCTTCATTATTTAGGGGTCAAAGTGATTCATTTATGGAACTTATTAAAGCTCCAGCATTGGAAATACTACTTAGTATTGCAGTAGGTGCAATTATCGCATTACTAATGAAGTGTGCATTGAAATTCGAGAAACATCCTTCAGATGAATATATATTAGTAATATCAGTAGCAGCGATTTTGTTAGCTGTTGCTATAGCTCAAATCGGTTTATTTGGACAACATTTATCTATTATCTTAACTCCAATGGTGGCAGGTTTGATATTCGCCAATACGATTAAGAACGATGAGTTACATCACACTGTAGGATTAGTGGATAATTTCAGTCCAATAATCTTAATTGCATTCTTCACGTTAGCTGGAGCACATCTAGATTTAGGTGTGTTGACAGACCTAGGTGAAGGTTCTGGAGTTGTCGGTGTAAGTGTCGCAATTATTTGTGGTGTTTATATTGTAATGCGTTCTATTGGTAAGATATTTGGGTCTTGGTTTGGAGCAGTAGTAACCAAGGCTGATAAGAATGTACGTAAGTGGTTAGGTATAACATTACTACCTCAAGCAGGAGTCGCAATTGGGATGGCAAATGCCGCTAATACTACTCTTGGTGGAGAAGCAGGAGTGGCAGTATTAACAGTAGTATTAACTGCTACAGTAATATATGAATTATTCGGACCATTGGGAGTGAAAATTGCCCTTAAGAAGTCTGGAGAAATATCACAGGATTTATAGGGAATCAATCTAAATTGATTCCTTTTTTTTGTTAGACAAATGTATGCGTGTAAGGTATAATTAATTCGTTGAGGAGGTCTTTATGGATAACTATGAAGAAATTAGCTTAAAGGAATTATTTCAAGTATTATGGAGTGGCAAAATCATAATTGCTCTTTTTATGATAGGCTTTCTAATTATTGGAACACTAACAACGTATTTTGTTTTAGACAAAGAGTATAAATCCGAAGTAACTTTTGTTGTAGATACTTCTGAATATAGTCTTGTGAGTTATGTTGATATTGTAAATCCATCAGTAATTTTAGAGTCACAACTATTCCTTGACATTCTTGAAGATGAAATAGGAACGGATAATTTAGAGAAGTACTTTGATGTCTCAACCAACGAAGGTCAAGTTGACATTATTGCTTCAGCAACAAGAGCTGCTCATAGTGATAATCTAGCAGATGCTATTTCAAATTTACTTGTTAAATATTACGAAGACGATATTGAATCACAATTTTCATTAGAAGAAAGTAGACTTATAGCTGAAAGAGATCAATTACTACTTGATATTGAAGTAGCAAATAATAATTATTTGGACTTCGTAGATGAAAACGGACACATAGATATCTTGAAGGCTGAAATGGCAAACATTAGAAGCAGAATTATTATGATAACAAACGGTATGATTACTCTTGAAAGTGAAATTGAAGTTAATACAAATGTATTAGCAACTTTAAATAGTAATTATGACTTAAGTGATATATTGACAGATGAAATTAATTTATTGCTTACGGATACTATAGTAGAAGAATTACCAGTAGCAAGTACAACACCGGATATGTTAATTGCGATAGAAGCTACAAATACTGTTGTTGAACTTACGAATCAATTACATACGTATAAGACATACAGTAGTGATGTTGTTGAGTTAGAAGATCGATATAGTACTCTTGAGACGACTACTATTCCGTTAGAAACTGAGTATGAGCAAATAGTAAACACTCAAAACGATTTACAAAATGACTATAATAAGTCTAAGAAAGCTCTGGATGACTTAGCGGTTAATCAAGAAAGACTAGGTAGTGTGGTGAAATTTGTTGATGTTGCACCAGCAACAGAGCCAACATCTCCAAATAATATAATCAATATGGCGATATCAATTGTACTGGGAGGATTTATTGGAATACTTTATGTATTCATAAAAAAATATTGGACTGAATAAGGATGGTAATTACCATTCTTTTTTGTATAATTAAGTAGAGGTAAATATGGAAGAGATTAAGTTACTATTATTAGCATTAATACAGGGTATAACGGAACCACTACCAATTTCATCAAGTGGCCATTTAGTTTTGTTTGAGAATTTATTTGGACTAGAACTTCCGGGCTTATATTTTGAAACATTGGTTAATTTTGGGTCGTTGTTAGCAGTGATATTATTTTATAGAGTAGACATGATTAAACTTCTTAAGGGAGTAAAATTTGTTTACTCAAAAGAAGGTAAGGATGAGTTTAAGTATATATTATATGTAATCTTAGCGACGATTCCAGCACTTCTAATCGGGTACTTCTTTAATGATCATATTTCAGTTTTCAAAACAGTTACTGCAGTCAGTCTGTTTATGATATTTACGGGAGTAATTTTGTGGGTTGTTGATAAGGTGAAGACTAGGAGAACAAACATTGTTTGGATAGATGCATTACTAATTGGATTAGCACAAGTTGTTGCGTTAATGCCAGGTGTATCAAGATCTGGTGTAACAGTTGGGGCTGGATTAGCAAGAGAAATTAATTATGAAGAAGCAGTTAAGTTCTCTTTTATGATGTATATTCCAATAAGTATTGCTACTACTGTTTATGGGATTTACAATCTAACTTTAAATGGCTTTAACTATATCTATATAATCTGTCTATTAATATCGGCAGTAGCAACTTACTTCGCACTTAAATTATTTGTGTGGGTATTAAGAAACAAGAAACTAATGTATTTTGCAGGTTACTTAGTCATTGCAGGATTTGTGTTTTTAACTATTTCATTATTCTAAGGAGAGACATATGTGGTTAAAAAAGGTAAGAGAACATTTACATCAATATCCAGAGCTTGGATATCAGGAGTTTAAAACTCAGGAAATACTAATCTCATATCTAGAAGAGATGAATCTTAGTTATAAAAAAATGGAAACTGGATTAGTGGTAGATTATGGTATGGGTAGGCCGAGGATATTAGTTAGAGCAGATATTGATGGTTTACCAATAATGGAAATGAATGATGTGCCATATAGATCTAAAAACGATAATATGCATGCATGTGGACATGATGTTCATATGACGGTGGCATTGGGTGTCCTAAAACACTATTATGATAAAGATATCGATTTTTCATTAAGAGTAGTTTTTCAGCCAGCTGAAGAAGGTCCTGGTGGGGCTAAGATGATGATTGAAAGAGGAGCAGTTGAGGATGTAGATTATGCATTGTCTCTTCATACAGATCCAAGATTTAACGCTGGTGAGATTGCAGTTAACTATGGGATAAGGAATGCAATTACTGATGAGGTGGATGTTACTATTACTGGTGTGAGTGCTCACGCAGCGAAACCTCACGATGGAATTGATGCACTTGTTGTTGCAAGTGATTTCATAAATTCAGTTAACTATATATTAAGTAAAACCATAAAACCTTTTGATAATGCAATTTTGCAGTTTGGAACAATAAATGGTGGAGTTGCTAAGAATGTAATATGTAAAGACTTAAAGATGAGTGGTACTATGAGAACTTTGTCTCACGATGTACGTAATAAACTTATTAAGCAGTTAAAAGATACATCTGAAGGGTTGGAGAAGAAGTATGGAGCAAAAATCAAAGTTGAAATAAACTCTATGTATGATGAATTAGTTAATGATAATAGAGTTGTTGATGTACTTAGAGATCTTTATGAAAACACAAAGGTGATTGATTATCCATCACTAGGTGGAGAAGACTTTGGATACTTTTTGAAAAAGGCTCCTGGGCTAATGTTCAGTCTAGGAACATCTAATAGTGAAGAAGGTTTAATAACGCATCTACATTCCGATACATATGATGTTGATCCTAGTTGTTTAGAAGTAGGTGTAGATGTGATGGTTAAGTTAATAGAAGAGCTAAAAGAAAAGGGAATTTAATTCCCTTTTACATACCATCATCTATCCACTTCTCGAATGCATTCATTGCGATTGTTGCCCCATAGTATTTAGAACCGCTCGGATGAGTGTGTTCATCAAACCACTTCTTTGCATCCTTCGATTGTTTTTCTAATAAATCAATTACATTAGTATAAGTCGCCTCACTTATTGCGATTAATGAGCCAATCTTTGAATATGCTATTTCAGCTAATGCTTTAGCATTCTCCAATACAGTTCCTAACCAAATCTTATTATTATAAACATGCTTTGCATTTGCTATCTTTACCATGAACTCAGGATTAGTACTAATTCCTATTCCAATTTCAATTGGTTCAAGATTCTTTTCAGCTAGTAGTTTTGTGATCATCTTGTTGAAAGTATTTATATAGAACGTTCTATAAAGCACCTCATAAATTGATTCTTTTGAAGGTGTATCATAAATGGCATACACATAATCTTTATCAACTCTCACCTCTCTAATGAATTCATCAGGTTCCTCAAAAATCTTTACTAACTCCATAGGAAAAATCTTTGCATATTTTGCAATTGTTTTTTTATTCTCATTCTCAGTTAGTTTATCCCAATTTTTGATTTGCACATAAACTGCAGTAGCCCATGTCTCAACACCATTTGCATATTTTATGTCGTTTTCTAATGGAAGTCGTTCAACTTTCTTGACCTCATCTTCATTTCTCAATGCGTCTAATATTCTTTTTTTTCCGTACTTGTAATCATATGACATATTATTCACCTCTTTATAGATTAATATGTTTCTTCATCAACCCCTGGAACGGGATCGTATCCACCTTTACTAAGCGGATTACATCTTAGAATTCTCCATACACTAAGTAGGATCGCATAGAAGAAGTTTTTGTGCTTAAATGCTTGTTTTGCATACTCACTACAAGTTGGTGAGTAGCGACATCTTTTTGGTGTATTCACTGAAAAAGATTGGTATTTTTCTATTAACTTAACTACAAATCCTTTTACTCCCATTACTGCTCTCCTATATTTATCATAACAATTATGCGTTCTAGCTTCAAGTCAATAAAAGCCCACAATAACCTGGGCCATTTACTGGAAACTAGCTTGCAGGTACGCCCCCAGTTAGCTTCTTTAAGTTTTCAAATTGAATCAGTACAGGTTTTTTATACTTTTTTCTCTTCATTCAATTATCCCTCCTTATTTGATATAATTATATCATAAATATTTAGTTTTAAGTAGAATGGTGGAAGTTATGTATAAATTATCTAATGATTTTCTTTTAAAAGATGTAAAAGATGAAGCAGTGATATTAAACATCAAGACTGGTGACTATTTTGGGTTAAATGAAGTAGGGGCGATTCTTATTAGATTACTATTAGAAGGAAAAAGTATTTCGCAAGTAACTGATTTGATAACAGATGAGTTTGATGCTGATATTCAGACAGTTGAATCAGATTGTAATGAACTTATAGGCGAGTTATTATCAAGGGGAATTATATATGAGGAATAACCATAATCCGTTTTCATACATCTCTGTCATATTCAGGGTGTTTTTTTATATGAGAGAATTTAGAAAAAAAGACCTTGATGTTTTGTTTGATCAAATAGAGGTGCAAAATTCAAGAAGAAAATACAATTTGGAACCATATGGGAAAGTTATTAGAAAATTCCAAAAAGTGCTTAGAATCAAGAAGCCATGCTTAGTTAGATGCATAGTTATTTCAGAACTTGCTGTTACTATGAATTTAAAGATTAGGTTTTATGTAGGCATGAATCAAAGCGACAAGGAAGATCTACATAGTTGGATATACATTGAGGATGAGTTATTTTTAGATAGTCACAATAATATTGATAAATATACGATATTGATTGAGAGAATTTATGAGTAGATTTTATTCGTGGTTTGACATTAGAATCAAGTTTGATATAGAAATGGAAATTAGTGAATTTCTTAATTTTAGTCATATTAATCAAACGGTAATTACTGATGTTTGTTTTTTAGAAGATGAGATTGAAGTTGAATGGAGAATAACAGAAATTATTGAACATAATGGTAGTAGGATGTATAAAGAATTTGCTGATGAAAATATAGTTGCAAAACATTTAGAAGGATATGGCGGATTTTTAGTTGATTTTGTAAGCGATAGAATCGTTGTGAATATAGAAACTGAGCAATTAGATAATGGAGCAGTTAATTTTTTGTTTATGTTACCCTTTGTTCTCTGGATTACTAAAAGAGATTACTATAGAATCCACGCAGCAACACTTATTATAGATGATAAGTTAATTATGCTAATAGGTGAAAGTGGCGCCGGTAAATCGACTGCGACATATGCACTAAAGGATTTTGCGATGATTCGATCTAACGAAGTATCAATAATTAAGATCAACACTGGGTT
>Ga0194000_1000066_pt1 | contig 10137 bp, 8 predicted proteins | sample FLT_67_MG_FD_140346 | JGI IMG/M metagenome (GOLD analysis project Ga0194000, IMG submission 140346) | Sediment microbial communities from the Broadkill River, Lewes, Delaware, United States - FLT_6-7_MG | ecosystem: Environmental > Aquatic > Freshwater > River > Sediment | place: USA: Delaware... | reverse complement strand
TTCTCTTACAGCTTTAACCACGCAAGACAATTAATTTCTCATAAAAAAGTTTATGTTAATAACAAAATTGTCCAACACAATTCCTACATATTAAAAAAAGGAGATTTGATAACATTTGATAAAAATATCTTTAAACTTATTATTTCCAATGTTTTAAAGTCAAAAATTTGATCTATACCTCCTAAACATTTTCAATGCAACAATTTTCAAATCTTTAATGATATTATTGTTGATTTTTTAAGTGTTTGTTTCTCTGACACTATTTTGGCTTTATTCTTTAGCCTTGTCTTTTTGGTTTTGTTTAAGCCAGTGCCAGAAGAACTGCGCATTCCGCGGTTTGAAAGCAGAAAAACCTTCATTTCTGAAACCGCCGGTGGTAGTGGCGACCAAGCTCTTGTATTTTATTACAGCAGTTCTTCCATCAGGAAAGGATTGCCTGTAGGTAAGTCTACTGTTCGAGCTGGAGTGGAACACACTTTTTCATCTCTTTCTAGTGTGCCTACACCATTACCCAGGGCGGACTATTACATACCGCAAGTACCCATAGCGGAGCCCGATATCCCTGGATTCTTATACAGAAATACGCGGTGTGACTATGGTATTGGTTTTTCAACTACTTTAGGTCCAAATTACACAGTCATATATAGAGATGTGGCATATGTTCAAAACTTAATGATACCGGCGGAGTTAAACGTACTCCCAGAAAATAATTAAGTTTGATTGCTGCATGTTTAATGGTTTTCTAATTTAGATAAGACTTAATAACTTTGGACTAAATAGACCTAAAAGAAATTTTAATACCAGTACTGGCGAAATACACGTAATATTTCAATAATATTAGCTTGTTTGTTTTATTTATTACCTTTTTTTATTTACAAACTCAACATTAGTATATTTGATATCCCACAAAATAATGTTTAGTTTACTGGAAAAAAATTACCATATAATTTATAATAAAATAATGGTTTTTATAACACACTGTGACAGTCCAGCTTTTTGGCAAACTTATTTATCTGACCCTGCAAGTATTACTATGGAAGGTATTTTGATTTTCGATAAACATTTATTGTTTTTGTTAACAGTAATTGTTTTATTTGTTGCTTGATTACTGTTTTACACTATAAATTATTTTGTAGAGTATAATAACAAATTCAGCTCAAAATTTGTACATTCTAAGGAGTTAGAAATTGTTTGAACTTCTATTCCAGCTCTTTTACTTTTGATACTATCTACGCCTTCTTTTACTTTATTATATGCAATGGACGAAATTTCAGAGCCAGAGTTAACTTTAAAAATTTTAGGTCATCAATGATTTTGAAGTTATGATATTTCAGAATTCAATTCTTGCCAAAAACAAGAACAAAGCTTAAAATATGTTTGTTATATGATGGCTTTAGATGGATTACCTACAACAAAACAAGGGTATTTTCGATTGTTAGAAACTAATAAAAGGGTTATCTTGCCAACAAATACTCATATGCGTCTTTTAGTGAGTGCTGCTGACGTGCTACACAGTTGAACAGTACCCTCATTTGGGTTAAAAGTTGACGCTTGCCCAGGCCGATTAAATCAAGTAAATTTGTTTATCAAGCGGCTTGGTGTTTTTTTTGGCCAGTGCAGTGAAATTTGTGGCGTAAATCACGGTTTCATGCCTATCGTTATAGTATCATTACCAACAATTCAATTTCATCATTATATAATGACGAAACTAGAATTAAACTAGGTTTAATTTTTGCATGTTTTTCAAGATCTGATCTTGGTTTTTCAAAAAATAGTTTTAACTTTTTTATTTACAGTTTGTCTAAAATTCGCTAATTAGCAGTTGCTCATTGGTGTTTTGCTGAATCGAAATCTACGTTCTTTAGTTTAACAGTCTAAAATTTTGTTATTGATTCGTTAAATAAGATAAATGCCGGTTTCGAGTTATGTATTCTATTTTAAATTTTTTTTTTAAGCAATCTAGAAGATTATTTTCACTTGAGAGAACTTTATTTCTTTTTTTTCAAAGACCTTAGTAAAGATGCAAAATAAAATTCGTTTTAAATATTTAAAAACAAAACATAGTTGACACTTAGTAGACCCTAGCCCTTGGCCTTTAGTTGCTTCTTTAGGAGCATTCTTTATGACTTCAGGAACCGTGCTATATATGAATAAATTTTTAGGGGGAGGGCAGTTAGCATTGCTTGGCTTTTTTGTTCTATTATACGTTATGTACACTTGATGACGTGATATTGTTAGAGAGGCTACCTTTGAAGAACAACATACAGTTTCTGTGCAACGAGGCTTGCGATTAGGTATGATTTTATTCATTGTTTCGGAAATTATGTTTTTTTTTGCATTTTTTTGAGCTTTTTTTCATTCGAGTTTATCACCAGTTTATAATTTAGGAGGAGTTTGACCTCCAGAAGCAATCCAAACAATTCAAACTTCAGGAATTCCTTTAACTAATACGTTTTTTCTGTTAAGTTCTGGCGCTACAGTTACTTGAGCACATCACGCAATACTTGTAAGGGCAAAAAAACAAGCAATTATCGGTTTATTATTTACTATATTATTGGCAACAATCTTTACCTTGCTACAAGGAATGGAGTATATAGAAGCGCCGTTTAATATTAACGATAGTGTTTTCGGTTCTTGTTTTTATATGGCTACTGGCTTTCATGGATTTCATGTGTTTATTGGTACTTGTTGCTTGGTTGTATCTCTTTTACGAATTGTTTACAATCATTTTACATCAACGCATCATTTTGGCTTTGAGTCTGCAGCATGATATTGACACTTTGTAGATGTTGTTTGATTATTTCTGTTTATTACTGTATATTGGTGAGGAGGTATCCATTAGTTTTATAACTTTTTTCTAGTCTAAGTATTCTTTTTAACAGAGAAAAAAAACTGTTTTTTAGGAAAATAGTTCAGTAGGGAGAACAGTGGTTTTCAAAACCAAAGGTCAAGGGTTCAAATCCCTTTTTTCCTGAAAGAATACTTTTTACAAATCCTTCTTGATTTTTAGTTTTGTAAAAACTTTGAAAAATTTAGGTTTTAATATTGATAAGATGAAAATGAAACCTCTTTAGTTGTAGTTTAAATCTATGACAATGTTATGAGTTCTAGTTACGATCTGAGACCTAGTATTTTTGGCAAATTTATAAATTTAAACTATTCAAACAAGCAAAGTAACCCTAGCTTTATGTCTTTTTTTGTTATAAAAACATTACGATGAGGTAAAAATTATTTATTATCTATTTTAGATGGTCACTTAATACATTACCCAAGCCCTTTAAATTTAACTTATGCTTGAAGTTTTGGGTCTTCTGCAGGAATTTGTTTAGTAATTCAAATTTTATCTGGAATTTTTTTAGCTATGCATTATACACCGCATATCGATCTTGCATTTAGCAGTGTTGAGCATATTATGCGAGACGTAAATAATGGGTGGTTAATTCGTTACATTCATGCAAATGGAGCTTCAATGTTTTTCATTGTTGTATATTGTCATATATTCCGCGGTTTATATTATGGCTCTTACATGCAGCCAAGACAATTATTGTGATGTTCAGGTGTTCTTATTTTTATTTTAATGATGGGAACAGCTTTTATGGGGTATGTACTTCCTTGAGGTCAAATGAGCTTTTGAGGTGCTACAGTAATTACAAGTTTAGTAACTGCAGTCCCAGTTGTAGGCCATTCAATTGTTGACTGGCTATGAGGAGGATTCACAGTAAATAATGCAACATTAAATAGATTTTTTAGTCTGCATTTTTTTTTGCCATTTATAATTGCTGCTTTAAGTTTGATTCATTTAGCACTTTTGCATAAAGATGGTTCAAACAATCCGTTGGGGGTAGATAGCAAAGGAGATAAAATTTCTTTCTATCCTTATTTTGTAATAAAAGATTTGTTTGCATTTTTTTGCTTTTTAACTTTTTTTGGGGTTTTTGTTTTTTATTTTCCAAACGCGTTAGGACATCCAGACAATTACATACCAGCAGATCCTATGCAGACACCTGCGCATATTGTTCCTGAATGATATTTTTTACCATTTTATGCAATATTACGGTCTATCCCTGATAAGCTTGGTGGTGTTGCTGCAATGGGCGGTGCTCTTATTGTTTTATTTTTAATTCCGTTTACAAATACATCTGAAATCCGAAGTACAACTTTCAGACCTATCTTCAAGATTTTTTATTGATTACTTGTTGCTGATTTTCTATTGTTAGGTTGAATTGGTCAAAAACCTGTAAAAGATATTTATGTATTAGTGGGCCAAGTTGCTACAGTGTTTTATTTTTTATTTTTTGTTGCTTTGATACCAGCAATAGGTACTTTTGAAACTAAGCTATCATCTTATAATATTAAAAAATAATTTTCAGTTTACTTGAAAAAAATTACCATATAATTTATAACAAAATAATGATACTAAAAACAAAAAATCTGTTAAGAAAAATTCTATTTTTTAGTTTTAATTTTTGTTATTATTAACGCAAGTTACCTTTTAGAATATAAATTTTAGGCACTGTTTTAAATTATTTCATTAAAAAATTCTTTTAACTTTGGCGTGTTAACAGTCTTATGTTGGCATATTGATATACGCACTTCAGTTACAAAAAAACTTAAAAAAGGTAATTAACTCAATTGGTAGAGTTTCCACTTTAATAGTTCAAATCTATTATTACCTAATGACGTTAAAAAAAAGAAATTTATTAAAAAAAATAAAAAACTTTACAATTAATTTTGGACCCCAACATCCTGCAGCTCATGGTGTATTACGGTTAGTCTTAGAGTTAAATGGTGAAATAGTAAACCGAGCCGACCCTCATATAGGTTTACTACATAGAGGTACAGAAAAATTAATTGAATACAAAAATTATGTTCAAGCATTACCTTATTTTGATCGTTTGGACTACGTTTCAATGATGGCACAAGAACATAGTTATTGCCTAGCAATTGAAAATCTTTTTAATTGTAAAATACCAAAACGTGCTCAATATATTAGAGTACTTTTTGCTGAAATTACTAGAATTTTAAACCATTTATTAGCTGTAGGTTGTCATGCTATGGACGTTGGTGCAATGACTCCATTTTTATGGGCTTTTGAAGAACGAGAAAAGCTAATGGAATTTTATGAACGAGTTTCGGGTGCGCGAATGCATGCTGCCTATTTTCGACCTGGAGGTTTGCAGGTTGATATTCCGAAAGGTTTGTTAAATGATATTTATATGTTTACTGAGCAATTTTCATTAAGATTGACAGAAATGGAAGATATGTTAACAGAAAACCGAATTTGAAAGCAACGATTAGTAGACATTGGTGTTGTAAATGCAAATGATGCTTGTCAATGAGGTTTTAGCGGAGTTATGTTGCGCGGTTCTGGAATTTATTGAGATTTAAGAAAAAGCCAGCCGTACGAAGTTTACGATAGACTTAAATTTGACATTCCTGTAGGAACTAATGGCGACTGTTACGACAGGTATTTGATTCGGGTTTTTGAAATGAAAGAATCTTTAAAAATAATTGAACAATGCTTAAACTCAATGCCAACAGGTTATATTAAAACAAACGATCTTAAAATTTCACCGCCAAGTAGAGGACATATGAAGCAATCTATGGAAGCATTAATTCATCATTTTAAAATGTACACTCAAGGAGTTAGTATACCTGTTAATGAAACTTACATTGGTACTGAAGCTCCTAAAGGAGAGTTTGGGGTTTATCTGGTCTCTGATAACACTAATAGGCCTTACCGTTGTAAAATTAAAGCTCCAGGTTTTAATCATCTACAAGCTTTAGACTTTATGTCTAAAGAACATTTAATTGCAGATGTTGTTACAATTATAGGTACTCAAGATATAGTATTTGGTGAAGTGGATCGATAATTTTAATGCGTTCTAAATTAAAGTCTCTAAAAATTTTACAAGTTCTACCAAATGGTTGTGTTTATTTCGATAATTTAGTGTATCTGAAAACATATACAAGATATAAGTTTTCAAAAAAAAGTTTATTTTTTAGCTTACTTGATAAAAAAAAACTTATTTTTGAAAACTCCAACTTTTTCTATAAAAAATATCGCAATCAAAGTGTTAATAACTCAATAAATGAATTCAAAATTGACTATAGAAAATATTAAAAATTTTTCCAGAATGTGCCCGTTAGAAAAAATTCAAGTATACGGCCAAGAACTTGTCATAATAGTAAAATCAAAATTATTATATGATATTTTAGTGTTTTTCAAATATCATATCCCATATCAATTTGATATCTTAACATGTATTACAGGTGTAGATTATCCTAATAATAAATATAGATTTAAATTGGTTTATGATTTGTTAAGCATTCGTTTTAACATTCGCCTTAGAATTAAAACCTTTTCTCATGAGTTGTTTGGTCTAGATTCTTGTGACCAATTATATTTTACAGCAAGTTGGTATGAATGTGAAATTTGAGATATGTATGGTGTTTTTTTTAAAAATCATTCAAATTTAAAACGAATTTTAACAGATTATGGTTTTGAAGGGCATCCACTTCGAAAAGATTTTCCTTTAAGCGGTTTTGTTGAAATGAAGTATAATGAAACAGAAAAAAGAGTAATAAACGAATCTATTGAGTTATGTCAAGAATATAGAACATTTAGATTTTTATCTCCTTGGTAACTGTTTAAACATCTGTATGAAAAAACAAACTCAAAAAGATAAAAAAATTAGACAACTCTTTAATCAACAAGAGATAAGTAGTATTATTTTAAAGAGTATAGTTAAAAATGAAAATTTATCTCTAATTGTGAAATGAAACGCAGTTTCTAAACTGTCCGACTTTTCGACAAGCCATAACAAAACAAAGTTTGTTAATAGATGTGTGTTAACTAATCGTAAAGCTAAGTTCAATCGAATTTTTAAAAAGTTTTCAAGATTGCGTTTTTTACTATTGGCAAGGGCTGGTACTATTCCTGGGTTAAAAAAATCTTCTTGGTAAAAAATTAAACTACAAATGATTTCATCTATTTTTTTTTCAAAAATTTATTTTCATTCAAATAACTCGTTATTTTATAATGAATACGCCGTTATTTTAACTTTTTTATGTATCGCTACTATATTATCTGTAATTATTGTGTCATTTTCTTATATATTAGCTGTCCAAAAACCAGAAACTGAGAAGTTATCCACGTATGAATGTGGTTTCGAACCTTACGAAGATGCCCGGCACACGTTCGACGTTAAATTTTATTTGATAGCTATTTTATTTATAGTTTTTGACATTGAAACTATGTTTCTAATTCCTTGGACTAATGTTTTAGCTCAGTTAGACCTAGTAGGATTTTGATCTATGATTGACTTTATGTTTGAACTAAGTATAGGGTATATTTATATTTATTGTATTGGCGCATTAGATATTCATTAATTTTTAACTTTCGTTTTTTAATAAAAAAAAATTTAAAACTTTTTTATGTTAAAAATAAAATATGGTATTTTAAACTTTAATATTTTTAAGAAAGGTGACTGAGAGGTTTAAAGTGAAGGTCTGCTAAATCTTTGTATATTTATTACTATACCGTGGGTTCGAATCCCATCCTTTCTTTTAATTATATCTGTTGTTAATGTATCACTGGAATATAGCCAAGTCGGTAAGGCCTTCGTTTTTGGTACGAATATTCAAAGGTTCAAATCCTTTTGTTCCAATAAAAAATCATCTATTAATTAAAATTTTACTAAAAAGTATAATGTTATTTGTTATGGTAGTGTATCTTCTATCATAACTGTAGCGAATAGCAGTTAAGTTAATACAGTATTTATAAACAATAGTAGAATAAATATTTATGTTAATAGTTTTCTATAATGTCATATCTACTTAACCTTTAAGCATATTATTTTTTCCATTATAAAAAGTCTTCATCGTCTAGTGGTTAGGACATCGCCCTTTCACGGCGATAACGCGGGTTCAAATCCCGCTGAAGATATTAAATTTCTTCTTACCACAGATTAGAGTAAGATTGTCACTGCTATTAGACTGTAAAACTTTAGAAGTTAAAGTTTGTACTATTTAGTCGAGAAAGTTTTGAGCATTGAATCATTGTGGATGAGTGCTTGCTATTTAAATCTTTACCATCGATATAAAAATCGTTTAATCAAAATCTAAATTGAGAATTAAAAAGTTTTTTTCGTTTAAGTTTAAATGTAGGAGTACTAGGGCAATGCATAATACTTCTTTTTAAAAACGAAAAAGCAGAACTGTTTAAATTAGAGACTGCATAATGCTGAAATCCTATATAACTTGTAAAATGACAAAAAGTGTCCGAGTTAAAACTTAAATTTTCATCTTTTAAAAAGTTATTAAAAAACAACATTTTTTTAGAATATGAAAATATCTTTCGGATTATTTGTCAATCGTCTTTAGTTTGCCCTAGTGGCTTAATGGTCTTAACAATCTTTTTAATATTTCCTTCAGTATTCATGTAAGTTCCTGACGTTTCAAAAAATACGGTATTTGGTAAATGCAGGTGGTTGCTAAAATTAAATCCTTTTTTTAAACATCTTTCTAATTTTATGTTTAAATTGCTACTTTGAGTTATCAATATTTTGGTCTTGGGATAGTGTTGAAAAAAGTTAAGCAATTTTAAATTTAATAATTTTTTGATATTAGAGTTTGAAAACGAAGTATTTATAAAATAAACTCCAGTAGCATTTTTTAAATCTTTATTTTCTATTACTTTTAAGCTATTAAAATTTGTTAATCCAACACCGTTTAATGAAGGGTGTAAAATATTTAATTGGCTTTGGCTACTAGATTGAGAAAATAAATGGATAGATTTAGTTAAAAAGTTTAGCATATTTGCTAATCCAAAATAGTCTTTTCGTTTAAATATCTGTGCGTTAGATATTAAAATAGGATTTGAAGAATTGACAAACTCTTGACAAAATAAGTTATTTCCTTCAACTAAGGATTGCAAAGTGTTTGTGTTACTAGAAATGTTTATACTAGAAAATGTTAAATTAATCAAAGAACCTAGTTGAATCACTTTAAAATTCCCTTTTAAGAATCGTGACCTAAGTTTTAAATTTAAGCTAGATCCTTCATAACGTGGATTTAACCCGATTAACAAACAAGTATCCGACGTTCCAATTTTGCTATTTAAATTCAATAAATAATTTTGTTCTATGTCGCTATTTACATTTTGTGATTCCGTTTGTCGAAGTTTAAAAAATGGGTATTTGCGAGTTAAAATGTTTAACAAATTTAATACGTGTAAGTCCACATTTTCATTTAAACACATTATTAGTGAGTGTGGCCGGTAATAATGTTTTCACAAATGGTTTTGAAAATAAATTGTACAAAAAAACTCTTTAAATAACTTTTGCCAAGAAAGATTAACTGCCTTTTCGTATCTTTGTCTATTTTTTTGCTTCAAAAAACCATGAATTATTCTTTCGGGAGAAAACATACCGTCAAACGAAAATCTAGTTTTATCAGAAATTCAATTTGTTTTATGCGTTATTTTATCATAACCGGGTAAAACTCTTATTACAGAGTTATTTTTGATAAATAATTGAGTAGGGGTGCCAAATCCATCTGAAAAATCAATAGAAGTAATGCTTTTTAGCTCTCAACTTCTATGTACAAAAGGATAAGGTTTTGATGTTAATGCTCCTACAGGACATAAATCAATAACATTGCCTGATAGTTCTGATTGAAAAAGCTTTTCGACATAAGTACCAATTTCGCTATTTAAACCTCTACCAAACATTCCTAAATCTTCTACTCCCGCAATTTCAGCCGCAAAACGAACACATCTTGTACAATGAATACATCTTGTCATTACTGTTTTTACAATAGGCCCAATATTTTTGTTTAAAACGACCCGTTTGAAACTATAAAATCTTTTTTTGGTTAAACCAAAAAAAAGTGATTGATCTTGCAAATCGCACTCACCGCCTTGATCACATATTGGGCAATCTAAAGGATGGTTTAGCAATAGAAACTCTAAAACATTCTCACGGGCTTTTTTTACTAATGAGCTATTTGTGTAAATATCTCCGTTTGCCAAACATGATTTGGCATTCATTGCGCAGGACACGATAGGTTTTGGTGAGTTTTTTAATTCTACAAGGCACATACGACAATTTCCTGAAATAGATAAGTTTTTATGGT
>Ga0194000_1000063_pt1 | contig 10311 bp, 11 predicted proteins | sample FLT_67_MG_FD_140346 | JGI IMG/M metagenome (GOLD analysis project Ga0194000, IMG submission 140346) | Sediment microbial communities from the Broadkill River, Lewes, Delaware, United States - FLT_6-7_MG | ecosystem: Environmental > Aquatic > Freshwater > River > Sediment | place: USA: Delaware... | reverse complement strand
TTACCCAAGAGAAGACCAGCACAGAAATTATGCAGGTAGACGAATTAGTCGATACCTACGGTATGCTTTTCTTTAAAGCGTGTGAGACACTGGAGCAGTCAGAAATCGAGGAACTGGACAAAATTGATTTAGACGTCTTTGACCAGCCTAAAACACAAAGCCAAAGGCTACGTAACGTCTTATATAAGTTATGGGAATCACAAGGCTCTAATGGCGATTTTAAGACATTCTACAAGCAGAAGACCGAGCAGGTGATTAGCCACTTCAAAAGTCAGATTGAACTGTAACTTACAATAGAATACAATGGCATACCGACAAGGACTAGATGAAAACCTGTGGTTTGATGGCACAGGCATGGAGCGTTACATGGACAACGAGTACGAACTCCAAGCTATGTTGGAGCAAGCGGAAAGGATTGGCGACAGCAAATGGCAACGAGAGTTTCAACGATTGTTGACCGAAACAAATAAACTAGCAGACGATGCGCAAAGACAGTTTGACAATACTGACATGGCAGCGCAATCGTTTCGTATTAACCTGTACAACATAGCCGAGGATTTTATGGAAGAATTAGACGGTATTTTGTACTACGCAGATGTATATAGCTGATGCCATTTAAAAAAGGACAAAGCGGAAACCCGAACGGGAAACCCAAGGGTGCTAAAGGCAAGGTGTCTAGTAAAGCACGTGAGTTGTTTGTGCAGGTTATGGAAGGCGAAATGGAAAACATTCAGAACTCGCTGGCTATCCTACGCGAGAACAGCGACGAGAAATACCTGAAGGCATTAAGCAGCATGATGCCATACTTTATGCCTAAGCAGTCAGAGACGGAGATTAAGGTGCAAGAAGCCCCAAGCGCACCGAGTTGGTTTGATGAGGTACTAGAAAAGACGGGAGCAGATGATACAAATTTGGTGGATTAATACAGATTGTATATATTTGTGTCATGGAAAACACAAACACCACAAACTTTTTAAGAGACGAAAGCAACGACAACATCAAGTCAATGCTTGAACAGGACATCGCAACGACTGCACGACAGGCTTGCGACCTTCGCCACCCAAACATCATACTTTCGGCTACTGACATGGTAGACGAGCGAATGTTTGAGGCTTACTTTACGGAACGCCTAAGCGAAGACGACCACGCAGAGTTGGTATCGCAACTGCAACACAACTTTGGAGAAGAAAACATCTTCTTTCTGGATGTAGGACTAGTTAAAAACTGCCACGTGTACAAAGTCACGCTACACGTAGCAAAATAAGAAAGTAGGGCGCAAGCCCTATTTTTGTTTATGCGTCAGCCAAAGACATACTACGACCTAAAGAACTGCAAGACACGCGTGGCTGTGTTTCAAGGCGGGACGCGTAGTGGCAAGACGTTCTCGATAATTACGGTGCTGTGCGAATGGTGCTATATGAATCAGAACGCAGGGTATGTACTGACCATAGTGCGTAAAGCGTTTCCTTCGTTACGTGCATCAGTTATGCGTGACTTCTTGTTTATCCTAGACCGTGAAGGTTGGTACGACGAGCGCAACCACAACAAGACCGAGAACACATACAACTTGTTTGGCAATACGTGGGAGTTTCTATCTATTGACCAGCCAGCAAAAATTAGAGGCGCGAAACGACAATTTTGTTTTATGAACGAATGCTCGGAATTAGACTTAGAATCGTACCGACAGTTGACTCTGAGAACGTCGCACGACCTTGACGCACCGTCAGTTATCTTGGACTACAACCCGTCGTATGAATACCACTGGATTTACGATGAGGTCATACCACGCGAGGATGCGTCATTTTTTAAGTCAACCTATCTTGACAACCCGTTTCTTAATCAGGAAACAATCAACGAGATTGAACGATTACGAGATACTGACGAATACTACTGGACGGTCTACGGATTGGGTGAGCGTGGACAGAGTAGAGAAACCATCTTTCGCACTGACGTTTACAGCGAACTACCAGAACGCGCTAAGTTTTTGGCGTGGGGTATAGACTGGGGTTTTGCCAACGACCCGACTGCCTTGGTCAAGGTGTACGAACACGACCACGCGTTGTACATTGAAGAGTTTATGTATAGTGGCGGACTTACCAATAGTGACATAGGTCACAAACTTCAGGAGTTGGGTATTACACGCCACGAGGAAATCATAGCTGACTCAGCCGAACCAAAGAGTATCGAGGAAATCCACAGGATGAATTTCAACATTAAGCCAGCAAAGAAAGGCGCAGACTCTGTTCGCATTGGCATTGACGTTATGCGCAGGTACAAGTTGTACGTCAAGGACACTAGTTTAAACGCGCAGAAAGAATTCCGCAACTACAAGTGGATGACAGACAAGAACGGACGTGTGCTAAACACACCAAGGGACGAATGGAATCACTGCGTCGATGCTGTGCGCTATGTTTGCCTGAATAAGTTGCTACGTCGAACAGGAAAATACTTTGTATCGTGAAGGTCAAAATCACCATTCCAGAAAGCTACGCGGACATTACCGTCAGTATGTACAAACGCATTATGAAGCATTGGCGGTCAGAGGCTGGCGGCACAGATGCCGTTAAACGCGTTTTAAAGGAGTTGTGCGGCACATCGGAGGATGTGATAGAGCGTATGTATGTAGAAGATTTTAATGCCCTTGTACGCGATTTAACGTGGTTGTTTGCCGAGCCTAAACTTTCCGACTTTCAATTGCAACAGCACTTCATGATGGACGGGGTGAAGTATGGGTTTATTCCAAATATGCAAAACCTGACCGTGGGTGAGTTTGCAGACCTAGAAACGTACATGGAGGGCGGGATGTTTGAGAACCTACAAGAAGTCCTAGCCATATTGTATCGACCCGTCACCAGAGAAAAAAGCAAGCTGTACGAGATTGAGTCATACGAGCCTAGCCAGATAAAGACAGATGCGATGGGCGAATGCCCTATGGACGTAGCAATTGGTGCAGTGGTTTTTTTTTATCGTATCGAGACAGCATTAGCAAACGCTTTGCCGCTCTCTTTACCAGCGACGGCACGTCAGACAAGATTACCCAAAAGTGGGGATGGTACGCAATCATATACCAATTAGCTGACGGAGACATACTAAAAATGGAACACGTCGCACGTATATTAGTAGAGGAGGCATTTACATTCATGGCGTATGAAAAAGACCTCAACTTGTCACAAAAAGTAAAAATAGATGCAGACAATAAACGACGTAAATGACGTCTTCAAATCCATAGCTGACAACCACCAGCAACTAAAATCGTTTTACACGCATTCTATCGACGAGGTAGACATAGACAAAATTACTATCGACGATTTTCCGCTGTTGTATGCGCAGGTGACTGACGCAAGCATTGAAGGTAGTTACACGTCATACACGTACGAGGTTTTTGTAGCGACTGTGGTGTTTGAAAACCAGCGCGATTTTGTCACGCAGATTTATACTGAAACAATGGGCATCATGCAGGACGTCATCGCAGAGTTTCATTTAGCCGCGAGTTCAGATACAAACTTTGCCCCTGCTTCGTGGTCATTGGAAATGCCTGTGACGTGCGAACCGTTTACGGCGCGATTGACTAACAGTCTTACGGGTTGGTCAGCCAACTTTACTATCAACCTGCCTAGCCCAAGCAATTTGTGCGATGCCCTCTATTAAGTACCTGCTTGACTGGGGAGGGTCGACCCATAAACTAGACTTGTATCGTACTGAACATCAGTTTAAAAAGTACGGCAATGCGGTCATTAAAGAGATGCGCAAAATCCTTGAAGAAGAAGGCAAGAACGCAAGCGGTAATTTGAGCAAAACCATGTCGCACCGATTTGAAGTAGGCAAGAAACAGTTTGAATTGATATTTGACTTAGCACCGTACTGGGATTACGTAGCGAGTGGGGTACAGGGTAAAGTAAGCAATAAGAAAGCACCAAACAGCCCTTACAAGTTTGGCACGGGGTCAAGCCCAAAAGGCAAACTAGTGCCAGCGATTGATAAATGGACAGTGGTAAAACCCATCAAGGCGGTACGCGATAAAAAAGGCAGGTTTATTCCGCGTAAGCAATTAGTGCGAGCCATCAGTCGTAACATCTATATGCACGGTATTCAACCGACTCCGTTTGTGCGTGAGCCGATGCATATATTAATGAAGAAGCACCAGAAACGAATATCCAATGCATTTGCTTCGGACGTCTGGCACTTTTACAAGAAAGAACTTCCCTTAGCATTCGAGATAGAAATTGATTTGTAATGGCATTAGTTGTACAACAAGAACCCACGCCTACGCTATTAGGCACAGCCGACGAAATTGTCTACGTCGTTTTCGAAGACAGCGGCAACCCGACAGAAGCAAAGTTTCGGTATATCTGCAAAGTCACTGTAGACGGCACAGTAGTAGCTAAACTTAAGCAATTGCCAAACAGCACAGATTCTGGCGTGTTTGATTTGTCTATGATTATGTCGGCATACACGGCGCAAGACCATAACGTACACGACACAGTATTGACCGCTGAGAGTACGACAGCTATGGAAAAGTACACGTTAGATTTTTACTACGAGTACGCTACAACAGCAGATGACGACCCGACGGAGTACCCTCTTGCTGCGGAGACAAAGACGGCGTACGCAGTTAACGGCACATTTACGCCAGTCTACAACGACTACGACAGCACGAACTACGATAACTACATTCTAAACGACGACCGTGCAAAATTTTTGTCTGTTTATGAGCCACAAAATATCCGCGCACAAGAATCGGACGAAGGCGTGTTGGCGTTTATTAATGGTTCAACTTCAGCACCGTGGAATAGCCCCGCCGTTTATTTTCACATTGCGTATTACAACGGCACTACTGCCTTAAATAGCGGTTACCTTACTAACACCGTTACTCAAGTAGCATCGACTACGCCCAGCCAATTTCTTATGTACGCGGGATTGTTTCCTGCAAACCTAGAAGCGCAGACATCAGTAACGACGTTGCAACCAAGTGACGCAGGCAACGCAGGCTGGACGCACTACACTATTCAAGTTTCCGACCAAACTACTTTAAGCGGCAACGAAACGAGCGAACAGTACAAGATTACAAAGGAGGTAGAATGCAAGTACGAAGCCATTCGATTAGCGTGGTGGAACGAATTAGGCGGGTGGGATTATTACACCTTTCACGGCAAGCACACGCACAGCGAAAAAATTGAACGCAAAACGTATCGGTCGGTAGGAGGTAACAAGTACAACGCGGACGGCGATACCACGGATTACGTAAAGAAACCGTACGAAGGCGGGTTAAAGATTAGCGGCATTCGAACTACTAACGAATGGACGCTAAACACAGAAGGCGAGAACGAAGCATTTAACAATGTCCTAGACAGCCTGATGAACAGCCCTGAAGTATTGTGGTACAAAGACGGAGCATGGCGTGGATGCGTAGTGACCGACACGGGAATAGACTTTAAGTCAAGCATAAACGACAAAGGCATTGTTTATACAGTAACGATTGAAGAATCGCGATACAAACCTACGATATGACAGAGTTACTAGTAAAGGAACAAGGCAGCAACATTACGACGAGTCTAGATTTGTCTGACCCGCGTATTGAGTTAAACTTTGAAATACAGAACAACACGAAACTAAGTGAGCGTAGCAGCCCACACAGTTTTAGCTTTAGCTTGCCGCGCACCAAGACGAACGAGAAGTTTTTTGCGCACTACTACAACGTCAACGCTACTAACGACACGTGGTCGGCTTATAGTGAAACGGTTTGCGAGGTGTATGACCACGGCATAATTGTGCTGGTAGGTACGCTGCAATTAAATCAGGTGACTGATGAGGTGTACAGCGTTAATGTGCTAGGAACAGTAGCCAACGCGTTTCGTGCTATTAGGGGCAAGTCTTTTAACGATTTGTTCGTTGAGCAAATTGGTACAGACCTTGACCACAGCTTGACTAGCACAAACGTCATTGACTCGTGGACGCTTAGTAATGACATTACTAATGGGTCTGTTGGAAACGCCACGGTTGTCTACCCACTTGTTGACAACGGATGGTATCCGTTTGGTTGGTATCTGGCTGGTGACTTTCCGTTTAGCGGACTAAACAACAACTGGGTAATACGACCTGAACACTTAAAGCCAGCGGTCAAAATTGCTTGGTTATTTGAGCAAATATTTAAATACGCTGGGTACACGATAAATTATCAGGGAGGACTGGCATTAAGGTCTTTTACTACCGTGTATATGTTCACAGGCACGGAACAAAAAACCGTTGCTGCGCGTCCTATGTACGGAGCAAAAAATGGTTTAGTAGACGTCATAACGATTCCAGCAAACACATTTGATGTTTCGTATGCGTTTGAGCCTACGGTAGAAACAGGCGTGTTTTTTGACCCAGACAATTTATTTCAAGCAGGCGTTTTTACTGCACCGTTTGACGGCACGTTTACCATTGTCGCTAACATTATTTTGACAACCGTTGCAACTACAGACTACTATTTTTCTGTAAACGCTTTTAGTTCAACTGAAACATTCAGCGACCAAGTATTAGTTCCAGCATCTGCAACCGCTGGCTATCTGTACACAGCGCAATTTTTATTTACTTGTACGCAATCGCAACAAGTAAACTTTGCTATAAGTGCAGAATGCGGCTCTGACGTCATAGTTAAACCAAGTCTATCTGGTTTGGGCGTTACGTCGCTTAGTGTACCGTTATACGATACAGACAACCCTCAAGGCGCGGTAGTCGATATGGCTGCAAATATGCCTGATATGACGTTGGACAAATGGTTGAAGGCTATTGTTGAGAAATGGAACATCGTACTTGAATACGACAAAGACCAACCCACTATTATTCACGCAGATACTGCGGAAAACTATTTCAAGAACGGCGACACGTACGATTGGTCGCAAAAAGTAGATTATTCGAAAAGCGTAGTGGTAAAGCCTACGACCGAGTTGCAATCTAAGCGTATCATTTTTGAGGACAAAGAAGGCAAAGACCACAGAAACGATTGGTGGCAACGCAACTGGGGTTGGGTTAAAGGACGATATATCTACGAAAACGACAACGATTTTGCGGTTGACGAAGAAACAATTGGTGGGACGTTTGTGCCTTTGCGTACGCAGCAGATTCGAAAAGACGGAACGACGGAAGAAACGCTTATTCCTAACGTCTTAGTCTCGCGGCAGTGGGTCAACTCTGAAGAAGGCGCAGAGCAGATTACTAATAAGCCCATTTTGGCGTATTACAACGGATTAAGAAACATTGGTAATGGTTACGACTTTTTAGTTGACAGCACCAGCGTGACGCAGTATCCGTTGTTCAGCATTTACAGTCGCGTTCCAGTAATTGCAGATACAGTGTGTTTAAACTGGGGTTACGATTACCCTGATGACGACACACACCCGCTTATTTACGGTGTGCCGTTTTACTTTATGTTTCGTAAGTATTGGGCAAAGTACATCGACGAGATTTACAGCGAGGACGCCCGCATGATGGAATGCAAGGTATTTTTGTCTGCGCAGGATGTACGCGACCTTAATTTTAACGACAAGGTGTACATCGATGAGTCATACTGGCGTGTTTTAAATATTTCGAATTATGAGGTATCAGGCGAAAATGCGTGTAACGTCAGTTTGCTGAAAATTTTAGACAAAGGCGATTGGGATTGCACATTGATTCCTGATGAGTATTTGCCAAACGGCACAGTAACTTTTGTAAATGCACAGACTGGCGCATCTGCAACACCACAAAGAGACTGTTGTGAGCAATTCGGATACAAATGGAATACAGGAACTAGCACCTGTCATTACAAAACTGTAAGCGCCACGATTGGCGGTAATCCCTCCGAACCTGATGATGCGGCTGCGTTTCTAAAAAGTGGTGGAAACTCAGGCAATGCGTTGCCCATTCCAAACAGCAAGTCTGTAAGTTTTGATGGTATTAATGTGTCGGGTTCGCAGACTGCGTTTGCGATGGAGGCTGTAACTACAGGAACAACGTACGTCAATCTGCAAATGGTTGATGGTGGCACGGATATTCCGCTTGCCCCCAACATGGTGTACGGCGTAGATATAGACGCTGTTGTGTATCAATACGGCGGCAGCGGTGGCACAATTGGTGACGTAGATTACCTAAAACAAACGACAGCAATAAAATTATTTAACGGAAGGGTTTTAGAAGTGGGCAATTTTCATACGGTTTCGCATCAAAAAGACCACAGCAACGCACACAGTTTACAATGGTCAACATCTGGCGGCGGTGCGACACCAGCAATTTTAAGACTACAAGTAAGTGGTCAAAATAACCATGATTTGCAATGGTTTGTAACAGTCAAGATAACGGCATTAAGCACCCTTAAATTCCTTTGATGGACACATTCTTTAACAACGTAGGGCGCGGCGTTTGCGCAGCAATTAAGCTATCTAACGAACGTATATATAAAGGTAGCCCACTGTGGTTGCAGTGGTACGGCAGGTACGACATAAACAGCAGTACGTGGTCAAAAATTAAATTAGTTCTGCGCAATGGCTAAAGAAAAAGAAATACCGATTAACACGAAAGTCAAAGTTGACGCTAAGGAGGCGGGTGACAGCATTGAAGAATTCGGTGAAAAAGTAGAAAAGCTAAAGCGCAGGTCTAGCGGCGCAGCTAAATCTGCGAGCAAAGACTGGGGTGGGTTTGCTAACCTGTTTTCTGGTCTGTTGCCACGTAACGTGCAGATGATGATTCGAAAGTTTCAGTCTACGACACGTCAAGTAGGACGTCTGTCGAAGAGTTTGAAGTTTTTGAAAGGGGCGTTTGCTGGTCTTGGAATTGGTCTCTTACTTATTGCCCTTGAAACGCTTATTGACAGATGGGACGACATTACGCGTTTGATTAGCGGTGTTACGAAGGAACAGGAACGATACAATGATGTAGTTAAGGCAGGCAGTAAAGCGTTGGACGAGTATAACACGCGGAACGCAGAATACATACGCGTGGTCAAAGACAGTTCTGAAGAAACAGACATTCGAAGCGAAGCGTTGAACAATTTGGCTACGTCGCTGCGCGAAGTCAAAAACCTTGACATTGAGAGTGCTGACGGTTTAGAACGATTTAACGCAGCTATTGAGCGTCAGGTAGAGTTGGTAGGCATACAAGCCAAGGAGCAAGAATTACTGAACCAAATCAATCAACTACGAAACGAAAAAGACGAAGCGTCAATCTCCTGGCTGGATTATCTGGGTGATGCACAACACCGACAAAACACTCTAGCTGAAATAAAAGCAGGAAAGGATTCGGAAATAAATGCGTTGGTAGAGCGGTACAATGAACTAACACGCCAAAAGTTAGAAATAGAATCTCAGACCACAGCCGAATTAGACCGACAAGCAGCGGAACAGGAACGGTTGCGGTTGCTGGAACAAGCGCGACTGAAATACGGCAAGGATTGGGAGTTGCAAATGCAACAAATGGAGGAGGCTAATGACGAAATGATGGAGGCGGAAATGGACGCCTTGCTTGACGAATTTACCGCTGAACGCGAAGCGCGAGAAGAGCATCAGCAAAGACTGAACGAAATTGATGCTGAGGGGCAGCGACTAGCGACACAACTGCACAACGAAGAAAAGCGCAAGCGCGACGAGATTAGCGATTATTTCTTGCGCAAGGAACTTGAGCGTTTAGACACCATTGCACAGACGCGTAACGCTAATTTCCGTGCGGCAGAAAACATATCGACACAATTAGAGCGACTAAGTGAGGAAGGCACAAACGCACAAAAAGCCTTTGCAGTGACAAGCGTATTGTTGAGTCAGGCGCAGGCAGTGCAGTCTGCAATTACAGGCGCATTGAAGGCGGCGGAAGCGACGAATGCGGCAGCACCGTTTACAGCACCTCTGTTTATTGCACAAATGGTAGGTATAGCTTTAAGTTCATTTGCACAGGTACGTTCTATTTTGCAGCAAGCAGGCGCAAGCGCACCGAGTGGAGTACAAGGTGGTGGCGGTAGAGGTGGACAAACACAGGCATTAGTCCCACAAGGCACAGGCGGACGACAGCAACAATTACCACAGGTTAATCAGTCGTATGTAGTCCAGAGTCAGTTGCAAGGCATGATGCACCTACAAAGCGGTTTAGAAAAAAGGTTACACCTGTAGGCTGGGATATATTTTATAATAGGTACACTGTTGTCATTCTGTACAATTTGTGTATATTTGTACTAAACAACAAAGATATGACGCACACCGTTGACAATATTATTCACGCTTTAGAAAGGGAAGGCTACGACGTTTATGAAGATGGCAATCTTCTCTATGTCCAAGTTCCTGATGGCAATCTGGCAAAACTAATTAC
>Ga0194000_1000062_pt1 | contig 10406 bp, 7 predicted proteins | sample FLT_67_MG_FD_140346 | JGI IMG/M metagenome (GOLD analysis project Ga0194000, IMG submission 140346) | Sediment microbial communities from the Broadkill River, Lewes, Delaware, United States - FLT_6-7_MG | ecosystem: Environmental > Aquatic > Freshwater > River > Sediment | place: USA: Delaware... | reverse complement strand
TGCTTTCTTAATATCACTCTCACTTAAACTTTTATCATTGTTCTTTCTTAATAGTGACGAAAGTAAGATTATCGAGTTAAGTGGAGTTCTTAGCTCATGTGACATATTTGTCAAAAACTCAGATTTAAATCTATCTGTTTGTTTCAGCAACTTGTTGCTTTCAACTAGTTCGTTCTTTAACTCCTCAAGCTCATAGTTGCTTCTTTGTAATTCTTTCGTCTGCATTTCAAGTTCTTGTTGCTTTTCTTCTAGTTCGTAATTAGCTTCATTGAGCATAGTTGTTTGTTGACGTAACTCGGTTTGCTTCTCTTCCATCTCAATGTTGATTCTCTTCATATTTCGCGCTTGATTCTTAATTGTCTCATTTGCTTTTTGAGTATCAGTTAATAATTGATTGATTCTTTGTCTTCTCATGAATCCGTCAATAAACGTTCCAAGCTCACCTCTTGCAGCCTCTAGAAATTCTCTTATCGCTTCAGGCACTTCTTTTGTAGAATTAACTACCATTACACCTATCAACATTTGATTAAAAATAACAGGTGCCGCATAAATATAATCAATATGAATTTCACCAATTGCACTTACAATACGATGAGATACCCTCTCACCACTAATACTAACTTCTTTTCTTGAGCGAGCTGCTTGTCCAACAACACCTTCACCCATCTTGAATATTCTTTTTAATTGTCTCGTATTCGAGTGTAGATGTGATCCAGCAAGCTCTAATACCTCTGTATTTTTGTTGTAGTCATAATATAATATTGAATCAACTTCACTATAATCTGATAGGAATGTCAGTGATTCATTTAAGTTCTTAGTTAAAGGTTTATCAAAATCCAGTATTGACAATAATTCCTGTATTCCATCTCTATGAGAAATTTTATCTCTAAGTGACCTAATCAACACATTAAAACTTTTTGTCATATCACGGATTTCTTTACTACCCATATCTTTTGCTTCTAACAGTTCGCCACCCTGGGCTATATTATCCATTCTATTTTTTAGGTACAGTACGGATCTATTAACTGTGTATACAATATAGACGGTAGCTGCTATGATTACCAAAATACTTGATAATAGCGATATATATAGTAATTGGTGAGTAGCATCTCTAACAGTAGTTGATTCGAGAATAAATTCATCAGCTTTTCCGAACGCATACTCACGCAGCTCATTTACTTTCATCTCCATTAGTCGGACAAACGAATCATTTGATGTTTTTACAATAACCTCTGCTTCTTCAAAATCACCATTCCCAACAGCAGTTACTACACTCTGTCTTATCGAATCCCATGATATATATAACGCAGCAGTTTCCTCATGTAAATCTTGACCTTCTTCTCCTAAAATATTCAACTCAATTAACTCTAGATCAGAAAGTACTGCCTCATCATAGTGTCTGATATTTTGAATAGCAATATTTGATTCCAATGCATTTTCTGCTAGTAACAAGGATTTAAGTTCAGCATTGATTTTTGCGATATTCGTATTAACTCTTTGTGCAGCATTTGACACCTCTAAGGGATGCGAATATATAGTTTCGGTAATGTTATAAATTACATCACTTTGAGTTATTGATACTAACCCAAACCCACTAAAAATCAGCACAATAAATGCACTAAATAAAATCATTTTATTTTTTATACTAATTCTATCTAGAAACCTCATATCATCACTCCTTAGCAATATACCTTATAATACCAAATATTCACCTAAATTTACAGTTTGAAAAAGACTCGTACTACCTAAGTAGTCTTGAGTCTTTTATTTAACCAAATTAAAATATCATTATATACTTCATCTTTATTCAGTTCATTTATCATTTCATGTAATGCATCATCGTATATTTTCATTTCAATATCGGTTTTTCCATTATTAATGAATCTTTTATATACTTTCATAACACCATCACACTTTTTCCCACCAACTGGGTCAAGTTCGCCTGAAAATAGGTATATTGGTTGATCTGGTGTATTTGTAAATGCATTCTTTTTCTCAATATTCTTAAGCCCTCTAGCAAACTGCATTCCATAATCTAAAGTGATTAATTGGTCAGATAAAGGATCTTCCTTATAAGCTTTCACCACTTTTTCGTCTCTTGATATAAATGACTCATATCCTAACTTCTTAGCTTTTTTACCTAGTGCTCCAAAAATCAGGTTATGTACAAACTTACTCTTCTTACTTTTATCCATTAACAAGTTCATAAGAGTGGTCAATGCAATAGCTGAATTAATAGTTAACATCGGAGTAGTTGCTGTCCCACTTAATATAACCCCAGACAACTCCCTATGTTTACTTATATAATCTCTTACAATAAACGACCCCATACTATGACCCATCAAAAATATTGGTTTATCGGGATATTCTTCTTCAATTATTCTTCTTAACTTATTTACTTCTTCAATGTACAAGTTCCAGCCATCATTATCATCAGAAAGATAATGAAACTTACCGTTAACACTTCTACCATGACCTCTTAGATCGATAACATATACAGTAAAACCATTATTAGATAAGTGCTTAGCAAAATCTTTGTATCTTCTTCCGTGTTCAATAGCTCCATGAACTACTTGTAAAATCCCTTTTGGATTTTCACTTTTATATACATCATAGTATATTTTCAAACTATTATTAACAAAATATTTTTCCGTCATCTTTTTAACCTACTCAATCTATAAACTGATAATCCAAAGAACAATAAAGTTATCCCAATTAAATATAAAATCATTACAATTGGTGATATCTCTCTTCCAAACAACTCCATCTCAACACCGTACATCAACTTATACGTATCAGCAACACTTGCTGGTGCTGATCCAAATACTTCTTTTAAGGAATCTGTCATGAACACTTGTCTGAAAATGACTGCTGCATGTGCTGCGGGATTTAATTTAATAATATATTGAATTCCTTTACCAAAGATTCCAATTGGCATATAGATTCCTGCTAAGAATCCAATCAATGTTCCTACAAGTGTATTGATAACCCCGACTGTAGATACTGATTTTACAAACGATAATACAAAGAATGATATTGATGAAAAGGATATAACAGATAATATAATAATCAAGAAACTTTTTATAAACATAATTACATCCATCATTTGTCCACCAGTCATTACAATATATATTTGACTAATAGTTAGAGTAAATAAAGATAATATTATACCCAATATCCAACTGGCTATTAAATATCCAAGTACAATTTGCCCTCTTGATATAGGTGCTGTTAAAAAGTCATTAATTGTTTTATTCTCCAAATCATCAATCATATTACTTAATATACTTAAGGGCACGGTAATCGAATTGACTGTTATAATACCAGCTAAAAGCCATGTGTTAACTAAAAACCTACTTGCTTCATCACTAGGTACTACTGCACCTGGCACGCTCTCAGCCACCTGTCTCATCATCTCAGAAACATCACTTGCTTGTAACTCTCCCAAAAATGCCACATATAAGAATATAATTATCAATACACTAAGAAATGAGAAAAATATTGATGTCTTATCGTAAAGATAATTCAATGCATTCCTTTTTACTATCTTCCAAACAACTCTCATATTAGTTTCTTAACCTCGTTCCCGTAATGTTAATAAAAACATCATCCATATTACCCCTGATAACCTCAAAAGACTTGATAAGATTTTGTATCTTGGGAAGTACATCAAGTGCTTCAAAACAATCATTTATCTTTATTCTTATATAGTCAGCATTCTTATCGTATTCTAAACCAAGACTTTTAATAATATCCTCTACACCATTCTGAGTAGGAACAACTTTCAAGATGTCGTGACTATACTTAAGTTTTAATTCCTCAGGAGATCCACTTGCTACAATCTCTCCATCATTTATAATCACAACTTGGTTTGCAACACTCGTCTCTTCCATATAATGAGTAGTAAGAAATATCGTAATATGTTTATCTGCTCTTAGTTTTTGAATAATATCCCATACTTCTGCTCTAGTTTTTGGATCTAGTCCCGTAGTTGGCTCATCCAATATCAAAATCTTTGGTGTATTTATGAGCGCTCTGGCAATATCCGCTTTTCTTCTTTGTCCACCACTTAAAGTTCCATACCTTTGGTCAATAAATGAATCAATTCCTAGTAATCCCTGAATCTCAGATATTTTGTCATCTAAGTCATTTTGGGATAATCCATAAAAACTCCCTCTAATGTCTAGATTCTGTCTAACAGTCAGTCTCTTATCAAGAATGTTTTCTTGGAATACGACACCAACCTTTTTACGGATGGAATTATCCTCAAACCCTATTTTATGACCATCGACAGTTATTTCTCCTAAATCATGATCTAGCAAAGTACAAATGATATTGATTGTAGTACTCTTCCCGGCTCCATTAGGGCCTAAAAACGCAAAAAAATCTCCCTCTTTTACAGAAAAGGAAATTCCTTTTACGGCTTCAATATCATCGTAACTTTTATGTAAATCCTTTACAGTAATAATATCCATACTTCCCCCTATTACTTAACTAATATATTATAACAAATTTAGTTACTAGATTGTGCATATGGATGTAAATTATCTGTGATAATCTGATTACATAAGTTTAATAATTAATTAACTTGTGTTATAATCAATGTCCAAGAGGTGATAATATGGACTTAACAATTTTAGAAACTGTACTGAGAGTTTTAGCAGCTCTTTCTATCGGTTTAATAATAGGTTTTGATAGAGAAAGGCAAAATAAGGCCGCAGGATTAGTTACGCATGCATTACTTGCTTTATCTACTGCTGCGATTGCGATTTTACAAGTTGATCTATATAACGACAGTATAAACTTTGCGATTGCAAATCCAGAATTAGGACAAAGCATTGTCTTTGAAAGGCAACGTATAGTGGCTCAAGTTTTGACAGGTGTTGGTTTTCTAGGTGGGGGTGCTATCCTTAAAACTAAAAATCATATTCATGGGTTAACAACAGCCGCAACTTTATGGGCAAGTGCAATTATGGGAATAATCTTTGGAATGGGTTACTTCGTACTAGGAGCAATCACTTCAGTATTTATAGTACTTCTATTATATGTACTAAAAAGCTATATGCGTAAAAAAAATGCTAATGGATATGATGACTAAAAAAAGACTCTATATCAAGAGTCTTTTATTTATTATATTCAATAAGTCCTTCTTTTAAGATATTCATAGCCTTCTTTAAATCTTGAACATTTAGAACATACGCAATTCTTACCTCATCTCTACCAAGGCCTTTTGTTGCATAAAATCCTTCAGCAGGAGCCATCATGATTGTTTCATTATTAACAGTAAAACTTTCTAACATCCAGACAACGAAATCCTCAGCATTATCAACAGGCAACTTCGCTACAACATAAAATGCACCTGTTGGTTTTTCGCAAATCACTCCATCCATCTCTTTTAAAGAACTGTAAACGATATCTCTTCTTTTATTGTATTCAACATTTACCTCATCAAGATATGATTTCTCAACCTGGTATAATGCAGTTGAACCAATTTGTTCTAAAGTTGGAACACATAATCTACTTTGACATAGTTTTAAGACATTTGCTCTAAATTCTTTGTTTTTAGATGCTAATGATCCAATTCTAACTCCACACGCACTATATCTCTTTGATACACTATCTACGATTATTACTCTATCCTTAACTCTTTCAATGTTTCCAAACGATGTATAATCAAGTCCATCATAAACAAACTCTCTATAAACTTCATCACTGATAATAAATAAATTGTTTTCTAAAGCGATATCGGCAATCATTTCAACTTCTTCTTTAGTATAAACAACACCAGTTGGATTACCAGGGTTAGAAAATAGGATAGCTTTTGTCTTAGGAGTAATTAGTTTCTCAATATCCTCTTTTTTCGGATAATGAAAACCATCTTCTGCCTTAGTAGTAATTGGCTTTACGTTTACACTTACTGCACCACTAAATCCATTGTAATTCGTATAAAAAGGTTCTGGAACCAACACTTCATCACCAGCATCACAAGTTGCGATTATCGCAAACATTAGTGCCTCTGATCCACCATTTGTAATTAATATTTCATCTTCATCAAAGAACATATTATATCCCTTGTAATATTCAATAATTGAATCAATTAAATATGGTTCTCCTTGTGAGTATGAATATTTAATTACCGGCTGGTCAAATGCTTTAATAGAATCCATAAAAGCTTTTGGTGTTTCTATATCAGGTTGTCCAATATTTAAGTGATAAACTTTCTTTCCAGCTTTCTTTGCCGCATCAGCATATGGAATTAATTTCCTAATAGGAGATGCTTGCATATCTAACACTCTGTTTGATAGTTTCATTTCTTGCTCCTTTGAATTGTTATTTTACACACTATCTTAACATTTTTACTATACAAAAACCATACATAATAAATAAAAAAAAGAAGCCTGTGGCTTCTTATATAATTCCTAATTCTTTTCCCACTTCTACAAACACTTCAACAGCTTTATCAAGTTGTTCTATTGTGTGTTCAGCAGTAATCATACAACGCAACCTTCCAGTTCCCTTCGGCACTGTTGGGAATACGATTCCAGATACAAATACTCCTCTTTCTAATAGCATTCTAGAGAACTGCATTGTCTTAGCTTCATCACCAATAATAACAGGTGTAATTGGTGTCTCACTATTACCAATGTCAAAACCAGTCTTCGCCATTCTATCTTTGAAATATCTTCCGTTATTCCATAAACTTTCAGATAACTTCGGAGATTCACTCATAACTTTAATACTTTCATTGATTGCAGCTACTGTTCCTGGAGGTAATGCAGTTGAGAATAGTAATGGTCTTGCTCTATGAGATAACCATTCTTGAGTCACTTTGCTACCGGCAATATATCCACCAATAACTCCTACCGCTTTGCTCAAAGTACCCATAATGAAGTCAACTTCTCCGTGTAGGTTAAAGTGATCAACTGTACCACGACCATTTTCACCTAACACACCAGATCCATGTGCGTCATCAACATAAGTTAAGCAATCATACTTTTTAGCAATTCTAACAATTTCTGGAAGTTTACATATATCACCATCCATACTAAATACACCATCAGTGATAATTAGTACAGTGTTATATTTATCTCTATTTTCTTTTATTACTCTTTCTAAGTCTTCCATATCACTGTGTTTATAAATTGCTTTGTCAGCTCTTGATAAACGTACACCATCGATAATTGAAGCGTGGTTTAACTCATCAGAAATAATTAAATCCCCTTTTTCAGTTACAGCTTGAATCGTACCCGCATTACAATTAAATCCAGATTGGAAAACCATTACTGCTTCTTCACGCTTAAACTCAGCAAGTGTTTTTTCTAATTCTTCATGTAGGTCCATGTTCCCTATGATAGGTCTTACTGCACCGGCACCAACACCGTATTTCTCAACGGCTTTAATACTTGCTTCTTTTATTCTAGGGTGATTTGCTAATCCTAGATAGTTATTACTTGTTAAGTTAATTACCTCTTTACCATTTAAATTAACGATCGGTCCACAAGGTCCATAGTTAATTGGTAAAACTCTATAAACGCCTTGGTCTTTTAATTCTTGTAATTTCTTTTCTAATATATTACTCATCCAATCCACCAGGGAAAAGAACTATCTTTCCACATTTTCCTTCCTTCATTAGTTCGAAACCTTTTTCAAAATCTTCTAAAGCAAATTCATGTGTAACGATCTTATCTAAATCAAGTGCACCTGATTCGACTAACCCAACTACTTTGTACCAAGTATCATACATCAGTCTTCCAACAACACCATAGATTTCAATTCCTTTGAAAACTACATCTTTTGCTAAATCAATTTCAATTGATTTACTTGGAATACCAAGTAAAGACATTTTTCCACCAAGTTTCACATACTTAAACGCTGCTTCTATGGCTTGTTTATTACCACTGAATTCAGCAACAACATCAACACCATTTTCAGTTTCAGCAAACATTCTTTCAATAACATCTTCTTTGATTGGATTAATCACAACATCAGCACCTAAGTCATTTGCCATCTCTATTCTATAATCATCTACTTCTACTGCGATTACCTTTCTTGCTCCCAATGCTTTTGCTGCATTAACAGCCATTAGGCCAATTGGTCCACATCCTACTATTGCTACTGCCTTCCCAACGATATCAAAATGTTCAAGTGTATGAACTGCGTTTCCCAAAGGCTCTAGTACAGAAATGTACTTAGGATCAATCTTAGTGCGATTAACCATACAGTTACTAGCAGGCATCTTAATGTACTCAGCAAATGCTCCATCAACATCAACTCCGATGATTGCTGTGTTTTGACAAATATGTCCGTTACCTGTCCTGCACATCTCGCATTCGCCACATACAATATGTGTCTCTACCGATACTACATCTCCAACTTTTAATGAAACAACATTTTTACCAATCTCAACGATTTCACCAGCTAATTCATGTCCAACTGTTAATGGAGGTTTAATTCTATTTTGACTCCATTCATCCCATTCATAAATGTGCTTATCAGTTCCACAAATGCTTGCTGCTAAAATCTTAATTAATACTTCATTATCGGAAATTGTAGGCACCGGCTTTTCGGTAAGTGTAAGTCCTTCACCTTCTTTTTCCTTGATAATGGCTTTCATCATTTTCATTCGATAATCCCCTTTCAATTATATGTAATGAAATCTATTCAAGACAACTATATAATAACAAATATGACCATTAAATGATACATATTTTCAAAAGAAAAAGTCCCACAAAAGTAAGATATTTCCTACTCATGTGAAACTTTAGAAAAAGTGAATATTTAATTGCTCTCAAGCACATAGTATAGTGCAGGAACAACAAATATTGTAAGGATTGTTGAAGCAATAATTCCTCCCATAAATACTATCGCAAGTGGTGAGAAAAACTCTCCTCCATTTATTACCAGAGGTATCATTCCTAGTATTGTTGTCACACTAGCTAATAAAATTGGTCTTAATCTTCTCTTAACACTTTCTAAGCAAGCATCAAATATATTCTTACCTTCTGCTACAGCTTTATTAATGTAGTCTACTAATAATATACCGGTATTAACCACAACACCAATCAAACTGACTACTCCAAGTAATGAAGTTAATGATATTGGTGCATCAAACGCATATAACATCACACTAGATCCAATTAGTGATAATGGGATTGCGATAAATACTATCAATGGCTGTTTATACGAGTTAAACTGTACAAACATTATTAAGTAAATAAGTACAACTGCAATTGCTGCAGCAAAACCTATATCACCAAATATTGACATTGTAAGCGCTGTGTTTCCCCCAGCTTCTATCATAATCTCATCATTAGCATATTTATCAATGATATTTAGAATATCCTTTTCCAAATCAAAATCTGAGTAACCACTTACTGCTTCAGCTTCAATTTTAACTAAGTTCCTACCATTATATCTATACAGACTATCAAGAGATTCGGTTTCCTCAATCGTTAAAAGATCTGATAATAATGTTCCATTCAACGATAAATCCAAAATGTCATCCATATCCACAAAATTCGATTTCACTAAAACATCTAAAGTATCATCACCGTGTTTATATACGTCTGCACTTAATCCGTTTAAGTTAATCGCAAGAAACTCTTCTAACTCAATCACAGTCAAACCATTTGTAAGTAAGCTTGTCTTATCAGGAGTTATCTTATATTCCTTTTTATATGTATTCTGTGTAATTTGATAAGCACGGATGTTATCCAAATCATCCAATTCACCTTCTACATTTTCAATAACAGAATCAAGCAAAGTTGAATCATATGATGTTAACAATAACTCAACACTGGCTGAGTTTATACCTAATGTAATTTGATTCACAGTGGCAACTCCATCGTCTTCGATTAAATCCAACTTGCTTTGCAAGTCATTTATATATCCAGATACTTCATCTATTTCCATATCCAAATCTAAGTAAAATCTTCCAACGTTTTGCACTTCATCAGTATTTCTTACATTAAGGCTAAATAGCGGAAGTGATCCACCTACACTGTAACTATAATCTTTCACATATGCATCATCGGCTAAGACGCTTTCAATTTCTTTAGCATACTCATATGTCAAATCTTTATCATACGCTGAGTGCTCATAATCAATATATATATTTGTTTTTTCATCTGGAGGGAACATTTCAATTGGTCTATCTAACACAATGAAATAAACCGCTCCTATAACTAGTAAGAAACTTACAAATATTACAATCCAAGCATTTTTAAGTGATCCCTTAACTAAATAATCTAGTACCTTTGATGCTTTTTTACTTTTCTTCTTCTTTGGTTTAAACAAAAATGACGCGATGACTGGAGTAACTAGCATTGCAAATACATACGATAGTGCAATTGCGGTCATTACTGTTAATGGTAATGAACCAGCCATCTGTCCTGCTAAACCAGGTA
>Ga0194000_1000060_pt1 | contig 10508 bp, 17 predicted proteins | sample FLT_67_MG_FD_140346 | JGI IMG/M metagenome (GOLD analysis project Ga0194000, IMG submission 140346) | Sediment microbial communities from the Broadkill River, Lewes, Delaware, United States - FLT_6-7_MG | ecosystem: Environmental > Aquatic > Freshwater > River > Sediment | place: USA: Delaware... | reverse complement strand
TTTACTTTCCTTCTTTTCTCCACTTTCTTTAGAGGAAGATTGTTTAGTTCTTTCTTTGTGTAGTTCCTTGGCAGCTTCATAAGCTGTTTGATAAGCAGAAGTGTAAACTGAACCAACTCTACTATCAGATTTAGCTTCTTGCCATTTTTTATAATTGTAATTAATAACTCCTTTTAGGTCAGCATCACTTAATTTTTCAAAACTTTCTTTTACTTTAGCGTAAGTGTTATGCTTTGGAGTAACCTTAGTCTCTTTTTGAGGTAAACCCTTTTCTTTCTTATATTGCTCCTCAGTGTAATAGTATTTATATTTTCCAGGAGTTCCTTCTCTTTTGAAATATTTATGTCCCGTTGCTTTTTCTAAGGTATCCTCATTAATTATACCAGCTTCAAAACTCTTAATGATGGTTTGATACCTTTCTTGGTCTTTTAGTTGCTTAAATTCGCTTAAAATAGCCTCAGATTTGATTATATCCTCTTGGTTTCTGTAATAAACTTTTTCTTTTTGTAGGTTATCGTTAGTTACAGTTACTTCTTTTAGGGATTCTATTTCTGATTTGAATATTTTGGCTTGCAAGTTTTCTTCTTCAGTTAACTCTTGTAATTCTGCTTTAGACATCAATTTCTTGTATTTTTTAGCGAATTGTATAACGTGGTTCTCTGAATATGTTTTTAGGTTGTTTATTTCTGCTTTAGAAAGGAACTCTGATTTTGTAAGTTCATTTTCGTTTTCTATAGTGTAATCCAACATTTTGTTTCTTATTAAATCAAACGAATTTTTCAATTGTTAAAAATACAAACTTTTTTTGTTATAATAAAATCTAAACCCTTTTATCTTTTTTTAGAGGAAAAATTAAAGGGATTGAACAAGCGTTAGCTTGCAACTCCCTCACCCCGATTTAGGGGTGAATTTTACCTTTATCTTTTTACTTTAATATTATATCTTATTTCTTATTCTTATTAATAGTACCCCATTTTTTAATCAACTAGTACCCCAAAAAACTGTACCAGTAGTGCTTCAAAAAATTAGTAACTAGTTCTTCAAAAATTGAAGCACTGTGGCTACCCATTGTTTACTAAGTTTAAGATATATTTATTCAATTTTGAAACGTTAATTTTGTAATGATTTTTAGACGGTATTCCAACCTTTTTTACATCTAAAATATTCAACTCAACTAAAGTTTTTGTTGCTTTATTTTGTTTACTATGGCTGAGGGTTGTTTCTTCTTTTATTTCATCTCTATTTATGAAGAAAAAACCGTCTTTATCTAATTTACCTTTTATTTCCCAATAATCCTGCCTAGATGATAAGTCTGTTAAAAATAATGCAGTATCTATACCTAATTCTAAGACCAATGTTTTGTTAAGTTGCCAAAAACTTGTACTTGATAAGATGTTTCTAAGTTTCATATTTACATTTACCTTTAAATTAAAAAAGCACTGCTGTTCGGAGTGGTCGCTTCCTACTAGGCAGTGCTTTTGATAAAAATATTTTTAACTGCGACCACTCAGTTTTGTATTGCAAAGATAATAAAATTTATTTAGATTCACCTACACATAAAAACCTCTATAGGTGATATTCTGTAAATTAATGTTGTTTAGTTAATTAAATCAATTATTTGTCCAGTTTTTCAATCAATAAACTGGACATTTTTAGTATTAATTATTGTATAGTGTCATTTAGAGGTGTTAATCTTAAATTTGTACTATTTATTTAAGTGAATTAGTTACCATAATCAAAATTTATTTCATTTTCATATTTGGTTCTTGGAATTAAGTCATTTACTCCACAAAAACCATTACAGTCCATTAATGGTTCTGGTTTTCTACCTTCCATCATACTTATATCTTTGATGTGTGGGTAGTTTGGGTGTGGTTTTAAAAAAACAAATGCGAGTGTTTTATCTCCTGTTTTTTTAACAAGTTCTTTCGCTTTATTACTTTGATCTTTACACATAGTAACAGGATAACCTCTCAAGTCTGTAAGTAAATGTTCTATTTCTGCCATTTCATTGAACTTATCAGGCTTATCAATTTGCATTTTTTGCCAATATCCGATACCACCTTGAACACACCCACTACCTAAACAATTGTTATTGTTAAACCCCCATTTGTAAGCTCTTGGCGGGCTCTATCCCTGCTTCAACCATTAATTCAATAGATTGTTTTTTGTTCAAAGCAAACATGAGAAGTGGAAATATAGCTTTTGCCATAGGATAATTAATAGATAAACCTAAAGCTCTATTAAATTCTTTTCTCTCAAACTCAAAACCAAATGCTTGATGTGTGTACTTGTTTTCTTTTTGCCAAATTTCCCTACATTTACGCTTTAATATACTACTACAAATAGCACCGTTGGCAGTATTTAGGCTCATGTGATTTACCCAAATATCCTTAATACTATTAATAGTATATTCTTTACCTTTTGCCCTATCTTTTGTACCTATAAGAGTAATTGTTTCAACAGGGATTCCATACCATTTTTCACAATCACCCTTAAATCTATAAGTATCTGAGTCTTCATTTTTGGTGTCAATAAATATTATTCTACATCTATCTGTACCAAAAATTTCTACTGCTTTTTTACAAGCTACTGCGGAAGTGATACCTCCACTAAACCAACAAACAATGTCTTTTTTCATATCTTAATTTTAAAACTTAATTCATTCATTTTATTTTATTTTTTTTAATGATTAACAATACACAAAGATATATAAAAATTATATATAACCAAATAAAAAAAACTCACACCGCTTTTTAGGGAGATGTGAGTTTAAATTGAAAAGAAAGTACAAATCATACATTTTATCAACACAAATCTATAAAATTTTTATCTTACAACCAAATTTAACCTTAACAATCACCTACAATCCCCCAATTTTACTATCTTTATGGGCAATTCGTAAAAAAGATAATAACATGTTAAATTATGAAGTTAACAAGATGTAATGAAAACATCCTTCAATTCTCTCCAAGCAAAAACAAATTTTCAATTATTTGGGTAGCAGACGGACACCTTGAAAGTGCCAAATCAAAACTAAAATGGATGCACAAGGTATTTAAAGACAACCCTGAAGCTTATATTGTCTATGGAGGTGACAATTTAGACCTTATGCAAGGCAAGTATGATAAAAGAGGAGCAAAAGGGGATACTCCCGAACACCTAAACCGTTCTGATTATATCAATGCCGTTGTAGAGGAAATGAGAAAGGAATTAATAGAACCCTATAAAGACCGTTTAATTTGCTTCACTAAAGGTAATCACAATACAAGTATTACAAGGCACCATGAAGTTGATATAATGAAATGGTTAGTAGAAAAGGATGATATTCAATTGATGCACACGGCAGGCTTCATTTTAGTTGAAATAAAAGCAAGAAAGGGTACAAATCTAACCTTCCCTATTTATTTTCAGCATCACCCACCATCAGGAGGTAAAAGATCAAAAGGAATGTTATCAGTTGATTTGTTAATGGCCGAACACCCAGACGCAAAATGTATCATATCTGAACACATACACGAAACATTCATAACCCCACAAACAGTAGAAAGACTAAATGTAAGATCAAAATCTTTATCTTACAATACCGTTTGGTGCATTCAGGCTCCTACATTAAAAGCTGAACATGAAGGTAAAAAAGAAGGTTTCTTTCATGAAAGAATAAAGAAATCAGCTACCACAATTGGAGCTATTAAGATGGACTTTGAACTAAAAAGGGTTTATTCAGACAACAAAGATAACACAATTGCATCTATGACACCAAATTGGATACTTTATTACGATTAAAAAGGATAAAGTAATACTTTATATTAAAAAAGAGGCACAATCACGGGAAAGCCTCTTTTTTTTTTGCAATTTGTTGTTACGCTATTTTTAAATTAACCAACAAAAAGGAAGGTTATGCGATTGTTTAAGAAGTATTTTTAACATGCCAATATTGTTTTGTTTTTAAGTAAATAAAAGTCTGCTAATTCTAGTTCCATAGTTATAAGTTTTTAGAAATCCAATTTTTTAGGCTTTCTGTTGTTCTTGATATTTCACCATCTCGACCCCTTAGATTGTAAACCTGAAATAAGTCTTCTATAGTGTATTTCTTTTCTTTAGGGAAAATAATATCTATTTCTCCTTTGTCATTTGTTACAAGGTTAAATACATGATTTTCTTTTGCTTCCCATTCAATCTTTCTTTTACAAGAATGAAAAGAGGTGTGTGGATTTTTACATAAATGTTCTTTAAACATTTTCGACCATTGATAATGGTAACAATTATTACAATTTCTATTGGTGGTATATTTTGTTTCTCGTTCAACCTCCACCTCATCAGGCATACATTTATGTTGTTTATAATACCCTACAAGCGATTTAATCGCCTCTTGTGATAGTTTGGGCACACTTGGTATGTTATTGTTTGTACAAGCTTTTATTTTAGCATCAAACACCATTTGACAGTCAGGTCTATTAACGTATGCTGAAAATGAGTTATCATGTAGAATAAAACCACTTATCTCATCAGCATATTTACAGTCAGGATCAACCAAATAAATATGATGTCTAACAATATCAACATCGTTATCGACAAATTTACCAAATCCCTCTTCAGATATAAACCATTCACCATCCGAGGTAACTCCATTAGGAAGTATTTCTTTTGTTTCTATTAATATAGGTTTTAGTTTCATAGTTGTACGTTTTTAAGTTCTAATTGTCCGTTTGTGGCTTGGAATAGGTCGCCAATTGTTTTTACTACTCCATTAAATCCGCACTTGAATCCAGGGTAATCCGCATTTGAAAAATCTAATTCAACCATTCCTTTAACAACTATATATCTATGATACATTGATTTTTTCCATCCTTTAAATATTACTTTATTTTCAGCTTCTCCCCATTTTTCAATATTTTGTTCATAATTAAAACCTCCCATTATAGTTCTTGGATAATTATTATTTGGCTTTTCAACCTCATTAACAAACATTTCTTTCTTTAATGGTTGTTTTAGGAATTTATTGTATTCAACTATATTGTTGTATAATTCATATGGAGACAATATAGTATCATTATTACATAAATCAACAAATTGGTTTAACGTATATCCTTTAGTTATTTTCATAATTTATATGTTTTTAAAATTCTCCTTCTGAATCAAAGATAAATAGTAGCCAATATATAAAATATATCATGCCAAATAAATAAATAAAAGGAAACTTTATTTTATTCCACATCTTTTTTATTTTACTCATAATATAAAAATGTTTTAGTTAATATTCAGTTGTTGCAATAATATCAGGAGATGTATATTTACTTGCAATCTCCTTAAATGTGGCGATTATTTTATAGCCACAAGCATAGTCATCTTCACTGTATTCTCCTTTCTCTGGTTCTGTATCATCAGGGTCAAATATCGTTAAATCACTCCACTTATATTCGGGTATTTCTGTTATTTCACATCCATCTAAATCAGACTCAATCCCTCCTATATGATCTACGTAAAACGATTTAGCTTCTTCTAAACCTGTAGCAATAACCCAATCTTTTTCTGGATTAAAATTAAATTCAAATATTTTTGGTTTCATTTCTTTAAATTTTAGTTAATTTACCACCAAATCCCCGTATTTGTTTCAGTACGAGGGTTACGAGGATTTGGATTATTTTCTATTAATTAAATTTTGCGCATAACTAAACACTCCTTTCTTTTAGTGGTTTACCATTTCGGTACTTCTTGCACCCAAAAACCCCAACCTTGTTTCAGAGTTGGGGCGATTCTCCTCAATAGACTATCGAGGAACTATTGAGGATTAAATTTTATAATAATCAAAATTCGTTCTTAAAAAATAAATCCAATCAGCTTCAGTATTATTTTCTTCACTTTCAAATTCTGCTCGGCTCATCTGAATAGTTCTATACTTAGCGAATAATTTACCATCAATATACTTACTGATAGTAAATGTTCTTTTACTTTTATTAGATTTTACTTTGATTGTTTCTTTTAGCTTTTTCATTTTCGATAGTTTTTATGATTAATTTCTAACCAAAAGTATATATAATTTTTATATATACCAAACTTATTTAAAATAAAAGTGTTTTCCCTATGGAGAAAATGTAATTAATCAATTAAAAATCAGCAACTTACATTTTTACGTTTTTTTTAGGGAATTGAGTAAATCTTGCTTAGTTTTTACTGCTTTTTTCTCTTCTTCCACATCTTCAAAGTCAACCACCTCAGATATTGGTCTAATTGTTTCTTTAAATTGCTTGTTTTTACGTTCTAATTCTGCCCAATCATACTGTTTTATAAGGTTTACAGGGCTTTGTATCTCCTCATCACCATTCACAGCTCCATTGAAGCCATTATGCTTAGCGTAATAGGAGGTAGCTAGACTTGCCATGATACTTGTGGGATCAATACCCTGCTTTGCAGCTACCATACCTACTACCAACATGTTAATAGGTAGTTTCTTACTTACATTCATTATGTTCTCTTGCCCTTGTAGGGTAGCATTAATGTCAATTTTGCCGTCTACAGTAAGCTTTAATTGGTCTCCTTTAACTTCTTTACGGGCTTGTTCTAGTAGTTTTATGATTTGGTTAGAAGCTAAAACACTATTTGTTTCTTCAAACTTCTTAGTCCAATAGAATAGCTGAGTATTAAGTAACTCCAACCTACTAGCCTCTTGTGATACCCTGAAGTCCTGTCTTTTTTGTACGTAATCAGTTTTTCTATTCTCTATTTCAGTCTCATGAAGCTTAATCCACTTCTTTAACTGAAACATGGTTATTTTATGTTGCCACTCTTTTGTTATGATATAGAAAACCTCATCAATGGTGTGATGCTTACCAAACATCTCAAGTATCTCATCTTCACGTAAATTAAATGTATCATTAATTCCCTCCTGGGCTAATAGGGAGTTGATTCTACGTGACAATAAGGATATTTTAGCATAGTAACTATCTCTCAGGAACTTATGTTGAAACTCTAGTTGTTTAAGTGTTTCAGAGTAATAAGGCTCTTTGGTACCTGAATGGTTTGAAAGTTGCTTCCTTAATGTGGGTATAAGTGTCTTACAGTCCAACACCCTCTCCACTCCACTACTATTCTCTATTGTGTAGTACCTAAGTGTATGATTATCAAGCTCTTGCTTTAGCTTTTCCCTTAATATCCAACTGTCTTTTAATATCACTGAACCATTCTCTAAGTACTTTGGTAGCTCTATTTTGTTGTCTTCACTCATATTATTGTTATGCAGTTATTTCAGTTTGCAATATAGTGATTTTCATTTAAACTGTGGGTTGTTGTGTTTATATTATACAGGTTAAATGCAGTTAAGTTTTATTCTTTTGTACTTTCGTATAAAAAATCTTTATAGTCCCATTCGGATAATTCCATTATGCTTATTATAGAGTAATTTGTTGATCCAAAATGTTTATTTATATGTTTATCTATTGATGTTTTTCTTACATACCCCTTTTCAGATATTAATGCAGCTAGTCCACTATTATTTCCGTTTACATTGTAAGATACAAGAAAATAACGCTTATCGTCTGAATTAATATTACATATTTTATTTTCAAGCCAATCTACATACTCTATTGTGTGTCTTGGAAAATCTTTAACTGGTTCCATTGTTGACTTACCTGTTTCAGATTGATATAAATCTCTTAAGTCTATTTTATTGTTCATTTTTTTAAAATTTACGATTAAATTTTGTTACAATATTCTCTCTGCATCATTGAACTTTTGCTCTTTTATATTTTCATCTACAGGGATGTTTCTTATCTTTTTGTGTTTTTTCTTTTTCATCCATTTCATATAGTTTGGAGGGAAATTTATTTTTCTCATCTTTTAATATCCTTTAATTACTGATTTCTTTTTAGGCATCTCTCTTACTGTCAATAATATTTCTTTGTTTTGGAGTTTTGTTAAAGAAATGTTTCCTGGCTCAATACTGAATATCTGTTTTCCGCTTTCATCTTCTATGATGATCTTACTTAGTTTAGATAGGTCTGTTGTCATTACTCTAAATTTAATTCGTTAATTACTGCTTCTATTCCTAATTTAAACATCTCATTTGGTGTCTCTCTTCCACTTGTGTTTTGTAAGTGAAAGGAATAAATGAAGTCTATTATTGTTTCTTTACTTTCTCCTTCATAGATTTCATCTTTAAACATCTTTGTTGGTTCTTGTTCTTTAGGAGGTTCTTCAGCTAGTGACTCAGCTATTTTTGATATGTTCATTGGCATCATGTCTTTATAGCCTAATGCTCTTAGTTTGTGTTTTATTTGCTCTTTTGTCATAATTGTTTAATTTTATTTATTTAAACCAATTGGGGTATTTGCTCTCGTAACCTCTTGTTTATCATCCAGTGTTTAAGTTTCGGTGTAGCTGTCATCCCATAAAGTTTTAGCCACTCCGTTTCTTGTATCACCTTTGTTATTTGCTCCCTGCGCTCATCATTATTTATAGTCACGTATATTTGTTGGCAATATTGCCCTTCATACTCAGCAACAGTTCCAATTCTACCAAAGCCACAAATACTAAAGTCATACTTTTCAGGTACTTTGTCGTTTCTGCTTTTACCAGTTGCAACACCCCTAAGTTCAACATCTTTCAGGTCGTAATTTGGTTTTTTGTTATATCCATTGGGGTTTCGTTTGTAAATATTAAACACGCAATGCACAGGTCTATCGCTATATTTTCTTTTTCCTAAATCCTCACTATAAACCATATCAAATTCATACATATACATATTATTATTCAGTTGGCTTATAGGTAGCACAAAGGCCACATAATCCCCCTGCGTTATAGCTTTCTTAAAAAACTTTACGCTTGTATAATTACCCTTTCCGTATGGTGGGTTTCCAATTACACATCTACCTTTAAAATAGGGTAAATCTAATTCAAGGTAGTTAGCTTGCTCAATGTTCTTAGCTTCGGGTTCAATATCAAAAGCAAGGTAGTTATTATCTAAGTAAGGTAAAAACACACCTGCTCCTGCGCTTGGTTCAAGCCATTCAGTTATATTTTCAGCTCCAATTACTTCTTTTGTTTTCTTTACACAATATTCTGCTAAATCAGCAGGTGTGTAGTATTTATCTAAATTTATTTTTGCCATCTTTTTAATTTTCAATCCAACAATCTTCTTCTATTATTTCAATATCTATACCCACTTTTTCGTCCAAATAAATTGAAAGTGGTACCTTACTACCATTAAAGGTGAGATCGTTCAAAATTTGTACGTTATTGACCTCATTTTGCCTTAATCTAACCATCTCAACTTCATCAGCTTTTAAATATCTCTTATCTTTTCTTAAATTACTTAAATATCGCCTTGCTTTATTACAATCTATTGAGATGATTAGTTCTTTGTCTTCTACAATGTAAACATTCATTTATAAAGGTATTAGTTCTTCAATTCTTTTTGTTATAGGAGTATCAGTATTATTTTTAAGTTTTATAAATAAGTGAACATAGTCTCTTGCAACCTCTTTGTCTGTATCAATCCTGTCTCCAACAGATTTTATGGAATGTAAAACAGTAGCATGTGCTTTTTTACCAATTTGATAACCTATTTTAGATAAAGATAATTTTGTTGTTTCTTTAGCTAACTTATGACATATTTGCCTTGCTAACACAATATTTTCACTATCTCTACCTTCATTTAATATATTTTCAATTTGTATATTGTAATGATCTGAAACTACTTCAAGTATTTCTTTTATCCTTAAATCAATTTGATTTTCTTTTTTATCAAATATATGTTTATGTTCTCTTAATAATTTGGGAACAGATAGTTTTTGTTGACCTCCACCTTTATACAGTCTAATTTTTTTATGTTTTCTTTTAGGATCAATAAAAATCTTTGGATACTTTACATGTAGTTGATCTGATATTTTACGAACCTTTCCAGATTTGTTTATTTGATATAAACCTTCATATCCTTTAATATCAACCCAAATTTCTTTATCTGCTACCATTTTGTTTCATAATAAGAAATGTTTACTTGAGAGGGTCTAACATTTAAAATCTCAGCAACCTTCTCTTTAAATTTACCAATATCCTTTCTTAATTTAAACTTTGCAACTAATTTTCCATTGTTTACTATCGCTTTAGTTCTTAAATATTTTGTTAACCTCCTTAATTTTTCAAAATCTGTTTTAACATTATAGATTGTCACTGTTTCAATAACTGTTTTAGGTCTAATTTGAATCATCTTTGTTAACTATTTTAATAATTGGTGCACTCTTTGAAGAGGTGAACAACGAAATTGATTTTGTATAATATTTAGGTAATTTCTTTTGAATTTCATTAATTATCATGTCATAGTTTTCAACACTTACTGATATGGTATAAGGTTCAGGTTTGTAGTTTTCTACTTCAAAAATTAGCTTTCTTTCAACATCCAAATGAGCTTGTATTTCCTCTTTAGATGGCAATAACTCTGTTATTTTCTTTATCCTTTTAGTGGATAACATTTGTATATTTCCTGTTTGTTTTTTTACAGGAATATACAATGT
>Ga0194000_1000058_pt1 | contig 10918 bp, 4 predicted proteins | sample FLT_67_MG_FD_140346 | JGI IMG/M metagenome (GOLD analysis project Ga0194000, IMG submission 140346) | Sediment microbial communities from the Broadkill River, Lewes, Delaware, United States - FLT_6-7_MG | ecosystem: Environmental > Aquatic > Freshwater > River > Sediment | place: USA: Delaware... | reverse complement strand
CTATAAACACCCAGAACAGGAAGAGTATACAGAAGTGTTCCAAACAATGACGGAGGATCACGTATATTTTGATTCTGAGGGGCTTGAATGGAAAAGAGTGTTCACTATCCCAAACATGTCAGTAGACTCTCAAATAAACCCTAATAGTGAAAAAGAGTTTATCGAAAAAACCGCTAATAAAAAGGGCACTATTGGAGATATGATGGATTATAGTAAGGAGCTTAGTTATTCAAGAGCTGAGAAAAATGGAGGCATAGATCCAGTTAAAGAAAAATATTATAAAGATTATTCATCAAAAAGAAAAGGTGCAAAACATGTCGACCAAATGAAAGCCGAAATGAACAATAATAAACAAGTCAATATAGATTTTGATTAATAAGCCGAACCGACTTATTCAGCCTCGCATCATCCACCTCCAAATTTTTTCCACCAAAGAAGTATAGCCTCCTGCTGTGTTTTGCCTGATACCTCACATACACTTTCATCATCATTAATCCAAGATGCAATATAATTGCCAGCGTCTTTATCTTTCTTGATATCTGGCCTGGGTTGAATGTATTTTACAGTTGAGCCTTTAATAATAATCTTCTTTTTAGCTTTCATTATATTATAATATAGTACTTGGATAGTTTTTCCATAAAGCGACTTGCATTCCATCATAAGAGGTTCCATATGTTCCAGAAAAAGCCTGTGTTACATACAGCTTACCAGTTGGACCACTTAAAAAAGCATTTGAACCGACCTTATTAGACCCTACATTCAAGAATACATTATTTAAAGATGTACAACCTTGCAAAGCAGAAGATCCTATACCGCTTATACCATCACCAAAAACTATATTGCCAGTAATGTTTGAGCAATTCAAGAAAGCCTGACTTTCTACAAGCCCTATATTATCATTACCGTTAAAACCTTCTAACCTAGAAAACCCTGTACAGTTTCTAAACGCATTAGATCTAATGTATTCTATGTCTTGCCCTAAATCCAAAACAGGGCCAAGCCCAGAACAAGAATCAAAAGCTTCAGACCCAACCTCCAAAACTGTATAAGGAAAAACTATATTTCCAGATAACTGGTCTAAAGATGAGAACGCCTTTCTGCCTATGGTTTGTAGATTTTGGCCACTTATTTTTAATACACCTACAAAACTATCACAATTTAAGAAACACTCATCTCCTATATATTCCACAGAACTTCCGATAGCTAGATCTCCACCAAAACCAGTACATCCAGCAAAAGCTCCCTTTCCTAAATATTTTAAACTATCAGGCATTTCTAAGATGCCAGAATATCTATGACCAGAAAATAAATAATCACCTAATCCAGTAACACCATTGCTTTTGAACTTTAATGTGCTATTCGAATCAAATCCATAATCTTTATAAAAATCAAGAGATCCCGCAGATAAGAAGTTTGGACACCTATCTATTATTAATCCCGTAAATAAAGAGCCATCAAAAACACCATTGCCTATACTTGCCGAAGAACCATAACTTAATGAACCACTAAAACCACACCCAGAAAAAGCTCCATCCCCAATGCTTGCAACACTGCAACCTATTTTTAGATCATCATAAAAAGCAGAACAATTTGCGAAGGCTTTTATTCCAATTCCTGTTACATTTTTTGGTATTTCTAAACTGTCTGTAAATAAGAAACCAGAAAAACAATCATTGCCTAAATTCACTAATGATTCGTTAAGGTTTAAGCCAGTGGCTTCACCTAAAAATTCAATATAGTCGCCTTCATTTATATTAAGAGTTTGATCGCTTGTGTTTAATATTCCGTTTTGTAAGCTTATGGACGAGAAGTTTGTACCCTTAAATGCGCTGGTCCCTATTTTATTAGCACTTAAAACAGTCAAAGTCCCGCTTAAAGATGAACACCCAGAGAAAGCACCTTCTCTAACATCAGAAATAAACTGACCAAGGTTTAGATCTCCAGTTATAGGTTTATTAGCAAAAGCATAACTATCAATTGTTCTAAGAGAGCCTACTGAAAGATCCAAAGTACTACCCCCATCTGTATATGGCCAATAATAATCATAATCTCCACTAGAAATAATCGTTGTTCCTTGAGAGGGAGATAATTCTTTAAATTTACACCCAGTAAAAGCTAATGGGTGTATATAACCGCTTCCGCTATTGGGTTCTAAACCTCTTTCGTCAAAGAATTCATTAGGGAAGCATTCTAATCGTTTGGCTTGAAGACACTTCTTAAAAGCGCCACTATCTATTGCTACAGTTCCAGTTGTTTCTAGTAACCCAGTAAAACGATCATATTCAAAAGAGCCTTTAGGTATTACTATTGAATCAAAACCAGTACACCTATCAAAAGCCTCATAACCTATTCTTTTTACTGATGCTGGTATAACTAACGAGCCAGTGTAACCGTGCCATTGGAATGCATAATCATATATAAGTTCTAATGAAGAAGGCTCTTCAAATTCAAGAGTGCTTTGAACGGTATACCTATTGTCAGATATGGCCCATTTATTTGTGGCTCGCGAATCATAAAATCCATAACCGTAAGAATCTTTAAGAGTGCCAGATGGTATTCCTGTTATATGATCTACATATTTAGGCACTATAAGTTTATTAAAATTACACTCATTAAAAAACCAATTACTAGATGAAGTTGTTATGACTGTTCCATCAATCTGTGTAAATGGTTGTCGCTGTGGTCTAACTTTTAAAGAGCTATTAAAATTATTTCCTTTAAAGCACCAAGATCCGACAGAAAAAACATCATGTGGAATTTCTAAATCAAAATCACGCAAATCACAATCTTCGAAAGCTAAAGACCCCATAGTTTGAAGTTGATCATTTAAATAAAACCTTCTTCCAGAAAAAGCGGTGCATTCATGAAACGCATTATTCCCTATTGATCTAATTTTAGGAAGATATATATCATCGCTTACGTTTTGGAATTTATTACTTGTAATTGTACTAAAAAAAGCGGAACCTACTTGTTCTAAATTATTATCTCTTGGTAATGTGAAAGTTTTATTATTGTTTGAAGAACTAAATGCATTATTGAAAACAGAATCCCTAATAAATTTTAGAGATTTTGGTAAAACAAAATTTCCAGTTATATTGCTACAACTCCTAAAAGCGTTTTGATTAATTGTTTCAATACCCTCTTCAAATTCCAATTCAGTAAAACCATCATTACCGTTAAAAGCATCGTCGTCGATAAATTCACAAGATGAAGGTATTTTAAGAGGGCCCTCGGCATTGTAAAAAGTTCTGAAAGCAACTCTAAATGCATCTTCACCTATCCGTTCTACACCAGTACCCAAATCTAAAGATGTGTATCGTGACCCCTGAAAAGCATCTCTACCTACAACTCTACAGCTATTTGGTATTGTCAATTTACCAGTAAAGAACCAAGGTGTAGTTATGGAGCTTAATGGTCTCATACCCCTATAAGGAATTCCAGTTATGCCTTCTTCAATAGTTATTGTGCTAGTAGCTGGTCTTGAAAATGGTCTATACCAATTATAACTACCATCTGCAAGATTTAATATTTTATAATTGTCGCAGGGCTTTATTGTTAAATTTCTAAAATCAAAACCAGAAAAGGCATTTAATGGATCAAAACCTGTTCCTACTGCTATACTATTAAAACCAGTAGCGCCGCTTAACAAACCTAATGGCAAGCCTGTATATCCACAAGGAATCCTTAATTGACCATCAAAAGAACTACATCCAGAAAAAGCGTACTCACCTAAAAAATCTAAATTTTCTGGAATAACTAAATCTCCAGTTATGCTTGAACAATTTTCAAAAGAGTTGTTTCCAATATATTTTAAACCACTAGCAAAATATAAAGAAGTTAATCCAGTACAATCAGCAAAAGCATAAGATGAAATTCCAGTTACTCCCCCATCTTCCATTGTTAATGAGTTGAAATCAGAGCAACCAGCAAAAGCCTCGCTTTTAATATTTTTAATGTTTTGGTCTATAAGTAAATCACCATCAAAGCTAGAGCAATTTAAAAATGTTTTTTCTTTTATTTCGTTTAAATTTTTAGATATATATAATCCAGTAAAGCCATTACAGTCTTGAAATGCGCCACTACCCAAACCAGTTACAATGTCTTTTATTATCAATTTTTCAGAAAAACCAGAACAACCAGAAAAACTATTATTGCCTAGAAGAGAGGCGTTATTAGTATCTAATGATCCAGTAAAACTATAACCGTCGAAAGCATTGTCTCCTATTGTTTTAACATCTTGACCCAAAACCAAAGATAACGAATCGTTTTTTATAGAGTCAAAATCGCCGTCATTTATAGACGATATTTTATTTAAAGTTAAATTATTAAAATTTGTATTTTGAAAAGAATTCAAAGCTAAAGTTTTTGGTCCAACAATAATTAAGCTTCCATTAAGTCCAGAACAATCAAAAAAAGCTGCATCTCCGACGCTTTTTATATATTGATCTAAATACAAGTCACCCTCAAAACCTGCACAACCAGAAAAAACTCCTGGTTGAATTTTATCTAAAGAAGTACTAAAGCTGAAAGACGGACCTAATTTTTCCATTCCAGCAAAACAGTAATCTCCAAGACCAGTAATACTGTTGGGCAATAAAAGGTTTCCTGTTAAATTTAAACATCCATAAAAAGCTTCATTATCTATAACTTTGATTTCATCATTTATAAAAAGAAAACCATTTAAGCCTGTATTATTATAAAAAGATCTTTTGCCTATCTTTTCCAAGAAAAGCGGTAAATTTAAATCGCCAGTAAAACTATAATTATCAAAAGCATCGTCGTTTATACCTGTTGTATAGTCTGCGAAAGTTATCAGCACATTTAAATCTGAAAAATAATCAAAATCTTGATTGTTAACAACGTTGGTTGATCGATCTAGTATTAGTTCATTAAAATCACATCCAGAGAAAGTATTAGCGCCAAGGCTTGTTGTGCTTGCTTTGGAGATAGTTATAGATGAATCAAAACCATAACAATTAGCAAATGCTTCAGAACCTATACTTGCTACAGTATTTGGTATAACAAGAGCTCCGTTTAATCCAGTGCAATTATAAAAAGCCGAATTTCCAATACTTGATATAGACTCTCCTAAATACAAACTACCATCAAACCCAGAACAATTATAAAAAGTTTCTCGTTTAACGTCTGGTAAAAGATCGTGTAAATACAAACTACCATTAAAATTATAACAGTCTTTAAACGCCGCCCTTCCTATAAAATCAGTAAAATCAGGTATTGTTAATGTGCCAGACAAGTTGCTGCATCCAGAAAAAGCCTCCCTATTTATTGATCCAGCAGCCGTTCCAATTTCCAGCGTTACTGCATTTAAATCATTTTTGCTCCATTCTCCTGGTATGTCGGCAGAAGTCCTTCTAATCTCTGTGCCAGCGGAATCATAAACAACGGTATCCCTAAAAACAGTTGTCCAAAAATTAAATTCTTTTTTATTATTTACTGAAAACAAAAAAGAACAAGAATAAGACATATCCTCATTAACATCCATTGAATAAGAAAAGTCGTTTAACTTTACATCTTTAAATCTTAATATCGACCCATAATCATTATCAAGGTTTTTTAATAATAATGAAAAGTTATAATCTTGCTCACCCGCCAACAAACCAGATATAAATCCAGTTTCATATTTTGAGACCTTTGATTGTAGAGACAAGGAACCCTCTAATGGGTATTTTATTTTTCTTCCATATACATAATCAGAACCAATACCTTCTAGGTCTACCCTTCTTATTGGTATAGACATAGAAAGGTTTTCTATTCTGTGATTAATGCTGTCTATTTTTTGACCTCCAATTTGTAAATTATCCAAATTCATAACCAAACCACAAGATGTAGCATGTAAATCTGGATCAGTCATATCAAAATACTGATTGCTAATTGGGTCAAAGCCAGAAAGTGTTGTGCCAGAAACAACAAGATTGCCAACATCTTTGGCGTTGCCAGATTGTAAATTTATAGCTGGCGATTTTATATCACCAGTATATAAATCGCCTTGCATATTAGAACATTTGTAAGAGGTTCTTACTATAGGTACAGAGCCTATATCCAAAGAAACCTCGTAGTTAGTAAGGTATGCATTTCCAAAAGAATATATCTCACCGCTGTTTGGCGTTAAAAGATCTGCTGATTTAAAATATTCTATAGCATCTTCACCTTGATCTGGGTGATTATAAAAATAAAAATTACAAGATTTATCTGAAAGCTCGTCTAAAAAACCAGTAGGTTTATAGTTAAGCCCAGTAGATATACCCAAACCTATAAGTTGTTCATTTTTCATTAATGGGCTGAATATATAATCTATGTCCAGATCTATATCTGGATGTTTATTTATATCATTTAACTGGAACCCTCTATGACCGACGGCTGTAGCTTTTTCCCTGTTTAACGTACAAGAAAAAGAGGAACTATTAACACCTCCAAATAAAACCCCAGTTTCATCAACCGTCTTAAAAGATGGCGATTCTCCAATTATAACTAATGAATTATTACTATTTAAAATTACTCTAGACATTTTTAAACTGGTAAACTCCCTTCATCAAATCCGCCATCTCCATAACCACCAAAAGCGGTATCAGATACACTCTTTATTTTTTTAGGTATTTCGCCACCAACAGGGACCTCTTTTGGCATTACACCTAAAACATCTTCATTTAAAGTTAAAACTAAATCATGACTATCTTTTGTTTTCCAAGTATGGTCCCAACTTTCACATCTGAAAATTTTAGGCTTATTAAAAACAGTTGGTATTTGATGTTCGAATCTTCTATAACCACCCTTATTTTCTAAAAAATGCAGCATCGAAACTAACTGTTTCCTTGATATAGAAGAAAAGGAATATCTCATGGGTGTTTTTGCTATATTCTTGTCAGTTTTATGCTTTCTTTTCCAAGCTCCATTAAATTGATACAAGTCAAAATTTACATCTGTTGAGGCACCTACATCAGGAGCCCAATAAAAGGATTGAGTCCAAGCGCTATTAACCCCAGTTGGTGAGTTAGATTCGCTTGCTGAGTGATCTCCAGTACAATAATAAAAATTATCTATTTTTTGCTCAGAAAGATTATAATAAACAACATCATCCTGCTCATACTGACCAGTATTTGACCACTCCTTATAGTCAAAATTTAAAAAATTTGTATTTTTCCAGTTTAATAAATTAGGAGCTTCGTTGACGGTTATTGATGTATTAACTCTATAGCTTTCATCACTTATATGAGAAACTGAATATCCATTACAATAACCACTTAAATTTTTATATATAAAATTATCAGTAGAAAACACAAGTGCATTTTCCCCACTGAAAGACTCTAATGTATTAACTATTTTTTTTGCACCTAACTCGTCAGACTCATAAAAAACAGAAAAAGTTAAAACCAAACTATTAATTGCATTTGGGTGCAATTTTTCGTAATTATTACTTGTTTTTAAACTTTTGTTTTCGGCCGTAAAGGATGCGGTTAAACCATAACTAGGGCAAAAACCAGTAATATCTACATAGCTTACCCCAGATATATTCCTTGTCCTGTCGTAATAATAATCTTCCATTATCCGTGACCAACGTAACTTATTTCTAACCTTAACTGACCTTCACTAGATAGCCTTAAAACCTCACTAGTCATACTTGCGTTTGGAATAGTTACACTTTGTAAACTTTTTCCGTTCCTACCTTTTACAATTATGGATACATTTTTATTTTCTTTTTCTTTTAAAAAATTATAAGAATTTTGAAGAAATGCGTCATCCACATCTATAGATGCATTAGCTGTAAATGAGACAGGAGGTATCAACTCAACGTCACATGGGTCATACTCGCCTATACCATACAAAGGCTTTCTATTAGCTGTTAAAGAATAATTAAAACCAACCACTCTGTTGGTTTGAAAATTATCACAAGTTATAGCTATAGATCCTTGGCTAGGTATATCAAATTCTGGGTGTTTTTTTAACACTTTTTGTCTTGCTCCACTAATACCGCTTTTTATTTCATCAGCTATCAAAAAATTACAACTAGATTTTGGAACTGAACCCACGGCGCAATTCAAACTATAGTTTGTTAAATAAGCTTTATCAAAACCATAATATTGATCATTATAAAATATACTAGCAGATATAGGGTTTTTGCCAGTATAATCTAAAACTGGATCATTGTATATTAAGGATCTATTAAACGAAAGTTGTTGACTTGTTGGATTAGAAGGAACAGTATAACCCCTACTACTCCCCAAAACGTTTTTAATTTCTGAAGATGATCTATAAGAAAATTCTAAAGAATTTATTCCAGAAAATTCATAATTATCCGAAAAAAAGCGAACCTCGTCATTGAATATACCCTTAAACATTATACTCCCCTTCTAAGTGTTCCTCCTAATCTTTTCTCGTCATTAATAATTTTAAGAACTTCTGTTTTTATAAGTTTTGCCAACCTCATATTGCTACCCTCTTTCTCTTCTGAACCTGCTTCACTAGAAGACTCTTCTGAGCTAGTGCCATTATTACCATTAACGGTTATAGATATATCGCCAGTTGATTCCTTTGTGGTTTTTATAAGTTCGTCGAGCTTGGTAACTACCTCCTCTTGATCTGCACCATTGTTTGTCTGTGTTTCTTCCCCAGAATTTAACCTATTTAGAGCTGGCTCCCCTATCCTACTTGCAGCAGAACTATTTAAAACAAATTCACCTCCAGACAACATAGCTGGCACTGTATCAACCCCAGCCAAATCTCTAACCATACCCCCTGTAGCAAACCTCTGAGGAAGAAGATTCTGACCATCATCAATGGGCAAACTTGCTCTTCTACGCTCTTCAAGAATTTTTTTAAGAATAGATTGAAGAGTTTTGCTTATACCTCCTGAAATACCTCCCCCTGTAATTAATTCAAAACCAAAATCAGCTATGTTTTGCTTATTTGCTTGAGCCAAAGCTTGTAAATTTTGAACACCTTTAGCTTCTTCTAATACTGAAGCAGTACTAGCTTCAGCCACACTAGAAGAAAGAGTAGTATTATTTGTTTTTATTTTTCCTGCAGAAGACCCTACTCCTTCTACTATAGATCTAACCTGTTGGCTTTTTGGTTGAAATTCATATCTGCCAGCGTTATTTATAATATCTCCAGATTTGAAGAAATCAATAGCAGCAGGATCATTTGGATTTTTAATGAAATAATCAGCTAGTCTATTTTGTGTCACTGTTCCTTTCGAATTAAAGAAGTTTGCAAAACCTCCGTAATTTTGACCAGCTCCACCACCTTCAAGAGTTCCCCCTGTAAATACACCCTTTACTCCTTCCCAAACTCTACCGCTTGTTGTGGCTGCTTCGCCAGCTGAAGCTGTATAAGCATTTGCTGCATTTGTAAAACCACTAGCAGCAACATTAGCCCCATAACTAACTACAGAGCTTACGACAGCTGATATAATAGCCCTTTTAAATTCTTCTTTTCTTTGTTTTTCTTCTGCTTTTAATCTTGCTCTTAATGCATCATCTTCAATAGCAAGCCCTAAAGCTTGTTTCTTTGCGTCTTGAGTTGCTCTCTGAATAGGTGTATTCGCTCTCCTACCAAAGTTGGTCAGCCTAATACTTTCTGGCTCTAAGTTTATAAAAGCAGCATTACTTCCACCGTCAGCACCAATCAAATCTGTCTCTCCAGTGGTGAAGCCCTGTGATGCAAAACCCCTTAAGGCTTCCGCCCCACTTATGGTGCCAGCTCCTCTTAATCCTGGAGCAAAGTAGTTGCCCACTCCTTTTTGTTTTGGTATTTTAGTTGGATCTACTATACCTCCTTTTGCGAATTTTTGCAGTTTACCAGAATTAACTGCCTCCATGAATTGCGGTCCGTATTTTTTTACAGAATCCTTCTTCATGACGAATTCACCGCCCATCAACATGGCTGGAACATCATCCTTGGAACCAGAGCCTCCAGTTACTTTTCCACCACCTTCAAAACCAAAAATACCTGAGACAAAGCTTCCAATTCCACCACCTATACCGCTGAAAACATTTTTAAGACTACTAAATATATTAGTAAAAACGTTTTTAAAGCCGTTAAATATATTTTTTAATCCATCTGTTAGTTTACTAATTATATCTGAGGTAGGATCTGTTTGAGCGCTGTTTCCAACAAAATCAGGATCAGGTCCAGCGTCAACTGCTCTAGGTGGAATAAACGCTCTGCTACGTGAGCCCCCAGCAGAGCCAACATCTTGCACAAACAAAGGCAACTGTTCATTATTACCTCTTTGTATACCTTGAGTTGCTCCAGGAACTCCTACTCCAGTTCCAGAAAAACCACCTCCAGAACCAGCTATGTCTATAGATGATAAAGGATTAGGACCTCTAGTAAGCAAAGTTGTTATTCCTCCTATAGCGTTTTTAAGATTTGTTCTAGTAAGCTCTCTTAAAAATTCTGTAGCAGCACTTCTTAATGTGTCTTTTAAATCTTTACCCTCTACGGCCGCAGCTTCTATGCCATTTACTAAAGTATCCCTAAAGTCTACAGCGCCCTTTACTAATAGGTCGTTAACATTCTGAACAGCTTCTCTTTCGTCTACAGCTATTTGATCAACAATTCTGTCAGTAACACTATCTGGCTTGCTTTTAAGTGTGGAGATTTGCCTCCTCAATGCTTGTATTTCGTCGAGTTGATCTCTGGTAAATTGTCCGTTTTGAGATCTACTTTCTATATCTTCAACCTTTAATACTAAATCTAATATTCTTTGTCTATCTTCAAATTCTCTAGCAAGCTTTCTTCTTTGTGCTGTGCTTGTTGACTCTATCAAATCTAATTCAAGCTGATAAAATTGAGCAAGACGCCTTTGATCTTGTTCTGAAACAAAACTATCTCTAGTGCTGGCATCTAATTGGTTTTGTCTCTGTAGTCTTTCCCCTGTTGTGCTGTCAAAAGGCTG
>Ga0194000_1000056_pt1 | contig 11653 bp, 11 predicted proteins | sample FLT_67_MG_FD_140346 | JGI IMG/M metagenome (GOLD analysis project Ga0194000, IMG submission 140346) | Sediment microbial communities from the Broadkill River, Lewes, Delaware, United States - FLT_6-7_MG | ecosystem: Environmental > Aquatic > Freshwater > River > Sediment | place: USA: Delaware... | reverse complement strand
GTTCCACCATTTGCTCCACCACCTGTTGCGGTAAATGTCATTTGTGATTTAGTGGTTGTTGCTGCTCTTACATGTAATACTTGACTTACACCTAAAGAACCTTCTTTTTTATTAGGTTTAAATAAAGCTTCAGCCATTTTCCAAAACAAACCACCTTTTAGGTAAGCTTGGTAATCTGCTAAATTGTTGAATGTGTAAATAGCATCTTTACCTGAAGCTAATTCACCATCTATTCCTGCTCCACCACCATAACCTGCACCTGCTACGCCTGTATCTATTACTAAAACCTTTCCATAATCTAAAGATAGTGGTTGACTTTGTTCACCTGATACTATAGTAGAGTAGGCTCCTGGAAGTTTAACAATTTTATTGTCAAAGAAATATTGAGTTGCCATTCCATAATTATCTAATTTTAAACGAAATTATAATGTATAAAAATACTAAAATTATATGTTATTTAAAAATCAAACCTTGTTTTTTAAATTCCTTACTCCAATCATTTTCTGTTTTTGAATCTTCACTATACTTTGATTCAAATACTTTTCTCATTCTACCTGTAATCTTAAATACATTTAATGCTTGAAATATATTTATTTTTTTGTTTTTTACTGTTGTCATTCTACTGTATTTTCACCATTTATGCTCGAAACTAAAAAATTTACTTTATCTAATACCTCATTTGTTATTATAGAAGGTATCACATTTTCTTGTTGTGTATCTAATGTTATTGCTTTTACAAATAATTGTTCAGCCATGTTTGAATTTTGAAACACCAATTCTTTTAGAGAAAAATCAAATGTTGAAAATTCATTTTGAAATGTCTCATACGCCCCATACATCAATGTATAAACAACTTCAGCTATCAATATAGTATCTAAAGCATTCATTGATGTTATTAACACCTCATAAGTACCTCTTTTTGTATCTCTATACTGTTCACTAAAAGAACCATCTTCATAAATAAATTGTTCCCCTTGAATACCTCCTATTGTATTAAAATTACCTTTTACCCTTGAAGATTCTCTTACATGGATATGTGGTGCACCATTTGTATTTTTATTAAACATTAGAGATGTTCTTATTTTTCTTGCTTTTAAATCATCTCTTAGAAATATTTCTTTAGCTTGCTCATAAAAATTATAATCACCCTCTGTATTGTCTCCTAATAATCTATAAAGGAATGTTTCTGTTTTATCAACAGTATTGTTATAATCATCTCTTACATATTTTATAAGAGCATCAACTATTTGTTTAACTTTTATTATTTTTATTAAAGCCATTTAACTTTACATTTGTTTTAAAAAATCTTCCAAAGCATCATCAATTACTGTTCCAACATCTAAGTCATTTATGGTTGCTTCCATAAAATGCCTTGCTTCAAACCCAGGGTGTTGCCAACTACCTTCTTCACTTTTATCACTCACCCTTCTAAAGCTCATATAACCACTTCTTTTTTCATTTTTAGTAGAAGCTATATTTCTTTTTCCCAATCCTTCAAATATAGGGTTTTTATGTGAAGTTCCCGTTGTTTTATTTAAACCAATTTTTTGATATTGTTCAGGTAAATCTTGCATCGCTATAGTTGCAGGAGACACTTTTTTAGCTATTTTCTGAATCTCTTTAGGTAATTTACCTGAGAAAGCCATTGATTCACCTATTGCTTCGTTTGTGGCGTATCTAAAAGGTATAGTGAGGTACCAACCTCCATCCGCTTTCATTGTTTTTTTAGATGACTTTTCAAACCCCTCTTTCATATCCCAACTTGAAGCTCCATCTTCAATCATTAAAGCCAAATTGCTTTCTGTAGGGATTAAACCAACTACTGCATTCCTTGAGTCTTCAAACTCAGGTTGCATCATTGCGTTTTTATATTCTTGCCTTGTTTGTCTTAACCCACTATTTACTTTATCTTCCCAAGTGAACATAAAATTTTCAACAAGTCTTTCTAACACATAAGAACTTAATTCATCGCTCCTATCTGCTAAACCTGCAAATTCCTCTAGTACGTCTGATATGTCAATTCCAAAAGGGATCATTCTAAGTATGTGTTATCAATTATTCCTGTTCCATCATAATCAGGTCTTTCAACTTGGACTAAGTGCGCTCTTCTACATATAGCATTTGTAGGAAGAGTTATTGTATCTAATCTACCATTACTGTTTTTTACTGTAGAATATCTTGTTTCATGAGGTAAATCCAAACAATGGTACTGTATCATATTTTTATATCTTATTGTTATCACGCCATTACTTACACTTGGTAGTGTAGGAAACTCTACAATATAGGGATTATCTGCTTTGATATTAAAATCATCTACTTTAACTAAAGCCTGACTACTTGCCACAAAATAAAAAGAGTCTATAATCTCAATTGGTTTGTATGTTAAGTAAACAAATTTACCACCTAATCCATTGTCTTTTATTTCTAAAACCTCAGAATGATACCCAAAAACAGACGCTTGTGAGGCTCCTCTGCTTAATAAAGTAACTCTATCGTAAAAAGATATTTTTTCTTGCGTATTACTTTCGTTATCTCTTATAGACAAGGATATTGTTCCTATGTTTTGAACAGACCATTCTTTGTATTCTGTATTATGATTTATTCCTGTAATTAAACCTATAGTGTCTATAGGGTTAATGTAGAAGTATCCCGTCCCTTGGCAATTCTGACAACTAGATAATGGATTTCCTGTTTTACCCTCACAAGGACACCTGTAGGCTTTTTCTATTCTAATAGAATAACCCTTAGCCCATATTGTTTCATCAAATAATTCTTTTTTGAACTCAACTTGTGGGCTTCCCAATAAATTTTGTGGGGTTGCTTTTAATGCCATTATTTTTTGTGTTTACAGTTATCGAAATGGTAACGGGACATATTTGTTTTATTTATACTCTCAACATCGCAATGAGGGCATTTAATTGTTTCCCTACTATTATTTGGATTTTTAGAACAATTATTGTTATGATATTTTGTAAAACTAGATTTATGTGTCGTTATTTTCCCACAATATTCACAAATATATTCTTTAGGTTTGTAATTGGGGTTTTGTTTGCATTTATCAAAATGAAACTGATTCATTATATTTAATTTACCACTTTCATTACAATAAGGGCACTTAACTATTTCCATATTAGCTGAAGCTATTCTTTGGTTCATTTTTCTTTCTTCAGAATGTTTAACTCCAGTTAATCTTTCAACTACCGCCTCAGCAAATCCTTCAGGCATTTTTCTACCTCTACTTGCCTTAGATAACTTTTCCTTAGACTTTTCAGACCAAACTCGTTCACTATTAGCTTTAGCTACCGCCAATCTATGTTTTTCTGATCTTACCTTCCCTCTATTTCCTTCCCCAATCCTTTTTCTTGTTTCTTCTGTATGCTCACACCCTACACCACCCTCAAATAAATTTGTTAACTTAAACTCCCAAGATTTATAAAGTGAAATGTAGTGTTGTTCCCAAAAACCCCATTCTTTTATAGGTACTTCGTCAACTATCTTTAATATAGGTCTATTGTTATTTTTAAGTAAACTTCTTATCCAACTATATTTATAAGACTTATCACCCAATTTTGCTTTAGATATATGTTGCCAAAATCTTTCTTTAGGTCTGTTAGCTTTGCCAATATAACGAACGTTTCCTTCAGGAAATTCAAGACTATAAATAAAAGTTGTTTCTTGTTTCATAAATACAAATATAATCAATTTCTATCTTACATTACCGTAAAACTAAAACCTTTGTAGATAGATTTTATTCTTTTTAGTGTTTGATCTATTGACTTTCTATATTCCACTATCCTGCTCCCATAGCCACTGTTAGTAGCACTAGAGGTTGTGGCAATACTCTGTGATAGGTTATCTATACTAAGACTTTGACTCGCTATACCTGCTGTTCCTAAAATTAAATCTCCAGCTATTGCGAAAAGTGGAATTGCAGATAGTTGCCCTACCACTTGTATTAAGTCGTAAGGAAAATTCTTATAACTAAATCCTGTTAGGTACTGCATTTGGAAATAATCTGGCAAAGTGTTGTATCTACCTAATGAACCGTAGTAACTTGTTGTTATCCCTGTTAATATAACATCTTGACTTGTCCCTACTGCTGAACCTGCTGTTGGTACTATTGAAATTCTTTTCCTATAATATCCATCGTTGTTGTAATGTGCTGATAACCAGGAACTTGGGTACTGAATTTGTTCCACCTTCTTGTAAAAGCCTGTTAATGAGAGTGGTGTGTTTACAGGATATATTGTTTGCATTTGAGGCAACCCATTCATGTAATCATCTCTGTGATATGATACACTCTCTGACATCAACTCACACTTAAACTTTATTTTTAGCCAATTCTCAATTTCTTTTTGAGCTGATTGTATGTAAAATCTAATTGTGTCTTCATCCAAAGAACTACCATCCTTGCTCTGAATTGTTACTCCATAAAAATACAAGTCCATGATCTCACTAGGGGAAATCACAAGACCTGTATTCTTTTTATATTTTGATATTAATGTTATTTCGGGCATTAATTCTCAATTTCACACTTTTCAAAAACGAATTTAGCTAAATCATCTTTGCTTTTACACTCTTCTAAATCTTCTTCTGATTTATTAAAACTATCTTTTACCCATTTTTTAAGTCCTAAGAAGTTTTTTTCCATCATACCATCATACAAATCTTTATGTTGTTCAGGTACCAAAAATTCATCTTCATCAGCTTTTAGTTCAACTGTAACATCACCATTTTTAACTGAATCCTGTAGTTTCTGAAATTCATCTCTCCATGTTTGCTCACCCTCTTTTGCTAATTTAATAGCATCGTCTTTGTCAGAAATAATCATTTTTAATCTTGTTATTTCTTCTTTTAGGGTTTCTAATTTTGAATTATCAATATTGGTTTCATCTAATTTAGGAGATGCTTTTGGTTTAGGTTCTTTTCCTTCTTCCCAATATTCATTAGGGAAGTTTTTTGTTATCAGTTCACCTAATTCTTTTGTTACTTTTGCTTTTTTCTCACTATTAAATTCAACATCATTGTTTGAGAAATTAATAGTTGCGTTTTTTAATGTTTTTGAAACGATTATCATTTTTAACGATTTTTAATTTTTAAATAAAAAAAGGGTAGAGATAAAGCACCTCTACCCCTTTGGATTATCTATTAAACCTATTTGTTAGGCTGGGAAATTACGACCAATATTTACGATACGCACCATTTTACCTGGCTGATACCAAACAGGGGTACCGTAATTAAGTACTGAGAACCTACGAGAAGGAGATGTAATTGCAAAATCCATTCTACGTGTAGGAGCTAACTGTAAGTATTCCCAATATTCAGGAGAATTGTAAAATACAATTGCTGAGTGAGTATTGGCTAATACACGGTTACGGTCACGTACAAGTCCTGCTGCTCCACCATCATAACCTGAAGCTAGTTCTGATACTGATACTTCAAATAATGGGTAATAATCGGCAGTTGTGTAAGGAGTAGCTCCTACATCTGTACGATAAATTACATAAGCTTCTGCTGCATAACCACCAACACCTGCTGCAAATTTTAAATCTACTGATTCTGTAGCTGCAACTGCTTGTGCTGAAGTATTGATTGGAACCATTGCTGATTCACCATAACGGTTTTTAGCTGTAATAGCATAGAAATAGTTACCTGCACTGTCAGTAAATTTAGTTTTTGTATCTGTATTTACTGCAATTGGAGTAGTACCATCTTTTACAGGAACAACAGGAGCTTTATCTGAAGTAGCTGCTGTGTTATATTTCTTAGGAGCACGTTCGTCAAAATAAATATCATTCTGAACATCAACTTTTCCAAATTGAGTTTGAATGTAGTTTACTTTTTGACCCATAGTTGCACCTTCAATTGCTGAAGCTGGATTGCCAACCATTACACGCTTACTTTCGTGGAAATTCTTCACATAATCGTTAAACACGATTGGGTTGGAAAGAATATCGCTAATCATACCTTTACGGTCATTTACGGCTGCTTGAGCTGCATCTTCTACAAGTGCATCAGTTAATACATAACCACGTGCGTCAATTACTGCTGTATCGCCATAATAGTTATCTAAAGCTGTTTCTGCTGTTAAACCAGAAATGCCACCATAAATATCATTAACTCCCTCTAGGTGATTTCTCCAAAAACCTTGGAATTGAGTTGAAATTTTACTATCGTCTGCTGAAACTAATAGACGGTTGATTTCAGTTAACAAAAGAACTGTTTTGTTTTCAACTTCTACTGCTAGAGCGTCACGCCCATCAGCACGTTTTACCATCATTGCAGCATCAGAAACTTGACCGCCAACACCCATAAATTTGGTTGTTGCAGCTTTACGTCTGTACTGTGAATCGGTAAATTGAGGAGTTTCACCTTCTAGGTTAAAAATACCTACTTGTTCACCATACTTGAATAATTGGTTATATTCATGTACTGTATTATAAACTTTTTGTTTAGGGATCATTTGCCATGTACGCAAATGTTGTAGTTTGTTAGTTAAAACTTTAACTACAGGGTCAAGAGATTCAACCTTTAAACCAGGGCCATTATGTAATGTATCTGTATAATCTCTACCAGTACCTAAACCAGCTTCCATTGCTTTTAAAAGCTCTTCTGCACTTCCAAAACCTGAAACTGCTCCTTCAGTGTTGCCACCTAAATCTAAATTATCTAAATTTAACATTTTTCATATTCAAAAACTTTTGTAACGAAATTAGTTGTCTATTTTTTATTAGCCGACTACTACATTTTTCTTCTCTTCAAGTAATCGTTTTGCTGTTGCACCTAATGTACCAGCTCCACTTACATAATTACTTAAATCTGTTTCTAATGATTTTTGCAAATCACCAGTTGTTTCTTCACACAATTCACCAAGCATTGTTCCAATTTGTTCTTTGTGTGCTTTTGAACTCAAATAAGTTTTACCATCTTCTTTTACTCCACCATCTAAAGCTTTTTCGATCATAACCTCATTTGACATGCCAAATGCTTTAGCAGGAGGTGTATAGTTACCTATTTCTTCGATTTGACTTTTTAGTAAAGAAAGCTCTTCTTTAAATTCATCAACAACATCTAGTGATTTTTCAATGTTTCCTAATTTTTCATTAAAAGACTCACTAAAGCCACCAAACATAGTTTCAACAGATTTTAATAAATCATCATTGGGTTTTTCTTCATTACCTTCGGTTGATCCACCTAAGTCATTGTTTTCTGATTTTTGAACTTCTACTTTTGGTTTTTTAGCTTTATAGGCATCATAAGCTTCTTTGGCTTCGTTCATCGCCTTTTCCATCTCTTTTTCTTTATCCTCAGAATATTCATCTTCTTCTTCAGATTTTTGAGACTTCTCAATTTCATTAAACTTATCGTCATTAATCATTTGAGCTGCTTCTTCTTCTGTAATTCCAGCCGATTCAGCTAATGATTTAATAAGTTCATCTTTATTGAAGTTATCTTTTCCAGACATTTTTTCTCATATCAACATTCTTTAACGAATTAATAAAGCCTAAAATTAACACTTTTTTAGACCATTTTCAAATTATTATATACTTTTTTAACAATCATAGGAATTTTGTCTTTAGGTATGTATCCCATTTTGATTGCTTTCATGATTGTATCCCAACTTGCAATATCTAAAGGTTTCTTTTTTAGAGATTCTTTTATTAGTTCCCTAGTTGAGTCTGTAGTCATTGCTTTGGGTTTAATGTCTATTGAGTAATCGGGGTTAACGGTTATTATTTTACCGTCTTTTTCAAACTGTAAAATATATGTTTGTCCGTTTACCTCTTTTACGTCATAAGCAGGTTCAATGTAATCTGCTGCTTGTTGCCCTTTAGCTATGTCTAACCAACTATTAGAATTTACAGGCGAAAATGTTACGGCACAGTGCTTTATTTTTGCTTTAGTTATCCTCTTTTTGTTGTTAGGGTCTGTTCCTTTTTTCTGACCTTCTATTGAATATCCAGCTTTTCTTTTTGAACCACTTTCTTTCATTACAATTAAAGTGTCCCAAAAATTTCTAGCTAAATCTCTTGCTTTCCATAACTTAGATTTAATAAAAAATTCATCCCCCTTAACGTGAGCATCAATTGGTTCACCTATCCAATATTGACTATCCCCTTTACGTGTAGTATAGTGCTCCAAATTTATTAAACCTCCAGTTAGGAACTCATTTATCTCAAAACCTTTTGGTTCTAATGTTTCTCCTTGTAAATCTTCTGAATTATCACTGGCTAAACCATTGATAATCATGTTATTATATCTTTTACTACCTTGATATTTTGACGAAGACTTAATTATATCATCTGTTTCTTCGTCAAAGCCAACAAAAAAATTAAAATTATCCTGCATTTTCACCCATTTTTTCATCAATCATCATTAACGAAGCTCCTGAATCACCATATAACTCAAACATATCAAGCCATAACTGTAATTTTCCCAACTCATCGTTTTGCTCTTCTACAAACTTATGTGCTAGGGTTGCTGTCATTTTATCTCCAGCTTCCAAAGCTTTGTTGTATAAATTAGTGCATTGTTCCAATATTTCTACTTCATGCTTGTACGATAAAGCAACTATATTAGGTAAACCTTTAAATTTTTTAGGTTGCTCATCTATTGTTCTTGTTTCAGGTAGAATATTTAAATTTTGTAAATACTCTTCTACGCATTTTACATGAGTTAACTCTTCATCTGAGTATTTACACCACAATTTAGCTGCCCCAACATAACCTTTCATGTCTAACCATCTTGACATAGCTTTGTATAGTCTTGATGATATTTCTTCTTGATTTATTCTATATTGAAGTAGTTCTATTATTTCAGGTTTTATTATAGCCATTTCTTTATTTTTTCTAAATTATTGTTTTCGGACTTTTCAATTTCTTTAGATGATGTTTCGTCATCAACTATGGTTTCAGTGTAAGTTGGTTTTTTAACTTTAACTCCCTCTATTTTTACGAAATTACCTAACCCTCCAGATTGCATTCTGTCTTGTGTTGTTCCTTCTTCAGATTTAGATATATTTTCTTTTGTTTCTTTTCTCGTGTACTCATATACTGGCTCAGAATTTACTTCTTGTTTGCGTTTAAAAGTAACTTTATATATTTTATTTCCCGACTTGCTTTCTCTTAAAAATTCCTCCTTTATGTCTTTAAATATGTCAGGCTTACTTTTTAAACTATTTAGTTTTTTTTGCGTCATTTCTTCTGTAGGTCTAGTTTCCCACGCAAACTTACCATCCTTAGACACATCACCTTTATCTATATATCTACCCTCACTGACTGTATAGTATTTTTTATCAATTTCCTTCTTATTGTAGCGGTCTGGATATTCATTTCTTTCAATTAAGTCTGCTATAGTGTTGGGATTACTGTTTCTTGTAAAATGTTCTTCTCCAAAGATCCTATCTTTTTTTTGAACACTGTGGTCTGATATTCTTACTTTCAGTTTTGGGTCAAAAGAATTTTCTTTATACACTGTAAAATAAATAGAGTTACCCCAAGGTTTCTCACTTAAAGACATTGAAGTGTAAGCCTCTCTATCGCTTAAAATATCTTGAACTTCTTTAGCTAACCTATACTCTCCTGTGTTGTATATCCCCCCTCTAGAATCTTCCTTGTTTTTCTCACCATCATCTTTATTTTCCTTAGAAGTCTCACTATCGGGCTTATTTTTTTCACCCTCTTTTTCATTATCTGATTTACTTTCTTTAGAATCTTTCTCTTTTTCCTTTGGAGTTTCATCTTCTTTTTTAGGTTCTCCAAACTTGTCTTCTTGAGGGTGTTCTTCATCTTGCCTACGTTTTAGTTCGTTATGAGCTGCTTGTCTTACATCAGGACTATTGCTTTCCTTTATTGCTGCTTGTAATTGAGACTCACTTGCATTTTTGGCCTCCTCAGCTAATTCATCAGGTGTTTTTTGTTTTGGTTCTATTGGCTCCTCTTTTTTACCTTCTTTAGTGGAAACTTGATCAGGTTGCCCACCTGAACCATACTTTTGTCCTACACGCTTTAATTTTCTGTTTTGAGCGTTATCTGCATATACGCCTGTACGTGCCTTTAGTAGCTCAATAGCTTCATTTGTCAGTAAACCTAATTCAATTGCCTTTTCAATGTTTTTATCACATTTAACAACATCTTTTTCTTCATCTTCACCCTTACTCATTCCAGCTTCACTCATAGCAATTGCCAAAGCCATTTTTCGGTCAGTAATTATCTTTCCATCTTTACCTTTTAACTTCCCTTCTTTAAACTCTTTCATTACATAGGCTATTTTATCTTGCCCTGTTAATGCTTTTAGTAGGTTTATTGAATCTTCTTTTATAAGACCTGATTCAATAGCTTTTTTGACAATCTCTTGCTTATTAAACTTTATGTTTGGGTATTTTTGATAAAAATCTTTAATTGGTAATGTTGTTGTGTCATAACTTTCTTTAAAATAAAAGTCTCCTTCTTTTTTGGCTGTCTGTTTAAATTCTTCAATTTTTTTATTATCAAACTTAAAAACACCCCCTAGTTGATTTTTATGATACTTTTTTTCTCTTTTGTTTTTTAAATAAACAAACCCACCTATTCTCTCTACAATATCATAACCTAAAACATTTTTATTTTCTCCAAAACCCAATGTTTTCATTTTAGAAGTTTTAGCTTCCATAGCTACATTAATAGCTTCTTTAGCTTCCAATGTTCCTTTTTTAGATATATCTAACCATAAATCAGCATCTTGTTTTAAAACATTTGGTTCATGATCAGAATATCTTACTTTTAATCGTGTTCCACTTTTATCCCTATATGTTTCATACTCTGAGCCAGTTGAAGCAACAGTGTGGCCTATTTTTTTTATACCATTTTCTTTACTTCCACTCTCTTTCTTTAAATCCTCTGCGTACACATATTTGTAATTACCCTTGGCTCCTGTTCTACTGATATATTTATGGCCACCTGCCTTTTCAATAGTATTTCTGTATTGTTCATAGTCTAAAAAACCATCTTCAATAGCTTTTTTAATTACTGCAATATTTTCTTTTGCAGTATCAATATTAAGTATTTTCTTGATATTGTCTTTCATGTTGAACACCATTTCATACTTATCAAGGTCTTTGTAGGGGTCAATCCATTTGTAGTCCTGACTTTCTTTGTCTTCAAGAATAACCTCTTGCTCCTCTGTGTTTATACTTGATTGATGGTACTCAATTTGAGTATCCTTATCTGAGTATTCACCAACTTTTTTACATTCAGTTACTACCAACCCTGCTTCCTCTTCAAGTTCTCTTTTTGCTGCTGAATCAAAATCTTCACCTAAATCAACGTGACCTCCAGGAATAACCCATTTACCTGCATTTGATTTATCTCTATTTGAACGCTGAATAATCAATATTTCTTGTTTCTCATTAAACACTATATTGTCTGCATATTTAACCTTTCCTTGCTTGGCTTTTAGAAATACGTTAAATACGTCACTTGAAACAATATCTTGCTTATATGCCCCCTTAAATTGATTATATGACTGCATTTCATCGTAAGCTTTCATTATATTGTCATCAGAAAGTATTTTATCCCTTTCTTTTGTTAAAGATTCTTGTTTAGATTTTAGTTCTAAAACTTCCTTTAGGTGGTTTTTTTGATAAATACTAAACCTATCATTTACTGATTTTAGT
>Ga0194000_1000055_pt1 | contig 11837 bp, 15 predicted proteins | sample FLT_67_MG_FD_140346 | JGI IMG/M metagenome (GOLD analysis project Ga0194000, IMG submission 140346) | Sediment microbial communities from the Broadkill River, Lewes, Delaware, United States - FLT_6-7_MG | ecosystem: Environmental > Aquatic > Freshwater > River > Sediment | place: USA: Delaware... | reverse complement strand
GTTTTCAAGTATTTCAGTTAAATCATGAGTAGCTGACATAGTTTCACCTATATAATTAGCATTTGAATATTTAAGCGCAAGTGTAGGATCTTGAACTCCACCTGAATCTGGAGCACTAATTCCACCAATTGAAGAAACATTTCCTTGATCTATAAATAAATCACTATTTAATGATATTCTTCCTAGCCTCTGCCTAAATCTAAATATTTCAAGCTGTGCGAATCTTATTACTCCTACTGCCTTATTTATAGTTTCGGCTACATCTTCAATTACCGATACAACTGAATCTATATATCCTGTTACTGCTGAAATTGCTGAAGCTACATCTGAGATTAAGCCATTAATATTATCAATTAAGCTTTGCGGTAAAGTTTCTGGAGGTGTGCCAAATTCCTGTTGAAAAGAAGTTGCTTGTAATAACAACTGTTCATTAATATCAAATGGAATACGTCTTTCTGCGTCAACCTTGTTAAAATTATCTGGCTGTGTAAATCCTAATATATCAAATGTTATTTGATATTCTATATCTGCTAAAGTCTTTATGTTAAATTCTGTTTCTTTTATTATTATATATCTGACTATTTCGCCTAATCTCATTTCAAGAATATTGCCTCTGATTCTCATATTCTCGATCTTCTGACGCACTTCATCAGCGACACCTCTGAATGAAGCATCTTTATATTTTCTATCTTTTAATCTACCTTTTATTACTATATCTTTTTCTTGTGATCCTAAAACCTGAACTGCTGGTTCTGGATTTCCTGGGTAGTATTTTTTAGTTATTCTTTGCTCTCCACCGATAGAAAGTGGTTGAAATGGCATCATATTCCCATTTAAAACTAAAATATTATCTGGCTCTGTTCCTAACTTCCCATTAACAATTTCTGTAAGAACTAAACCATCTGGAAAGTCTTGTTGTGGATATTTTGTCCCTTTTTCTGGTACTAAAGCCTTATATATTGATGTGTTCGTTAAATAATCTCTTGAATTGGCAACTGCCTTATTAGATCCGTTTAATATACTCATTACCAACTCCCTGTTGAGCCTCTTCCAACTACTGCTTGTTTAGAAAATGATCTGCCCCTTGCTTGTGTAGGATTTTGGGCAACTTTCATTAATTGATCCTTCATTGTAAAAGCAATTCTATCTGGCTGTAAATTCTCTTTGAAATCGTTTCTAATATCAACCTTCATGCTTGCTATATTTGTAACCTGATTTGCTACTGCTGGCTTATCTTTAAAAGGTGAATCTTCATCAATTACACCAAATAAACCTTTTTGAAAAGCTTCTCCAAATCTTGAAAAAGCTTCTCCTATGCCAAAATCTTTTATGTTATTTATGAAATCTGCTATTTCAAAATATATACCTGTTATTGCTGCGACTATAAGTTTAACGCCATCTGCGAAAAACTCTAAAACATTTACAACTCCTTCTAAAACACCCATTGCTGCTTGCATCATGTAAGTTCTTCTAAATAGAAAACTAAACTTTTCTGCTATTAAATCTAATCCTGCCGCTAGTGGTGCAAATATTTTTGAAAGTGCTTCTTTTGCTCTTAGCAGCATTTTAGAGAAATTTTCCATTAATGTTGGTAAAGTTTTTGCATCTTCAATTTTAGCTATTGCAACTGATCTTGATATTGTTTGAAACAATGCAAGGAAAAAAGCTAGTGGTCTAATTATTGAAGCTCCAAGTCTGCCTATACCCATTAGAACTACTTTTAGCTTTCCAAATTTAGCTAATATAGCTCCTATTACTGATGCTCCTGCTAATATAGTAAATACTGATCCAAGCGAATCTATAGGAACCTGTGCCCTTTGCATTGCTGAACCTAGAACATATATACCTGCTGCAACCTGTCCTATTAATGGAGTAGCAAATAACGCTGATCCTCCAAGAAATTTTATAACGCCTCCTAAAGCTGAAGATATTCCTATAATAGAAACGGCTGTTCCTGTCCTTCTAAGATCCTGGGATAAACTTCTTAATTGCATAAATGTAACAACTGTTCCTTGAAGATCATCCACGAAAGGTTTAATCATTTGAGCTATATTCTTAATTGTTCCTGCTACCTGATTAACTAATATATTGTTTAAAGCCTTGAATATCTTAACTATTGCTGGAATTATAACATCTCCAAGTGGTTTTAATACGCTTCCAACACCTGCTATATTTTCCCTCAATAATCGCCATTGACCTGTAACGGTATTTGTCCTAGCTATGAGTGTATCTGTATCTCTTGTAAATTCTGCAAAAGCTTTAGATAAAACTTCCATTCTTTTGTGTGGCTCTAGCGAATTGAATTTTTTTGTATTTCCAGCAAATTCTCGCATAACCTTAGTGTCCATTGTCAAACGTCTAAACATAGGATCACCGCTTGAAGCTCCACCTTCAATTGCTCTCATTAGCTGACCTAAACTTTGCTGTGGATCAAAAGCTAATGACTGTGAAGTCTTTAGGAAATTTCTAGCAAAATCAATTGGCTCTCCTAAACCTTTTCCTGCCATTCCTTTAGATAAAAATAATGGCATAAGCATTTTTGACATCATTATCATCTCTGCTTGTGGTAAAGAGAATTGTCTTGCTTGCTTAATCATTTTATTAAGAAGATCTGCTGATACTTCCATTCTTTGATTAAAAGTATCAACTTGACCGACTAAGTTATCTCTATTAGCTGCTAGAATATTTGCTATTGATAGTTGAACATCTTTATATTTTTCTGCTGATTGAATAGCTTTTCCAAATAATGCAAAAACGCCACCTGTACCTACGCCTAAACTAGCAGCTATTCCTAATCCTAATCGTTGAAAAGACATTGCAGCGTCATCTATACGCCCCTGTAAGTCATCAACGGCACCTGTCAATGTTTTAGTTCCTAATAAAGCTGAACCTATTTCAAATCTGAACTCTGTTGCTACCTGGAACATTTGAGCAAGTGCCATTAATCCCTCCCCGATTCTCTCTCTAGTATATCCTGAAGTTCTTCGCAAACTATATCAAAAACTTCTGGTTTCATGCTTCTAATCTCGTCCAAAGTAAATGATGTATACCTTTTTAGCCATGTATATTTGCGCCAAATTACTCTTCTATTGTCACAACATTCAACTTTGGAACCTCTGGCTTTGGGAGTGCTTCACCCAAAGCTAAAATAATCTCGCTGTATTCTCCTAGAGTAAATAAAGCCTTAATGTTTTGTTTTTTTGCACCTGTTAACTTTTCTCCGTCTACTGAATAAAGAAGTAATTTCACAAGTTCATTCTGAATTGCTAAAGCGTATGAATTAGGATTTTTAATATCTCCTGCTCTTTCTGCTGCAAGTTCCTGATCTCCTACTTGTGGCATTTTCATTACAACTTCTCTTTTTGTCGAAAGTTTAAATTTAATCGCTTCCATGTTATCCTCCTAAAATAAAAAAAGTGCTATCAGATGTATTATAACACCCAATAGCACTTAATTTAAACTAAAATATAAATTTTAAAGCTTTGTTCTAAAACTAGCCTGGAAATCAAGTCTTTTTGTAATCTTTTCTGTTTGACCTGGATTTCTCTTTGACATTTTAAGCTGTACGTCTGAATAAGCATAATAAGCTGCACCGCCATCTGGATATTCTTCACCCAAAAGAACGCTAAATTCATCTGCACCAACACCTGCAAGATTGTTATTAACAATTGCGTCAATAATATCATCAACTGTTGAATCTTTAACTTCTACGTCAATAGAACCTGACCAACCTTGCTGAGATTGATCACCTTCTGGAACCGAACTACCAACATAATTTGATCTCATAAAATCAGTATCTTGGTTTACTTCAAAACTTGTTACATTTAAAAGTTCAACATCACTTCCATTTTTAAAAAGCTTAATTGAACCTCTATTTCCTCTAATACTTGCCATTTAGACCTCCCTATGCTTCCGTTACAACTACGCTTTCGCCAATTTCAGCTTTAAGAACAATAAAACGCATTGAGCTATAAATTCTACGCTTATAAAGCAATATAAATTTACCTGCTGCAATACTATCATCAGTGTTAAGACTCTCTGTGTCAACTAGTCTTGCCTTACCTGTTTTCACTTCTGCATCACCAGGAAGAATTTCATCTCTGATTAGCCCATCGTCCCAAGAAACAATAGCTGCGTTAACTGCTGTTCTTTTTGCAAATGAGTTAACATCATTCTGATAATTTTTAAGGAAAAGAGCAATTGAATCTGTGAGGAAATAAGCCATTCTTTTTCTAAGAATTGTTACCTTAGAAGAATTAACTATCTGCGTTGAAATTCCTGATCTAAGCTTTATTCCTAAATCTTTATCAAGTTCAAAAGCAGCAATTCCAGCTTCTTTAAAAGCAATATAATCATTTCTGTTATATTTATACTTTGTGTCAAGACCGCCTAAAGTAAACTGAACATTAGCCGCATAAGCTGGATCAATATGTGGTGCTGTTAAAGATATAATTGAAGCAATCCATGGTGCTGCTGACTGATTTACTACCACGCCATTGATTCTTGTTTTAATAGGATTGAAAGCATAAATTATAGAACCTTCTGCATCTCTATTTAAATCAACATCTGTTATAGCATTTGATTTTGCTGTTGATGCGCTTGTTGTTGTATCTTCATCTTCACTTGAAGCTGGAGCGACAATAACAAGTTTATCTGGTGCATTAGTCAAGTGTGCCTTTAGATAACCATTAATGCTTGAAGTATAATAATCTGTGAAAAGAACATTTCCTGCCCTTTCTTGTTCTGCAACTGCAATTGCTGATTCATAATCTGTATCTGCAATAGTACCATCTGAACCTGAAGCTAAACCTGTAAATGTAGCAACATTTGCTGGCTCATCTACTGCTGGAATAGCTACTGGCTTAATAAGTTTTGAACCTGCGAACAGTTCATCTAATTGAACCTGTGTTTTGCCTGTTACAACAACATTATCATATACTTCAATTGGAATTACTGAATTTGAATTGTTATCTTTAAAAGTATATTTTTTACCTGAAGATGTTCCTGCTTCAACCTTATATTGTATGCTATTTCCATAAACGCCTTTATATAAAGCTTCAAATTTAATTGAATCTGCTGGAGTCTCATCCTGCAATGTTACTGTTGCTTTTGCTGAATCTGAAGCAACAACTCTAATAACTCTAAGTCTACCAAACTTTTTGTTTTTAAGAGCTTTGTTTCCTCTAGCATCACTTTGTCCAAAAAGTTCATGTAGAACCCCAATGCTAGAAATATCTGTTAATTCGTTTTCAACGCCTCTTTGAAATTGTCCAACCATAATGGCAATATTAGCTGCAACACCTGAAATATTTGGTGCTGGTGCTGATTCGTCAATTATGATTCCGTCAACATCATCATACTGCGTTGGGTCATTTGTTCTAAAAATTTCTCCCATTTATTCCTCCACTATTACATTAAAACCAATATCATCTGCTTGTGTGCTTAGATCCTTCATAATTCCCTCAGTCTTTTCAAGAATCTCTGCAACATCTACTATAATATCATAACGCCTTCGCCATTCCTTTTCGTGAGATCCAGCCTCATCATTTTGATCGTTCATACCTGTAAACGTAATATTTGCATATTCGTTATGATAGTCCGTTAATTGTAAAGCTAAATTACCTGCTTCACCATTTTTATTTAAAGCTTCATAGATTTTTATTCCAATATCTGATCTTTGAGCCTTATAACTTGCCCATAAATCTAGTTGAACCTGTATTTCCCATTGTCCTATTTGATATTTAATTGAAGCTTCATTTCCTACTTCTGAACCTCTAGTTATTTCTCTAGGATTCTTTTCTTTTTCAAACTTTGAGCTTAAAACAATTAAAGAAATACTAGGATAATCTATATCTTGATTTGCTTCTGGAAAACCATCAACATATTCATTCAAATCTGTTACTTCTGAAAGAAGATATTCGCCTATTGATTTAACTATAATTTCATTAATATCAGGCATTTTTCCTCAATTCTTCTTCAATATTTTTTATTATCATAGGAATGCTTTTAGTCATAATGTGTCTTGGCTTCATTCCTACTTCTTGAATTTTGTTTCTTGTACCAATGGCAAGTTTCCAAACTTCAGGAGAATATTCTGGTGGTTGAGAAGGATCATTTAAAACTCTTTTTGCCCATGCTAATAAAGGTTTTAATGGTGGTGTAAATGGTCTAGCCCCATATTCAATTATCGGCGCATGTGGCGCAAAATTACCAACTGTTACTGAAGTATTTCCTAAAAGAACGTCCCATGAACTAGCATAATGCCCTGTGTCTATAGGTGAATTTTTAACCAACTCTGGAATTGACTTTACCGCTCCAACTGCAACTGATTTTTTAACAACTTCAATATTTGAGCTTGTATAGTTCTTTAATGCTTTGGAAAAGTCTTTTAAATCAACCTTAATAACACTCATTTTACGCTATTCTTTCTTAGTAAAATATCCCATGTTGCATACTTCTTTTTTACACTAACAACTGTATAGTAGTTTTCACCTATTTTATAAAATACCTCTTTTGCTTTATTATTACTAGAACCATCAACTTCTGATTCTGTAGCAAATGTTTTTCTGCTGATATTCTTCAATAAAATATCACCTTTTGAGCTTTTACCTGCTGCAATTATTCTTGAATTGTGCCTTAAATCAACAATATGTGGAGTAGGTAAAACGTCTGTTAGAACCTCAGCTAAAGTTCCTCTTCCTGGTGCGCCACCGCTCCAAGTCTGAGATGAAATATAAACAAGATCTTTAATTGCCCCTATTTCATCCCTGCAACCTAGAACATCATCTACGCAATCAATTAAATCATCTACAAAAGCTGTATTACTCAAACTATGACCCCTATGCTAGAACCGCAACCTTTTTTATTAGGTATATCTGTTAAATCTGACAACTCGCATAATAGCTTTTTTCTTTCTGACCTCATTTTACTCATATTGTCGCCAAAGAACTCTATGTCATCAACCCTTCTGATATTATCTTTAGCAAAAGACGCATCAAGTTTTGTATCAATGTTTTGAATCCTGGTTAAATATTCAATAATAATAGTTTCTGCATCTTCATTTAGACTATTCAATTTGTCTGATATATATGAACTATAATGCGTTGAACCTGATATTAATGTTTTTGCTGACCAACCTAATAATGTTGTTATTCTCATTTTTTGTTCTGAAGTTAAAGCCATTATTTCTTAACCTTTCTTCTGCCTCTTCTTTTACCCTCGAAAGCGTCTTTGTTTTGTTTGCAAATTTCAGATAAGAACGAAAGAATAATTAAAATATCTTTGTTTTTATTTTCATTCTCTTTATTGCTTCTTATCTCTAGCTCTCTTTCTTCCTGTTTTTTTATGTTTTCTAGCTTTTTAAATCTTTTACTTCTGATTTTATCAGCGTGTAATCTTCTTCCTTTATTAAAACCTGTTAAACCCATGTGTTACTCCTAAAATTATGCTATGGAGAGGAAAGCCCCCTCCATAGCAAAAACTAATTATTCGCAAGTTCCGATATTTGCAAAAACAAGCTGAACTCTAGCACTTGTTAAAGCTACGTTTGAACCAGCGTCAGTTTCATCGTATTGAACCTGAACATAATCATCATTTTCAATAGTTGAATATGTGGAATTAACTGTCAAAGCAAGTGGAACATCTTTAACTATAGCAGCATCGCCGCCTGTTAGTTTTGTGCTTACTGTTGCCATAACATTACCGCTTTTGTCCTTAACATTTATAACTACATAATCTGTATCTGACTGAGTAACCGCAGCATTATTGATAAGATAAGCAGCTAAAAGTTTCATTTTTCTATGCGCTTTCATTGCTGTTATTACAGCATCAGCACTTGGACTTCCTAATTCTACCACGACATTCTGTGGATTTTTTTCGCCTTGTTGTGAACTCATTTATTCCTCCTGGAAAGGTTTAAAACTAAATTGTTGTGGGCTGTTTAGGGTACAACCCGAAACCATATAATGAGCTAATTATGAAGCAATAGAAGTTGCTGTTCTTACTCTTACAATTCTATCATCGTCTGAAGAAATCTTATTATGGAAATTCTTAACTGCATACCAATGAGTCATTGCCATAACATTTTCTCTTGAAAGAATATCTCTATCAACTTCAAGATTCATTTCTTCGCCTAAGATATAACCATAAGCTTCTGGCTTACAGATAAAAGCGTCATAAGCTTTTTTACCGCCAATTCCACCTGCTACTGCTGGAATAGAATCAACTGTAATAATAGCCATACCATCAAGTATTCTTCCCTGGAATCCTGCAATGCCCTTAAAAGGATCATTTGCATCTGCCTTTAGAAAACCTGCTGTGTCGTCTTTCATGAAATCTAAGAACTGGAAAGAGTGCATGAACATAACTGCCGCTTCTGTGTGAAGATCACCAAAACCAACAATTTTAGCTTCAAGTATATTTTTTACAGTACATAGTTGAGTATTTGCTGTGGCTGTGTAACCTGCTTTGTAAGAAGTACCGATTTCTGTAATAAGATCTTTATCAATCTTTTCAGCAAGAACTCTTCCTAGCTGGCTCTGAGCATTTTTATAATTAGCTTCTTTTGAAGCTGCACTTTTTCTTAGTGCTGAATCTCTTAGTCCTACTGCTTTACCAATTTCTTTTAGTGTAGCTGTAAAACTATCATCTGTTAATGCTTCAACCTGAAGTGCATCCTCTGCGCCTGGCTCCTCTGCATCACCTATTTTTTTGAAATATGGAAAGTGAATAGTGTCACCAGGATTTTGTGACATTGGCTTTTCTTCATCTGGTGAAAAAGCAAATGCACCATAAACTAGTTTACGCCTGAAATAAGCCTCAATGTGACTTTGCCAAACTTTCGGCTGAAAAGTAAATTCTTTAGTAGCTCCCATTTTATCCTCCTAATAAATTAAATTAACCTAGAAGTCCTCTTTTAGCAGCTTCATCAAGAAGTTTTTGTGCATGAACTGGATTTTTACCATAGTAATAACCTTGTTCAGTTATGGATAATTTAACAAATTTTTCAACTGTCATATCACCTTTGAATAGATCTTGATTTTCGTTATTGATCGGAGGATTGCCTGAATCGCCTTTGCCCGAACCATCAACACTAGTTTTAGATCTTTTTGAATTGTTAAAGCCTCTAGCGTTAACTTCTTCAAGTATTTCATTAAAAACTTCTTCTGGTAGTTCTTCATCTTCATCAAGATGTGACATTTTTTCATTCAATAAGTAATTGAAATATTTTTGGTTTTTTTCTCCAACAATACCATGTTCGTTACAAATTTCTAAAAATGCTAACCTTGATTCTAAATTAAGATTTTGCTCTTGTAGAACTCCTATTTGTTCCTCTGGTTTTAGGTCATCTTCTCTTGATAAACCTAATGCTTTGGCTATACCGCCTTTGAAACCGCTTAGTTCGTTAGACATTGCTTCAAGTCCTGACTTGAACTCTTTGTTCTCTACTCGTCTTTTAGCGTTTTCTTTGCGAAGATCTTTTATTGTTTTACCTGTATTTTTAAGTTTAGAAATCAATTCTTCCTTAGATAAAGCGTCAAAATCTTCTTCATTTTCATCAGCATCTTCATTATCATCAAGATCTTGATTCTGCTGATTTAATTTTTCTTTGTTCTTTTCTTCTCTCATTTTTTTTAATTCTTCAAACTCTCTTTTTTCTTCTTCTGTCATTGGCATGTGTTTTTTCTCCTTAGTTTACCCATTCATCCTGGAATGGAATTAAAATACTACGATCGTTAGGTCTATCTGGTGGAGTCATAAAAACTCTTTTTTCTGTTCTGATAGTTCCGTCACTTAATCGCCTATTATAATTATACTCGAACGGCTCATTAATTGGAACCACTAATTTTTCTATAGCAGCTTGTTTTGAATCTTCACCTGTTCTATCGTCCATTGGATGAAATAATGCTTTTTTGAGTCCTGGCATATACTGTTCTTTAATTTCACCCATTCCTTTGATCTTTGCTAAATTATATATTTGATGATATTCTGTTCTTGCAATACGCCTTAATTTCCATTCTTCAAAAATGAAAACCTTACTTAAATTTTGAATAACTTGTTCTGTTGTTGATTCTGATATTGCGCCTTGCGTTAGTCCGTATGCTATGTTTTGCCTAAGATCTTCACTATATGCTTTAATGCTTGCCTGGTATTGATTAACCAATAGATTCTTGCTTTCCATAGCAACCATTATTTCATCTACTTTTATAGGTGTAATTGCTCCCTGAAATTCTTCTTCAAACAAATTGACTTCTTCAATAAGATCATCAACTCCTTCTCTTGTGAAATCTGAAAAAGCTAACTCTATTTGTCTTACTAAACTTGTATCTAATTGTCTTATCGCTTCATCTAATTGAATTATTACGCTGCGCATCCTTTGAGCCGTAAAAGTACCTGAAGGAATTAAATCTAGCCGATCTCTTAAATCTCTTCTTATTTTCCTATAAACCTTTAATAGTTCATCTAATTTATCTTGCTCTAGCTTTTCTAGCTGTTCAATATGACTTTTTGACACTTCCTGTATTATAGGATTCTTAAAAAAAGATGATTCCATTATGATCTCCTAGAATAACTCACCTTGAACTGGTCTATCTGGTAAATATCTTTTCTTTATTCTGCCTTTTGTAACTTTAGCAGCCTGATTTATTGACTTCAATAGTTTTAGGCTCTTTGCTCTAGCTCCAAACTTACCAACTCCCAACATAAAAGCATATGAAGCAATTTGTCCTGCTACTGCTGTTATTGCTTCTCTTGTTGCTGATTCTTTTATTCCAAGTGCTTCTGCTCCACGCTCTAAACCTGATGTAACAATACCGCCACCAAGTGCTGAAGCTGCTAGTCTTGTAAGTGAAGAAACTTTGGTAAATTTTATAGATCTTTTAGATAAAGCAACACTTGTTGCTGAATATTTTCTTGCTCTTATTATATTTCTATTGTCAAATTTATCGTCAAAACCAAATGTTTTCTGAATATCTGATGCAGCCCTAGATCTTGATTTAGCGGATAATTTTGATGCCTGATATGATTTTTTTAAAGCTGCCTTTGCCCCTTTTTGGCTTAACCTGGATATTCCTCCACCTACTAAAGAAGTCGCTAAACCTGTTGCTATTAATTTACCTGAGTGAGCTAATTCTTTTTTATCCTTTACCTTTATAGGAACGATTTTTCCTCTAACTCTTCTAAAAACAACCTGGTTATTTTTTGCCATTATTCTACCCCTTAAAATGGAATTTCATTAGATTCTTTTCTAAAGTAAATTCTAGCCTTTTTTCCAGTTATCCAAGTTCCTTTATTATCTTTTTTAAATTCCTGGTAGGCTCTTTTTCCATAATAAAAATTAAATTTACCCATTTTAAAAGATTCTCTAGCCTTTTTAATCTTGTTTGCTTTTGATTTCATATAAGCAGCATAACCTTTATTATAGTCTTTATCTGCTTTATTCATTATTTTATTATATCTTTTATTAAGCTCTGTTTTTACTTCTATTGGTGAATATTCTTTAGTGCGTCCTTTTGCATCCTTTAATGAATAATAATGCTCTTTAGCTTCTAATAACTTCTTTGTTGGAACATTTTCTACTGATTTAACATGTAAACTTTTTCTTTTTATAGGAATAATTCTTCCATTTTTTCTTATAAAGCTTATATTTCTATCTCTCATTTTTTCTTTCCCAACCTTTTTAAAATCTCAAAGTAAGATAATTCTTCAGCTTTTGATTCATTATAACTCTTTTTCCATACCATAGCATCATCAATATTTTCTTTTATTTGCTTCTGTTTTCTTGGCTCTTTTATTAAAAACTTTTTCATGCTTTTACGCTCACTTGAAGAAACACCTCT
>Ga0194000_1000054_pt1 | contig 11850 bp, 6 predicted proteins | sample FLT_67_MG_FD_140346 | JGI IMG/M metagenome (GOLD analysis project Ga0194000, IMG submission 140346) | Sediment microbial communities from the Broadkill River, Lewes, Delaware, United States - FLT_6-7_MG | ecosystem: Environmental > Aquatic > Freshwater > River > Sediment | place: USA: Delaware... | reverse complement strand
CCAAAAATTCAGCCATTTCCTGCGATGTTTTCAAGTTTTTAATCTGCTCAAATATTGTCATTTCTCGACCTCTCGTTCTGTATTATTATTAAATCAATCGTCTGCAATATGTTTCTTGCTGGGGAGCTTTCGCCCCCCTAGTTTTTTGTTTTATTTAAAGTTTTCCTCTAACACTAATATTCCATTTTTAATTTCTATATCAGCGCTTTTGCTAGTTCTCATAGTCTCAACCCATTTTTTATCCGTTTCGAATACTTCACCCAGCAGTTTTCCTGCGTGTTGACCAAATGTAATCTCGATATTTGATGCGTGCTTTATCAACTCGCTTTTATCTGTCACTATATCTGTTTCTGTTTCTTCTTTAGCTTCTAATATTTCTGCTGCTTCATCAACATATTCTTTCAAATCTTCTACTTTTGACTCCTCTGGCATTTCAATCTTGTCAAAGCTGTCAATTATTGCGTTATCTTCTGGCATTTCCTCTTGACTATACATTGCTTGAAAATACTCTGGGAATGCTTCCCTTAATGCTTGAACTAATGCGACCTTGCGAATCATTGTTGCCGGCATACTTTTCCATGTGCTTTGCACTGCTCCATCCGACTTATACTTAACGTATTCCTCCATACTTACAGTGTTTTTAAATGGCGTCCTGCCCTCAACATGAACTATTGCCCAACCTCCGAGCAATATATCACTAGGCTTTTTAAATGTTCCTTCTAGGTCCATTAACTCACCATCGCGCTCAATTATAATACCAGCTGTTAAACCCTTGAATTTCGGATGATTAAACGCCCTTTTTGTAAATGTTTCTTTACCGACTACAATTGAAGCTGGTGATCTGCCAAATTTAATCAAGTAGCACTCATTTAGAAACGGATTCAATTTTTGGAATTTGCATAATGATAAAAACATCATTACCTCTTGGTTTGACACGTCGCCATTGCCTCGCACTAAATATTCCTTTATGATTGCTGGACTCAATTTGATAGTGCCTGTATCTGTTACGATCTCTGTTACGCTCTCTTTCTTTACAATATTACTCATGTTAGCCTCCTTATACAATAACCTCAAATTTGTCGTCTCGTTCGAGCAGTGTTACACCTTCTACAATCTCACCATTTGCTGTTACATACATATTGTCAACTTGCTTTAACTCCTTTTTAAACTCCGCCCAGTCCACCGACTCTTTTGTTTTGATATGTGTGTAACCATTATCCTTTATCCATTGTAGCAATATTACATCGTCTCTCTTTGCCTCTGGCGATTGCTTTTTTAATACTAACTTGCCTAATCCTAATTTATAGGCTTCCTGCGTTTTGGTTGATTTATGAGGCACGCTATCAAAGTAATTCCTCAACTGGCTTTTAAACCACCCTGTATTGCGCTCTAGTTCTTTGTCATTCTCAATCATTCTTTCCTTGTACTCATTAATCATACTTTCGCATAGACGCTTTATTCTTTCATGTTCCTCTTGATGCTCTTTAATTTTTTGCAAACTCCATTCGGCTGCGCTATCGCTATCAACTTTAAATGTTTCCTTTACTTCTTCGCCTATGTCAAACATGTTCCCTTCTAACTTGTCTTTGTTAATTTCATATTGATCCATATTAACTCGCCTTCCTTCTATATTTTTTACCGCCTATGTGTACCGTGAACACTCTCACCACACGCTTCCTCTTCGTTTTGTATGACCTGTAGGCTTTTATCAATTTGGCTCCCAGCAAACCTACTGCCATCATCGTGTAAGCTGTTGCCAGTAAATACATACCTGCTGAAAAGTTTTGCTCTATCATCTTTACTCACTCCTTTTAACAGCTCTCTTATCTTTTGTTCAACGTCTTGTATCTTACTTATTGCACTGTCAATATCTAACCTATTTGTTGCGTAATTAAACTGTTGATACGCCTTCTTCAGTGTTTCGATCTGCTCCTTGAATTGTTCCTTCATCGCCATTGTTCTCCTTTTGAAAAAAGATTTCATGCACTGATTCTCTTGATAACGACAATATCTCTGCCACTCTCCGAACTTCGTCTAAGGTCCACGGAGCCTTATTGTTGACCTTGTAGCTAACCCTAGAATTGCTCAATGATAATTTTTGCGCTAACGATGTTTGGTTTTCTTGTGCTATCGCCATTGCAATCTTTAATTTGTGCTTATTCATTGCGCCCTCCTTTCATTTTTTATATGGAACATTTTTCATTCTAGCAAAACTTTTTTAAATGTCAAGCAACTTTTTTCAATTAATTTATAAATTTAGGCATAAAAAAATAGTGGACCGAAGTCCACTACTTTTCTGAGGTTTAGAATGAGCCTGTTCCGAAATACTCACGACTATATTTATTATATCATTTTAATAAGAAAAAGCCAACCACATGGGTTAGCCTTTCGGGGAGCTTTCATCGACTTGGAAAAGTCTCAAAAAACATATTAACATTCTACACTCTTTCTATGTTGATGTCAATTTTCTGTGCGTGCGTTCAAGTGTTGCGAAATGCTCGCCTCTTGTGATTGGTTCGTCAAAGCGTCTCTCGTGGATCTTGATGCCATTGTCATTCAGATATTTAAAATGTTTCTCCGCCCAATGTTCCTCTTTTGCAACATATGATTCTGGCTGCATTGCCTTTAACAATATATCTAAGTCAAAGTTTTTACCTGGGCATTCTGTTGAATTGACGTCCTTGTGCCTCAATATGACTATCTTCTTATATATAGATTGGATATATCTTAATAGTTCAATCAATGCAGAGCTTTGTTGTGGCGTTACATTTTCAGTATCAAGATTGCCCTCTAGGCATATCCCAATTGACTTATCATTGTAACCTTTAGCGTGTGCGCCAATCGCCTCAAATGGTCTACCTCTCACTATTTCGCCTTGCTTTGAGATAAAGAAGTGGTACCCGATCCCGAAAAATCCTTTTTCCTTTATGTGCATCCTATGTATTTCATCGGCTGTGCAACTACTCCAAGCCGCATGATGTATCACTGCAAACTCGGTAGAGTCTCTTTGCTCCAAGTCGCCGTACCAATCCCATTCCCTTTCCTTAATTACCATCGTTGTCGCCCCTTTCCTCTATGTCACACAATCTGTTGTGTATATTCTTTAACGTGTTTGATACTTCTCTATTAATATCGGCTTGTTTGTCCAAATGCTTCATTAATCTCTCCTCACGCTCTTTACTTTCTGCCAATCTCTCATCATTGATAGCCTTAATATCATCGTCTCTGCGCTTGTCGTCGGCTCTTTTATCCTTGTATAGTTTAATGATACCATACACAAATATTCCTGCAAATCCGAGTTGTGGTACGAAAGTTTGAAGATCCATTTCCATTGTGATGTCCTCCGTGTGGTTTGTTTTTTTTTAAAAAAATTGCAGGGATGGCGCTTTAGACGTGACCACCCCTGCCAAAGGGGAAATGCCTACTACCATTATATTATACTACTTATCGAGGTTGTCTGCATATTCTTCAATCGTGTATTTCCTCGATGTCCTGTGCGCATCACTAACCAGATCAGAAAATACCTTAGCTTTAACTTCATACTCGTATGGCGTGCCTTTTAGCGCCTTATACTCACTAGACGCTATAGTCTCTTTTGCCATTTCGTTTAGTAGTTTGCCGCTTAGCTTCTGATAGTTGATATATTGCTGTGCGTCTAGCACTATTGTGTGCGATACGCCTTCGTAGGTAAATCTAATCTTGGGTTCCTCAGTTCTAGGTAATATGCTTTTGTCGCTTGTTTTTGCAAACACGTCTGTGATCTCTTTTTGCACCGGCGTCATGTCTACGCCTTTTATAAATATTGGGTTAAACATGACGTTCAGCACATTGTTAGCATCGTCGTATCGCTTAATATCATCGCCATATATATTGACTCGCCTTGGCAATGTACGACTTAATCCCGGTATCCTGGATATGTATCTGTTGGTGAATTGCTTAACAGGATTCGGATCATATGTTTCCCTTACATAATCATCGGATACACTTGCTAATTGTTTTACAACCGTTGGCGTGGTCTGGGAAACGGCATTACTAACCAACCTAGTTAATGCTGCATTGACACTACCATTAAATCCAGATACAGCACCAAGAATATCAATGGCGTTTCGCATGAACGAGCCTCGAACAAATGTAGCTCCTGCTGCATCAAATCCAACCCTAAATGCAGTCAATGGATTGTCTTTATCTTTAGCGCTATTATACAAGTCAATACCCATAGCAAGCACGCCAGATATAGGCTGTAACTGTTCATAGGAGTACCACTTTCCGCCTATCTTAAAACTATAAGCCTGTTTGGATAGTCTCTCGTGTTCTCTGACTTCTTCGTTCTTGTCATCACCGCCAGTGGCTAATCCAAGTGCAGTCATTGCGATACCTAACATCACTATGCCAGCGCCAGTAAACGTTCTTGCCATTCTGTCGACAAATACCTTTTGATCAAATTCGCCTTGTACGAACTTGCGTACCTTCCTGTTTTGGGATAATTTCCCCATCTCCCACATAGCCTTGCCAAAACCAACAGGAGTATAGTCCAGTAACTTATCATAGATATTTGCAGGAGTTTGCGTAAATGGGAACACAACAACACCCGGAAGTCCTAATTGGTCCCTAATTTTTGTTAGCCTTTTCGATAACTCGGAATCGTTTTGGAATACGCGATCCAGCGCAAACAACCTTGCCAACATTTCAACCTCATCCGTTTTCTGCTTGAGCTTTTTAATTTTCATAAGCTCTTTTAATCTCGAGTGATACGCCGCCTCATAGAAAGGTCTGTCACCTATGCTTAGTAGCGCGTTAGTGGTTTGGTCTAGGAAGTTTAGTGTCTTATTGTCAAATATCCTACCTCGCTTGATATTGTACCTCTCGCCCATGCCTGATGAATTAAGTTTTTGGAATGTCATGAGATTGTCGTATATCTCTTTCAAGCTCATATCCCTTGAAAACTCTTTATCAAATGAGTTCTTGACATCCAGCATAGATTCCTTGACGCCAACTCCAGCGCCCTCAAGTTGCCATTTCAGTCTTTGTATCGGATTAAACAAGGTAGTTCTCTCGGACCCCCTAATTCTACCGGTAATCAAATCAATTGGCGCACCTACTAAATCTTTCACATTCTCTACACTACCGAGCAATATATTCCCACCTATATTTCTGATATTGGTTTTAGGATTGAGCAGGAGCGACACCCTCTGCAACCCCTTCACCTTATCAAACATTGTAGCAGGAACTTTATTGGCCATTATCGTTTCGATTTTGCTTGTCAATAGCCTGTACATGTAACTGTCTTGCTCAACTTCATTCCTGGCATTTACAGCTTCAACTATTGCTGCAATATCTTCATTATCAAGTGCTGGCAATCCTTCTTTCTGCTTTATGATATCCCTTATTGCTGGAATAGAATAAGCATCGAGGTTGATTAGCTCAAGCACTTTATCAAACATCCTGGTGCGCTTTTTAGTGCTTTTGACTTTAAGCATACCTTTTAATATGCGCTCTCTTGCCTTGTTAGCCTCTTGATTAAATGTAACTCTTGCAATCATAGCCACTCTTTCTGCATCTTCTTGACTTATTTTGAGCTTTGACTTTAAGTTATCCACAAACTCGTCACGCTTAAATTCAACCTTGCCTCTACCCATCTTCACAAGCTCATGAAGTTTTATTCCAGAACTCCTAATAAGTGTTTTGATTTTTGGATTTAGCTTTTCAACTACCCTATTAGAATACCTTTGATTTAGGAATATCCCTACATTAACAGCGGTGTTGATAAACTCTAGTGTTTTCCTTTCTAAACTTGCAGGATTCTTACCCCTAGCTTTGTAAAGTTTTTGTAGATACTCGTCTGCAAACTCTTTCCTCCACTCTTTAAACTTACTGTCAACGTAGTTCGCCAGAACATTTATTTCGTCGTCATTAAGTTTTTGAAGCCTAGCCTCTGCCTTCATGTATTCCAGGATATTAACTCTTTGTTGAGCGCCGACTGCATAATAACCTTTGACTATATCAGATATTTTATAGCCTAGCTTTTTCATTACCTGATTTATGGCAAGTTTCGCAGTTTTTTCACTAAATGGTGGCTTAGTACCTTTGCCGAAATAGTTATCAATCATTTCAAGCACGGCTTTATCGTGCTTGTATCGTTTCCTAACTATTTCCTTTGCTTTTTGCCAAACCTTGTCCGATACGTCCTTGTTCTGGATTGCGTCTAGGAAGTTGGCCAACCTATTCGGCTCAAGTTTCTTTGGCAGCTTTTTATCCGTGTCGGTTTCTCTGAACTTCTGATATAGCTCGTCAACCATCTCTTTTATTACGTCTTTTTGAACAGTTTTAGGACCTCTAATTGCATTTTTGATCTTGATTGCGAGAAGTTCAGCAGGATCTATTTCTTTCGCGTCCTCCTCCATTTCGCGCTGAAGATCACTATCCATTTTCTTTTTAGCCTTCTTGTCTGCTTCGTCTAGTATCTTACCGACTACTTTTGTTTCATTGTCAATGTCGCCAATGATTTCGGGTGTTTTGGTTTTAGTTTTATCCTCGTAGTCGTCTAGTATACCTTCAATCTCGCTGATAATATGCTCTGGAGTTCTCGAATACTTATTAAACGCCTGTATACCCTGTCCTAGTGGGGTTGCCCCTTGCCTACGAATAACCCTAGCCCATTCCTTCATCTTGCCATAATCCCCGGTAGCTTCGCCTTCATCGCGGTAAACTTCAAGAATACCCATAGCAACATCGGTATCAACGCCGTTCCTTATACCATCACGCCTTATCTTTTCGACTTCTCCATCAAAGTCTTTAATCAACCTTTCCTTTGCTTCCTTCAAGCTCTCCGCCTCTGATTTTACAGTATACTCTCCATCCACTGGCTCGAACTCACTTCTCTGCTCGTCTGTGAAATCGTTGATTCTTTTAAGTGTGTTTGCGTAGAACTTAGATACCTTTCTGACTATTTCCTCTTGATCCTCTGCAAAATACAACCCTTCAAACTCGTCAGTCTCCTCGTCAAATCGCGTTAATTTAATGCCGCCAGTTTCGGTTTCGTCTGATACTCTGAATGGTTTTACAGGCTTCTCATCCGGAAATATTCGTCTAGCTCTGTGCTCTTCCTCGCGTATGCCCATCCACAAAAGTGTGCTAGGATCGTCGCTCCACCCTTTACTCCTTTGCGTTGATACAGTCTTGGCATCCTTGTTTACATATGCAACATCAAGCATATAGCCGTATGAGATATACAGGTCGGCTGCATTACGATATTCATCTGCTAAACTTTCGTCCATAACTAAAACAGCCTTGTGTGTGCCAAATGTAATCGCTCTCCGCTTCATAAACTTCATGAAATAGCCTCTATTGCTAATCATTTCGTTTGGTATCTCCTGCACGCCCAATATCTTGTTTTTTGTCGTAATGTAGAATATTGTCGAATATTCGTTTGTATTCTTGACATCAAGCGCAAATTTACCAAGGTCTTTGTTGCCACTAATGTATTTATCTAGCAGCGGATGTTCATTCTTGGTGCTTATAAATCTGTCAACTTTTTCAAATTCTTTTACAAATTCTTCTTGATCAACATCTCCGGTTTCGTTATTCGCTTCCAATACAGAATATTTGTTATGGTTAATGATTAAATGCCCTTTAAATCCATCAACATGTTTACTTATAACTCCAGTAGCGCTTCTATCTGCCCAACTTGGAGTAACATCACCAGATGGGTGATTGTGCATAATATAAAAGCCGTCGGCGCCAACACGCTCCATAATGTCACCAAGCTCTTTTATCCACGCCTTATTGCTTTCTGCCTTTAGCGTGGAAGGAGTTTTCGTTGTTTTTCTAAGTTCTTCCCGGTACTCGGATTCCGGCTTTTGGTGCGGATTAAGGTATGCTATACCAGCGGCTGCACATGTAACACCCTCGTAATGCACTATCTTATTACCCTTAACAAAGATATAGCGCGACGTCTCGTACCTAGGATCTCTGAATACTTGCGCTATCTCCGCAAGCTCGTGAATGTCTTTTGCTTTCCTGCCTATTAACCTAAACCCACCTTTTTGCACAAGCTCAGTTGATAACCTTTTCCCAACGGTTTTAATCTCTCGCTTTACCTCTTTACCTTCCGCATCAACAAACTTGTATTCCTCAATGTTTTTCAGCTCTTGAATGGCTTGATCTGCTGTTTCAAGATCCTTCTTTGAGTTCTCGTTGGTTGAATACTCTGGAAAGTTTTTAGCTAATTCAGCTTTAGGTGACTTCTTGCTCGCGCCTGGTCTGAACTCCGTTTTAGATTCTTCAAGCGGTACATTAGTCTCTAGCTCTGTATCAATTAGCGTCTTTTCTGCTATCATATCCAGGTATTCTTGCTCTCTTGGATACTTATCATTATTAATCTTTTCCTTTGCTGTTTTGATATTACCTTCTGTTTGTCTGATTTCTTCCTCTAGGTTCTTTTTAACGATTTTCAATGTATCTGCTATTTCTCTGTTTATTTTGTTAGCTATGCCAGATCCAGTTGTTAATCCGCGAATACTGATCCGCCCTGTATATCCGTCTAAATAAACACTGTCGGCGCTTTGGAACTGTGCGCTAACTCCAAGTCCTTTGAACATTCCTAGTTTTGTGTAGCCACTAACTGCATAGGAATCTTCAACCTTTTGCTTGATTAGGTTTCCTGCAACATCAGCCGGCTTTGGCTGGTCCTTCTCAAACTTATCTGTTTTCTTTTGATTGTAGGTTTTGCCGTCAATTACAATGTTAATCTCGTTTTCGTCAAACTCATTAAACTTTTTAATATCTTCGTTGGTTTCTTTCAGTAGTCTTTTGGATTTTTCTATTTTTTCTGGACCTGTTTCAATGGTTCTTCTGTACCTGGATTGCGTTTGATAATACAAGTTTCTTGCAGACGATAGAGCTGGCAACTCCTTTTCGATGTCCATTTTTCTGAACACCCTACCATCATTAAGAGCTAACGCCTTTATTAACTCGGCTTGTTTCGCCATGTCATCGGCTTCATCTTCTTCAGCTTCGATTTTATCCGCCTGACCAATCATTAGATTGTTGATAGCCTTAATTTTGGTTTCTATGATCTGCCACTTCATAACATCAGCAGAAGTTGAGCCGACTGTTACATACCTATAAATCTTTACCGGCTTGTCCATATCTATGTGCGTGTTTCCTTGCCTTATCATTCTACCCTCGGCTTGAAGTATTTGAGCCGGTTTATATGGCGTATTAAGTTCGTGGATAGCTCCTAGTCTTTTCTGCACATTTAAACCTGTAGACATTTTTTCATAAGTACCAATTAATACTCTCACTACACCATCATTAACGTCAGCAAACAACGCCTCTTTCTTGTCCTTGGTGTCGTAATCGGCATACAATGCTATTTCTTTTTTAGGTATGCCTTGCTTAACTAGCTTGTCTACCATATCGTGATAAAGCGAAAATCCAGTCTTGTTGTTTCCGCCCTTGTCAATAAACACTAGCTGTGTTCCTTTGTAGCTATCCATCTCTTTGTATTCTTTAACGACATTTTCTACGGATCTATTTACTTTGGAGTCTTTATAATCCTCGGCTGAAGGATATACCAACCTCATGTCTAACGCTTCGTGCATAGCGGTACCCATAATCGCGACAACCGTATCATCACCCTTTTTAGGTCTTGATGGAACCTTGTCTAGTCTCGCCAGGATAACTTCTTTGAGTACCCTCTCATGATCTGGATGTTCGGTCAATTCAACAACAGTAGGCTTGCCGTTTTCTAGTTTTGGTTGAGGTATTCCAATTTCAGTTGCGTCAAACTTCATATCTGCAAACTGTTCAAAGTGTTGATATAGTTCTTTGATGTTGTAGAAATCCCTAAACCTCTCAACAGTTTCAAATTTACCGCCAACTTTTGCCTCTATCTTCGCTTGTATTAACCCGAAATTAGATACCCACGCATCGAATGATTGCATACCCATTGTTTCAAGAATATCCGGTCTTAGATATTTAAACATTGTATATGCTTCATTTAGTGCGTTAGATATTGGCGTTCCAGTAGCAAATACCAAGCCTTTCTTACCACCATGCAGCGAACTTATATATTGTGACTTCATGTGTAGACTAGCTGTAAAAGCCTTGTATCCGTTATTAATGCCTTTTACTCTTGCCTTAGATGTTGAAAATGCTAGGTTTTTATACTCATGTGCTTCATCGACAAACAGGTAGTCTATTCCCATTTCCTCAATGGTAGCGACTTCGTGTTTCTTCTTTTCCATAGCAGCTTTTTGTTTGTCTTTTAAAGTTTTGATAGCTCCTTGAATATCGCTAATAGTGTACCTTTTTTCACCGCTCTGCCTAGCGTCAACCATTGTCATTTCAAGCTCGTCAATCTCACGCTGGTAGTATTCGGATTCAAGTTCCTTGCTTACAGGTATTTTTATTAATGCGTCCTTGTGGATAATTACGCAATCCCAATCATTGGTAGCAATTTTAGCAAATAGTTTCTTCGCCTTGTCTCCGCTAAAATCTTTTTCATCAGCTACTAAAACTTTTGATTGTGGATATAGTAATTGGAAATCCTTTTTGAAATCGTCTAGTTTATCTTTAGGAACTACCATCAAAGGCTTGTTAGCTATACCAAGTCTTTTTAGCTCCATTGCACCAGCTATCATTATAAAGGTTTTACCAAATCCAACTTCATGCGCCAACAGAACGTTGTTACCTTTTACGATTCTTTCAATAGCTTCTGTTTGATGTGGTCGCATCTCATAAGTATCTGACATGCCTATATATTTGCGCTTCTCCTTGCTGAATACACGCTTAGTATATAGATTAACCTTGTCATTATAAGCCTTAACAAGAGCGTCTGAAATATCAGTATCAAATGAATAATACTCTTTGAACTTTTCTATGATTTCCATAGACTTAGCTCTGGCTTCTGCTGTCTTTTCTGTGTCAATCCTTGTTGTGCCTTCGCTGTCTCTATAAGTAACCTCTATCCTTTGGCTATTAATGGTCTTGTTGAGTAAGTCAATAGGTCTTAGGTTCCCTATAGCCAAACTCTTAAAGTCATCATTAAACCACGCTTGAAGGTCTAGGTTCCATTTTCCCGACACATGACTAAACTCTGCTTTTGCGTTGCTGACATTAAAGGTCGTGTTTAAAAAGTCCTCTATAGTTTCTTTTGGAATCCATGCTGCGCCAAATGCGATGGTTATTTCTTCAAGCTCTTTTGGTTTAGGCTGCACATTTTTGAGCGCTGTCACATTTCGCTCGAAGTTAGGATCTAAATTAGACGCTTCAATCGCTTTGAGTAGCTTGTCTTTTACATTTCCAGATAAATATTCGCTGGCAGTTTCCCAAGCTCCCTCCGGATTTTCATAAATGCTATCACCTAAAAGCTCAATAGCCTTATCCTCTGTAACTCCAACGAGCTCTGCAATCCTGGGTATATTAACCTTGCCGTCCTCATACTCTACAATCTTTAGTGCTTCATCAACATTGTTTGCTGACGTTGCCCTGACATATCCCCTGGTAACTCTTTTTGAGAAGATATCGCTTTTGACATAATGAACATTACCGTCTCGGTCCTTCTTCTTGATTTCAAGAACTGTTACTAAATGTTCTTCTGGATCATCCGCTAGCTTTTTGTTTTTAGGTTCGCTGACATAGCCGTGTTTTTTTACAAACTCATCATACAATTTATTAAGTTTGGTCTGTAATTCTTTCAGTCCGTAATCTTCTGTGTTCTCTTTCTGGAAGGTTATCAACTCTTTAACAGCAGACTTAATATCAATTAGTTTCTTTGTTTTTTCTAGGTTTTTATCACCAACAACAGTTTTAATTTCCTTTGCTTTGCCGTCCACAATTCTAACAACT
>Ga0194000_1000052_pt1 | contig 12120 bp, 20 predicted proteins | sample FLT_67_MG_FD_140346 | JGI IMG/M metagenome (GOLD analysis project Ga0194000, IMG submission 140346) | Sediment microbial communities from the Broadkill River, Lewes, Delaware, United States - FLT_6-7_MG | ecosystem: Environmental > Aquatic > Freshwater > River > Sediment | place: USA: Delaware... | reverse complement strand
GGCGCAATACCTTCTAGCAATGTTTCCTGCATAGGCTCAATAACGGTCTTGCTGTACAAGTCATACGCGTCGCGCATCTCATCAGCGTTACTTCCAAATCCTCCACCTTCGCTACGCAGACCAAACAACAAAGGACTTGTTACCCTGTGTCCCGACAAAATTTCTTGGAACGTCTGCTTGGCAAGAAAATCGTACGTGTCGTGTGGGTTGGCAAGGTTGAACGGTTCGACTGTTGGTGCAGAATCCTGACCGTCATTAAACGTCATGAGAATTTTACCCGCGTTGCTTGCGCCGCCAAACTTGTCGTAAATCAATCGTTCTAAATCGCGTCGCTCGTCGTCTGTAGGAATGCCACCGTTAAACGACAAAACCATAGACGGAAACAATCCGTTTTTTATGTTTTGCAAATGAAACTCGGCAATGTTTTTGTCTAGTTCGATGTACGATGTAGCACCTGCGTAATCAGGCAAACCGTAAAATAAGCTAACAGGACTGTATGTCTTAATGTGTACAATCTGACTAGCTGCCGTTCGGTCATTGGTGTTAAAAGCAGGTATAGGGTTAGGCTTAAATGTTGACTCTGTGCAACGAGTCCAGTCAGTGCTGTGGTAATAAATCTTGACCTCATCGTTGTCGTCCGCTTTGCCGCAACGCATAGTAGACGCGGGGACATGATGTACTTCGCTAATAACGCTACGGTCTTGCGACCAAATCACATTTAAATACGCATTGCCGTACAACTTTAAATCAAACGCTGCTCGTTTTAAAGCGTGATGCTTGAACATTCCTTTGGTTTTCAACCATTGGTCAATGCTTTCATCTTTAGTGTCGCACTCTAAACCTTCGCCGTAAATCATATCAGCACTGCCCGTCACAATTGCGCCGTGAATGCTAGAATTGATAAACAAGTCGTCTAAGTACAGCGGGTACAAATTGTCCTCGCCAAAGAAAACCCAATCCTTGTTGCTGTGGTCAGTAAACATAGGTTGCTGATACTGCATATAGTCAACAACACCTAGCTGCGTTTTTTTCATAATCCTTTATCTGTTACAATATATAAGTAAAGTTGCATACAGCCTATATGCCTGCTTTTTCGCTTGCTTTCTTGCAATGATTTGATTCTATACTGTCAAGCAAATGAACAAGCCACAACCCAATATTTGAAAGTGTCTTTTCGCGTTGGTTTGCTCCGAGTACCGCAGAGACGGAATGAGTACCGAAGGGGACGCCTCGCTGCGTTAGAGCCGCTGTAAGGAACGAACCCGAACAAACTGACACTACCTTACTCACGGAACGAAAGAAGCCGTAGATAAGCCCCCAAATTGTTCTTACAAGGTTTTGAGCGGTAAACCACAGAGAGTCACCAACCGTGTAGGCAATGCCAACGGGAATAGCTACCGCCGCCAAAACGAGAAGAAATAAAACTTTATATGTCTTCTTCAGGAAACCAGCCATTGTCAATCATGTATTGTTGATTCCGAATCGTGGTATCGCTTGGGACGATGTGTCCGAACGGGAACTTGTTATTAGTTTGAACGTATGCGGAGAGCGAATACCGCTCTTCGGATGTAAGCTCGGGAAAGCAAGCGACCAGCTTTTCTAGCGTCGCCGCTTCGTGTACCTTAATAACGTAATCCGTATTCACTTGCAGCGCGTTCTGTACGCCGTCGGGATGCGTTACAATTGGAAAAACGGTTGAAGCCGCTTCGCCTTCTGCCTGAATGAGTACGGGGCGCGAGATGTTGTAGAGTTCTCGCGTTATTTGGTACGCTCTTCGTTCGCTTGTCTGCGTGGCGGTTGGAAGTACAATAATATACTGCATCAGTAAACGGAATAATAATTATTCATAGCTGTTTGCATCGCGCTTTGGCTGCTGGTTTGGTCGTCGTCGTAGTAAATAATCATTTCTTGGATGTATCCGCGTAGAAAATTTGAGCCATTTATTCGATAACCCATCCCGTGGCGGTTGTTTGTGGTTGCTCCTAACGCTCCCGAATAGCCCGAAAAAGTACCGTTTGCGTCTTGTGAGCCATTAATATAGCTGTCATATGCGCCCGTCGTACCATTTATGCAGCCGCTTTTTATGTATGGCGTGTTGTTGGCTGGGTCTGTCCAATCAATAGCGTGGGTGGCACTTAAACTATCCCTGAAACTAAGGTTTGTCCGATTTACGTTGGTTTGTGCTGTTTCCCAATTATAATAAGTTTGGTCACCATTAATATTGTTGTGCTGGATGCTCATAAATATCGAAAAGTGGGCTTTACCCGATTCCGTCCAATTATCTCGGCCAAATCTCTGGCTCACACTGAAATCGAAATAAATCGCTGGTTTGTTGTTTATCTTGTCAACAGTTCCCGCGTTTACAATTCGCGGCTGTATGCTTGTTGAAGTTTGCGTGAAATTTCTGCCGTTTCCGCTTTGGTCGTAAAAAATAGACACGTAACCCGAACCGCTCCCCACAAAAGCAGTCAACGCGCTTTCGTCTAAATCACCGTTAGCATCAAAGCCTATATCCTGCGTAGTGCTATCCGAATCGCGCCGTACCTGAATAGCGTTACCTGTGTACGTGCTTGACAATAACCGCAGCGACCAAGCGCCCGCGCTGTCAGGATACAAGTCTAAAAAATTGGATGCTGGGGGTACATCTTCCCACGTTTGTTTTAGGCTTATCGGAACCGTCCCACCCGTGCGTTCCTTCAGGTAAGCAAGCAAAGCCGCCTTTGCATTTACAAACGTCGTGTCGTCTGCAATGTCTGCAAACTGCGTCCAATCGCCGCTGGTGTCAGGGTCGGCAAATGCTTTTTCCGCGTACCAGAGTTTCCGCCGTATTACGTTGCCCGCGCTTGGTGTGTCGCTGCTTGCACTCTCTGCGAGTCCGTCGCCGTCCGCTTTCGCTGTGTAATAGAGTTCTACCGTATCCGTAGCACCGCTTCGGAAGGTCTCCGCGTCTGTTTCAAAGCGATTGTGGTATTGGACATCAACGGCAATATCTGCCCACTCTACGTCGTAATCCGTCCCCGTGCTTTTTACGAGGGCTTGCCCCGTCGTACCTCCTGCAATGAGAGAAACCTTTGCTGTGTTTGCTGTTATTGCATTTGCTTGGTCGGTGGTAATCGTAGTAGTGTCACCTTCTAAAGCTGTCCCTTCAGTTGTGCCGAAGCCTGGGAACGACGTCTTCGCATTGTTAGTCGTTATATCCGCAGCTTGCTGTGCCGTAATTCCAACCTTGGCTGTATTTGCTGCGACGTCGGTGTTAGCTGATACACGCGCCTCTGTATAGTACAAATTTGTCGTGCCTTCACTCAGCGCGTCCGTAGTTGCAGGCGGTGTGGATTGCGCGACAGGCACCCAGTACGCGCCATTCCATGAAAGTATAGTACCTGCTGCAGCACCACTTACTTGTGTATCGGTCAGATTAGCGAGCGAGTTTTCTTGGTTGTGAAATCCTCGCGGCGAAGCGTCATGGTCGTAAACGATAACCTGCCCCGTAGCTAAAGGGGCTGTAATTGTTACGTCGTCTAAATCATCGAGCGATGAAGCGCCGCCCGTGTTTAGCGTAACAGAATTGTCGCGGTTATCGGTCAACGTGCCATTCGTGACTTTTAAATACCGCACGTATGAAACGTCAGTGCCTAAATCTAATGTGCTGACTCTTAACTTTTGACTTACGCTTGGAACAAGTCCTTGGTCGTCGCTAGGCACGTACGTAGTAGATGTGCCGTCATCGTTGTAAGTGTTGTATTGACTTGTGGCAAAAATCGGATTGCCAGAAACAAATCCAGCAACCGTAGCTAGGACTTCGGTTTGACCTGTCTCTACAAACTTGACAATGTACTGACCTTCAGGATACGTAGTAGCTGTAAACGCAAATTTACTAGCGCGTAGGGTACTTGAAACTGGTGTGAGAGTAGCAGTAAACTCCTCTTCGGTCATTTGAAAGGTAAAAGTGACATCTACAGACGTCACAATTTTACCCAGCATTACATAGAACTCGCGTTCTTCAAAATTGGCTAGTTGAATCATCCCTTATTTATATAACTCTTTCTGCAAAGGCACGTTAAAAGCAATCTTTCCATCAATTACTACACCGACGCCCAGCGCAGGTTTTTTGTAGTTTTTTGCATACGCCATAGCATAGGATGTTTCATCTATTCCACATCCCGTCTGCATACCAAAAATACGCTCTTTTCCTGTCAAATGCACCACTTCCATCTCAGTGTGTCGGTGACCCTGTACCGTGCTTTGCATATCGTTTTTTGCTCGTGTTTTGGCTGTTGCTCCCTCACCGTGAATAAACTGTACACCGTCGTATTCAATGCGATGTGTCCAGTTCCAATTTGTGCCTAGCACCTCGTTAAAACTTTTTATCCAAACTTTCGGTATGGCACTGCTAAACGCTTTGCGTAAAACTATCCTGTCGTGATTACCTATAACTACATCAGCCACAGGAAAGGCTGTATTCCACTTTTTAAGGCTCCCTATTGCCATATCTAACTCCGTCCTAGGGCTAGCCCCGTCTGGGTCGGTTTCATGGCGGCTAGAAGCATGAGAATCGATTAGGTCGCCAATAAAAATAACTTGGTTACACGCGTAGTTTTCATACGTCTCTACGCAGTGGTCAAAATACTTAGGATGCTCAAATGGACAATGCAAGTCGCCAATGACTAAAATTCGCCTGTGATTTTGACGCAAATGTTTTAACGCCTTCTTGTATTTAGGTTGCAGTCGTGGACGGTAACTCATACTTACTAAAATAAAAAAGGGGACAGCGTGAACCGTCCCCTTTCCTTTATTGCATATTAATCTTAGTCAATGTCAATTGTGACACCAGTGACCATCGTATTCGCGTTGTCAAACGGGAAGGCAGTGGCCGTAGGGTCAGACGGCTCTGGCAAAAACCATACAGGATACAATTCGCGTCCACTAAAATCTAGTTGGAAACCGTTCATATCACCGAAACTCGTACCTGTCGTCAAGTTACCACCGCTAATATCCAAACCGTTTTCTGCACCCAAAACGTAAACTTGGTCGTTGTTGTCGAGAACGTACGCGTTCAATCGACCTTTTGCCAGTTCTACAATTTTGTTGCTGTCAACAGCCTTCAATTTGTGAAACATCAAACTTAACGTCTGCTCGTAAAAAACAGTGCCGTTGTTTGTGTCCGCTTGGATATTAATGGTCATGCTCGACAACTCAGGACGCAACTCATATTTATACACTTGGTACGTGCCACTTTCAGAGCCGTCATCAGCGTGAAGGTCTTCCATCACGCCTGTAGATTCTGTAGCTGTAGCAATCGTAGTCAAGTCCATGAATGAATCTGCGAAGTAGACGGCTTTTAAACCACCTACTACGTCAGCACATTCAATGCTGCGTCCTGCTAGTGTTCCGCAGTTCAAAGGCATATTAGCTTACCCAAGTTGCTCCTACGACTGCTTCAGACGCAATACCAGACTGCGTACCCAAACCAAATCGCATAGAGATTTTAACATTGTCAGAACCGTCGTACTGCCAAGCGTCGATGTAACGTGCCTGCGTGTAATCTGTCTGCAAGTTAGAACCTACAAACAAGTTAGACACCTGCGTCATTACAATCGCGTCATTAAAGACACCGCCAGAAACGTAAATTGGAATACCCATGAATCCAATGTTGTTAAAGGCTTGAGCAGATGCTTGGTTGTTAATACCTTGACCTACACCAGTAACTGTAGTAGAACCGTCGTGAGAAACAGCAGCACCCAATCCAGCCAACTGCTGGCAGTACAAAGCGTACGTCTTAGGCGAAACGTAAAAAGCTACGTCAGGCTTAGACAAAACTGCTGGCGTAGTTTCAGCCATCTTAGTGTACACCAAGTTGAACTGCGCAATCGCGTTAGCAGAAGTGATAGCCGCAATGTCTACAGTAGTAGCACCAGCCAAAGTACCATTACCCAAATCAGCAGAAGCATCAAATGTACCGTCGTTTGACAAGAAACCTTTTTGACCAGAAGTCAAACCGCCTTGCCAAATTCCGATTTCTACATTTTCTGCAACTTTTGCTGCTACGGTAGCAACTACAAAGTTGCGGAACGAGTCATTTGACCAAGGCATAGAATCACGTGCGCCAGTCATACCCTGCCACGTAGGAAGGATAGTTCCACGGCACAAAGTTTCACCAACTGCCAAGTCCGTCAAGGTCAAGACACGCTCGTCAACCGTTACGCTGTCGTTGTCTGGGAAATCACATGACGCACCCTGAATTGGATTAGCCACTGACACGCCAGAAACTACAGCTTTGTTCTGGATACCGCTCAAAGAAGTAGCCCAGTTATTTGCCAAAGTATCAGCACCCAAAATTGCAGGTGCTACAAAAAAGTCCGCCGCTTCACCGTTGTACGTAGACGGGTCAGGTGACAGCGTAGGATTTGCAAACGCTCGGTGGCGTCGCGAAAAACGATTATAACTCATAATCAGATGTTGTCTTTAAAGTAATCAAATACCCGACTCTTTGCCGAACCGCCTGCCTCAATCATAGGCTTTGTTGCCTTAGTTTCAGGTCGGTTGCGCAACGGCTGGGATGCGGGTTGCTGTCCCATCTCTGAAAGTTGCTGACGCAACATTCGGTTCTCACGAGCAAGGCGTCGCATACGACGTTCTTCGCGTGACATTTCTCGGCGACCTCGTGGTGCGCGTTCCTCTGACATCTTACGTCCTCGACGTCCATATCCGCGACGCTTACGACGTGCGAATTCAGCGCGACGCTGACGAGATGCTTCTACTTTGGTTTCTTCTGTTGTTTCTTCAGAAGTACCGTTCTCTACAAGTTTCATAGCCATTTCGTGTACTGCTTCTGCTTGTTCAGCCGAAAGCCCCATTTCGACTAAAATATTAATAAACTGTTCGTGTGAATCTGGGGTCGATTCTTCTTGGACTTCTTCTGCGGGAGTCTCCACCGCTTCTTCTTCAAACTTTCGTTTCATATTTATCCAATTGCTGTTACTGCTCGGTCATCTGTACCAAGAACCTTAAATTTTGATGCGCGAATAGGTGTTGTTGTGCCTGCGCCAATTACGTAATCGACTTTACTGCTTGCAAGGTCAGAAGTCTTTACGCGAATTCTTACGTTATAAGTGTAAGTCGTTGTAACCTCGCCAACCGTAATGTCTTCGGACATTGTAATCTGAATGATGTCACCTGCACGGTAATTATCGCCAGCAGTCGTAGCCGTAGCTACAGAAGGTTGAAAAACTACGCTAATATCATCTGCTGTAAGAGTACGAGTAAACTCGCCTTCGTCTGCCGCAGTAAATGTCAACACATCGCCTACCGCATATCCTGTTCCTGCATTTACAACAACCAAATCAGAAACTGTTTGTGCAGGTGCTGTTCCGCTCACCGCAAATGTTACTTCAAAACCTGAGCCTGAACCGTCTGTTGTAGGCGTGTACGTTTGTACTCCGTCACCCAAAGGAATGCCTGAACCTGCAAAAATTACACCCGATAAACCACCTCCTAAAAATGCACCTAAGTCGCTACCTACGTCAGTTGTAGTTACGGTTATGACTGCTGCGCTTCCGTTTCCTTGAATAGTCGTTGCGTCATACGCTGTAGCTGCTTGCGCGGCACGAAGTGTTGGCAACTCAATAATTGCATCCAAAACATCTGCGCTCGATGCAAAAGGCTGGTAAATTAAACCGTCACCTTCAGGAGTAAATTCTACAGTAATGTCTGCCGCGTTAGGATTGTGCAAAGCCATTGGAATAGGCAAGGTTTGGTCGCCATCGCTTGCCTGCAATGCTGGGTAATATTTAAATGCCATACTGTGCGTCTAATAATAGTTGTTCAAATACGTTGTAATCCAACCGAGACATATTGCTGGGTTGGTAAAATTGGAAAAGCGTCAATGCGCCTTCATAGTCCATTTCAGCTATTGAAGATTCAATAAGTTCAAGCGTGTACATAAATTTCTCGTCGAGTCCGTAGTCAATACGGAACTCTTCAATCATGTTACGCAGTTCGACGTCCTCGTCGCCAATCCAGATGTCGTAGAGTCGTCCAAACATTAGTGATTCCACCAAATGTGACCAAAGTATTCGTCGTAATCGTAACCTAAGTCACGAGCAAACGCTTTGTAGTCAAAGTAATTTTTCATCTGCTCCTTTCCAACCGCTTCTTGCAGCGAGCCTACAACGTCGTAGATGTAGTATTCACCAACCTTTTCTGACCCACGGTCTACAATGTCGTAGTATCGCTTGTCCCATTCTTCTTCGTCGCCGTCAACCTCATCCATAATCATTTCTGATAGGTCACCGCTAACTTCTAAGTCGTAACCAAACTTCTCGAAACTAAAGTAGCGTTCGGCAAGGTCGTCTGTAATGCCTACGTCGTCAAGCAACATATATGCGTAGTCCAGCATGGAATCAAACTCGCCTTGGTGACTTTCACGTAAATAGTCTACATCAACGCCACCCAAGTCGCTACGTACTTTTTCGATGTCGTAGATGTCGAGTCCAATCTCGTCTGCAAATTCGGCTAGTTCCTGTACCTCGTTCCAGTTTTTTTCCGTTACCCCAATCTGGTCGGTGCAGTAATTGTTGATGCCGTCAGAATCGACAAATTCCCATTCCTCTACCTCTGGCGGGTAATCTGCCTTCTTTTCCTCCATGCCGTCTTGGAAGTCAGACCACGAATTGTACGACCAAGGGTAAATGTAAAAACCCTGACCACGGTAGTTGTAGTCGTAGGGTTCCATAAAAACGAAAATCTTTTCTAGCTTCATCTAGCTGTATTGTTCAATATTAAATATAAAGTCTAGCAGTGCCTGTATCCATTCACGGTCAGAACTAAACGATGCCTCGTCATGCGCCTCGCGCAAAACCTCAGCTACGTAATCAATGTCACCTTTGTACGCGTAGTCTTCTGCAATCTTTAGCAGTTTGTTCAGGTGACCCGTTTGATTAATCTCGTCCAAACGTACGTTGCCAATAGCCTGATACAAGCCTTCGCCTCCACCGCCCCACTGGTCATACCAGTATTGTATGTCGTGAATCTTAGCCACGTCCCAACTTTTTTAAGTTGTGCAACGTGCCGTACTTGCTAGTCATAATTCTGTGCAGTTCTTGACGGTGCTTTTTAACTGCTTGCTGTCGCGCCATCTCGGTTTTCTCAGCAACTTCTTCGGCTTGTTCTTCTACCTCTTTTACCTCGCCGTCATACTCTGTCAAAACGCCACTAAACACTTCTAATTCAACACCGCCTTCCGTAGTGTACTTGCCGTCCTTGATGTCCGTTGGGTTGCCTTCCTCGTCAATAGTCTTTACCTCAACACCAGCAGCAAGTTCTTCTGCCTCGGTAACAATCATCTGACCGTCTTCTAACTTGGCTTCCGCGTACAACTTACGCTTGCCCAAAAGCAGGTTTTTGATTTCAATAAGTGTGTCCATCATTGGATTCGTGCGCTTACTCATGTTTTCTAGTTTGTCTACAAAGTAACCCTCAATGCTGAAACCCTGCACTTCTTGTTCTTTGACAAATTTCCACATATCGTCGTTAGCTACGTGAACGCGAACCATCCACGTACCTTCAGGGACGGACAAACCGTAATGCTTTGATTTGTCCATCTCTGGATTAGTCACAAGCCACGACTCGACTACGTGTACGTTGTCTACGTTTTCTTGGTGTTCAAACGTGTGGTCGTTTGTGCGATTCTGCTTCAAAAACATCTCAGCCGCCAACTTGACCGTGGACTTAGAAAAATAAACGTCGTATTCTTCGTCGCTAAATTCGTCGTAACGCGGGATATGTTTGTCAGGAATTAACGCTGCACCAATAAGCATACGCTGGTCTTCATCCTCGATGCTCGCCAGCGAAACCATTTCCTTCTTCTTGCCTTGTTTTGAGAAGAAAATGAAGTTACTCTCGATGGCAGGAAACTTTACAAGGCTGATAGCTTCTACTGCTACATCAGCCTCGTCTTCAATAAGTAGTTCAATCAGTTTGCGTTCTGCCATATCTCTGTTGTTTAAATGCCGTAGCTGTTGGTTTCAAAGGCGTATTGTTCGATAGCATCTTCTAGCTTGCGAATGAACTGCGCAGGCAAATAACGATTTGCTCCCCATTCATTCAAAATCATGTGCATACGCATTGGCGCATTATCGTACAAAGCATCAGCAAGTTTTTCCACAACATCATCTGCCCAATCTAAATGCGCAGGAATGTTTCGCACTTGCAAATTTATTTCAGTAATTAAATCGTCTAACTCGTTGAAGCTCATCTTTAGTATTCTGTGATTTTGTATTCTACACCGTCGCCGTCTACGTACCCAGTAGGAATGGATTCAAAGTCGGGGAACAAATCATCGAGCAAGTAATGCAAGTCTCGACCATTGACAATAACGTAGTACGCATCGCCTTCTTCAATCGCAGAAAATACGTCGTATCCGTATGTCTGCAAAGCGTCCACTACGTCTTCTAAACTGTCTTTATATATGTACCCCATATATCTGTTGTTTAAAATCGGCTTGCGTTCGCAGGGTCAAGAATGATTGCCACGTTCTCGCGGTCAATAGTATCGCCGCCTCCCCAAGAATTGGTTGTGTCTAAATACTCCTCGGTTGCTTCTACAATTTCGTCCTCGGTATAGCCCCTGCCGTTGTTTACTTCGTCAGCGTACAACCCAACGCCTGCCCCGTAAAAGTCCATCATATAGTCAATAAAGTCGTCAAATTCTTTTTGGCTAATCATATCTCTGTTGTTTATCGGTCAAAAACTGCGTAAAAGCCCATAGAACGTAGCAAAGATTCTACGTCGTCGCCGTCACGGTAACTATGACCGTCGATAGTCATTTCTGTGTTGTTGGGTGGAATGTCGTACGTAGCTAAAACATCAATTCCCAACAAATTTTCTACATCGTATGCAAGGTCAATAGCCTCTTGTCCCTGTACACCTTCTATGTAAATTGTTAAATCCATATCTCTGTTGTTTAGTTGTAAGTAATAGTTGCCCCGTCAGCCTCCATTTCAATTAGGATGCTTCGGAAAACATTATCCTTGCTACTTATACTACGGGTGTCAATTTCAATGATTTCGTATCTTCCGTATGCTTCGAGATATGTTTCAAAACTGTAACCATATAAGTCTAACAGTTCCACCCAATTATAGAAGGCATCACTACGTAGCCCGTCAACAAAAATTTTATCTCCCAAAAATCCCATATCTCTGTTGTTTAGCCGAACGAAACAATGTCTAGCACTCGCGTTAACAAATTGTCCAAAATTGACTTCTCCTCACCACGCAATCGGCTAAAATAATTGTTACGCACTTCGCGAATCACCGCAAACCACTCATCTTCCGTGTAGTCAAAATCGATGCCGTCTTGCAACTCTCCTACTGCGTGTTCAAAGTTCATTGTTGGATAACCAATGCTATATGCTAAATCTGCCTCTCTATTGATAGCGTCCTGAATCTTTTTGTGATTAATCATATCTCTGTTGTTTAGTAACGGTTCAATGCTCGACGTGCTTCCCCAGCCGCAAGTATAAAATCTTCGCAATTTCTAAAGTCTGCGTTGTCCATATTGGGGGCGTAAATTTCCAAATAGGCATCCATCGCCTGAACCGCCTCACTAATTAGGTGTCGTACTTCTCGTGAATCCATATCTCTGTTGTTTAAAGGTTGACGCTAACCACAATTACATCCTCACCTAAATGAAAACCATCATAAACAGTTACCGCTGCGTACTCTGATGCAATGTCATACGCTTCGTCAAGGTCAACATCTAATGGTGACAAACCGCTCGATGTAGTAAAGTACAAATCGTGTTCGCCGTTGCGTGAAACAAGATGGTCTTCTAAAAATAGTCCTGCATCTTCTAGCGCATCGACTATTGCCTGTATTGTGTTCATATCTCTGTTGTTTAACTAACTCCTACTTGTACAATTGCGTCAGATATGCTGTTCTTCCAAACGTCTACGGAATCGTAAAGCGAAGCAATGTCGTAAATGTCGTCAAGATGTGCATCTGTAATTAGTTTTGCCAGATTGCCATCAGGAACTTGGACATAGAGAAGATTGCCATCTTCATAAACGTCGTAGCCTTCCCTTTCTAAAGCGTGAATAATATTGTCAACGGTGTGCGTCATATCT
>Ga0194000_1000051_pt1 | contig 12166 bp, 18 predicted proteins | sample FLT_67_MG_FD_140346 | JGI IMG/M metagenome (GOLD analysis project Ga0194000, IMG submission 140346) | Sediment microbial communities from the Broadkill River, Lewes, Delaware, United States - FLT_6-7_MG | ecosystem: Environmental > Aquatic > Freshwater > River > Sediment | place: USA: Delaware... | reverse complement strand
GTACCGTGGATGAAAATCCCCTTCATCAACTTCCGTCTGGATTCTGCCCAACAACTTATTCGCTTGCCGCTTGTCGTAAAATTTTTCCGCGGTGTTCGGGTTGCTCCATATTTTATGGTGCTCGTTATCCTCATAAACGTCGATATAAAAGCGGCGCGACCGCTTATCATATTGAATCGATCCACCCATATAGCCACCTCCTACGGAAGTATGAATGGATTTATTGGGATTTGTCAATAGCATCTAATAAAGCCCTATTTTATAGGCCAGCCGTTTACGACAGCGCTATAGTGTTTCCGGCAATACCCTTTTGCGTGATGCCTCACACGGCAACCTTTGACCGAGCATATTTTTTTGCTTTTCAATTTTGCTGGCTGATGTGTCCGCATGTGGTCATTGGCGTTGGTGATTTCTAAATTCAAAAGGGCGTTGTTTTTCGGGTTGCCATCTCGGTGGTGGATATGCTCATGAGATTTGAGCTTACGCCCTATGTGTCTTTCCATCACGACCCTGTGTTCGTACACCCACCGGCCATGCTCATACCACCTGACGTAATCATTCATTTTAATCCGGCGTTTGGGGGCCTTCTGTGCCGTAAAAAAATCATCAATGCTTTCCCGGTCAACAATCCACTTGCCGGTGCGCTTGAACGCATAAACATGGCCTTCGTTAATATAATTCATAAGAGTATTGCGGGAGACGCGGGCATATCCACAAGCTTCTTTTATTTCGAGCCATCGCGGTTTAACGGTTGCCGCCATCTCCGCAGCCGTCGCCTTCGCTATCTCTCTGATTTCGGTCGCTGTTAGCATTTATCATCTCTCATTTAGCCAATTATGCTTTTTTAGTGTGTTAATCGTCACTACATCGAACCACCCACCAAAACCCCCAAACAAAACACCGCAACACCAACAGCAAGCCGAATAAAATTTTGAATCCTCTCCTCCAAAACCGTATCCGGTGTCAGCGCCGAACGTTGCGCTTTTCGTTCATATCGTTCCATTTCGGACATTTCTTCCCCCATTATTCAATTTCCTGAAAAGATGACTCCCGAAGTCGGAAAAATCCTCGCAGTCCCGGATTGCGACTCATGATGAGCCTTGCATAATAAGAAGTGTAATTGTTGTTCAGCTTGAATTTTGAACTGACCGTTCGTATGCTGCGTTGCCACCTGAGTACCTCAAACAGCCCTTTAATGCCGTATTCTTTGTACCCAACTCGCTTTAGCTGGAACGCCAGGTTGACAAGCTCGGTATAAACATCCAGGTTATCATTGTGGAATTTTATGAATTTGCGGCCGATTCTGGTGGTGTAATCGTTTGTGTAGTGTGTCGAAATAGCACTCATATCAATACATCCTCCATTCCAACCCTATCTGGTTCCCCGTTTCTGGCTTCAAACATACTTGTCCACTCTGGGCACTTAATCCCCCACTGAAAAAGTTCTACCGGGTGGTCAGGGTGCCTACAAATCTTTGTCAGTCCCTTAAAACTAAAATACCAACAGTTTCCGCAAGTCTGGTCTGCCAATGGCGTCGTCTCCATATGCCAACAGGTTAACCTCTGGTTGCACCATTGGCAGGTTTGTGATTCTTCGTTGAATTGTCTCTCGGGAGGATCGTTCGACGTTATTATCTGATACGCTCTATTTCTGAGCGCATCAAAGTCTGACCGGATAAAATACGCTCTCTCTGTGTATATCTCAGATGTGTTTTTGTTTTGGACAACCCACAAGGCACGGTCAAGTCCGGCATACCCCATGTAACACTGGACCTGGCTGTAATAGACCGGGTAAACTTTTCGGACTCCAGCCTTTTTGATCGCCTTGAACTTGTTGTCGTTGGCGGATTTAACCTCAAGGATGTGTTTTTTTTGGGTGACACCCCCGATGGTCCCGTCACTGTGTCCCCGGAACATCCCCCCATGGTCGTAGAATGCCTCTTGCTGTCCTTCAACTTCATAACCGGCCTGCTTTAAAAAATGTACGACCTCATCTTCGATACGATCTCCCAGACGGAATAACATCAGTATCCGCCCTTCAATTGGAACCTGTGGAAAACCTCGAAAATCAAACCATAACTCCCGCGCACATGGCTTGCCGATCCCAGACATGCCAAGATATTTTCTCTTCTGCCGTTCGCGTTCTCTTGTCGCCGCTTCGTACATTTCAGCGGCGACTTTGTCTCCATGTGGTATTGCGGCCATTTTTTTATCCTAAAAAGGTAAGTCTTCGGTTTCAGGTTCATAGTCATCAATCAGCGATTGCTCAACAGGGTCTTCAGGTTCTACTGGTGCATCCGGGAACCAATCATGGATACGCCACCACCTCCCATCTTCAATAAGCTCAACACATTCAGGAATCGACATATTGATCTCGCCGATCCTTTGAACAGCCTCCGCGTGAGACTCTGGAGGCTCCGTATCAACCAACTCCGCCCACTTTTTTTTCCCAAAGTGCGCGGCTTTTCCTTCGAACAGCATGAACTCGTAAACCCTTTGCGAGTACAATCCCGATGAGTATTCGAGTTCTATTTTGATCATGTCGTTTCCCGCCTTTGATCTTGTCGGTGTTACCGAAAAGTCTTTGACATCAACGATCATGGTTTCGGGTTCATGTTCCTTTTTCGGTGTAAATTTCACATCCTCAAGCTCTGGCTTTTCGTTATTATCAACGATTTCAACCTCCCAGACATGACCACAAACGGGACATTCAAGAATTTCCCTGTCCATCAACTCAAGGCAATTAGGGCAGGCTTTTAGTTGTGGTTCTGCTTGCTCCCCTTGTGTTTGCTCTCTTTGAGGGATAATTATACTCGGATTATCTGGATCGCCATGTTCCCTGAAGTTGTTTGCCAGGTCCAGTATCAGCACATCCGTTTTCTCCGGATGCGGACGCAAACCTCTGCCTGTCATTTGCACGAAAAGTGCAGGTGCTTTTGTCGGCCTGCACATGATAATGCAATCAACTGCCGGAGAATCCCACCCTTCAGTAAGTACGCCAACGTTGCATATAATCCGTATCTGTCCATCATCGAACATCTTCAGAATCATATCGCGCTTGCCGGTGTGCATTTTTGAGTGGACGCAATCCGTTGGTATACCGATATCCCTAAAAGCGTCTCTGACTGCCTCGGCATGAGCAATGACGGTGCAGAAAACAACAACATGCCGCCGATCTTGAGCGTGTTCCTGGAAGGCTGTTACGGCTGAACTGATATGTTCCTTTCTTGACATCACTTCAGACAGGTCGCCAAGGTTATAATCGCCGGATTTTTTTACACCTTTCAAATCGCGGCTGATATCTTTGATCTGTTTTGCCCTGAATTCGCAGAGGAACCCTTGTGACTGCAGGTCTTTAAGACCAACACGATAATGCAGATGTTCGAAAAGGTTGTCACTCCCTGGGCGGCACACTTTACCGTAGATGTATCCATGACCAAGCCTGAACGGGGTGGCGGTAAACCCGATTACTCGCACCTCAGGGTTGTATTTTTTCATTGCCTTCAGCCATTTGGTGTATTGGCTTTCATGGTTAATCGGCTGAAGGCGATGTGCTTCGTCTATTATAATGATGTCGAACGGCTGTTGGATTTCAACGCGATTGATCAATGTCTGGATAGACCCGATTGTCACCGGTTCGTTATGCTCGACTTTGTTTGATACCGATGCACAGGCGACGCCTATCGGAGCCAGTGGCCACACGCCAACAAGCTTATCTTTCGCCTGCGTTATCAGTTCGCGTCTATGTGCGAGTATGGCGATTTTAATGTAAGGCCACTCTGATAGTAACCGCTTGATGAGTTCAGAAAAACAGATGGTTTTACCCATTCCTGTGGCACCTTGAACCAGGATATGTTTATCAATGGGGAGTGCCCCCCAGATAGCGTTGAGGCACTCCTCCTGATATGGTCTAAGCGTGTAATCCATTTATTTCTGCCAAGGCATCTTGGTGGTTTCGGCCGGTGCGGTTTCTGCCGGTGGCGCTGTTTGTGCTGCTGGTTCCTGGCTTTTGGCTTGAGGTTCAGCAGTCGCCTTTCCTCCAGGAACAACCTTGGGTTTGCCGACAGGCTTGAACCCTTTAATTTTGTTTTTAGGCTCATATTGTCCTGTGGGATCGGTTTCGACTTTCAGGTTCACCAAACATTCAAGCCCGTGGAGCTCCTCGGTGTCGCCAATGTAATTTGGGTTTCGGTGCCCCGAGCATGTTGCGAGTGTTTTTAACCGCCTCATACTGACCTCGTTACCAAGCGACATGACATCCCATACCTTGTTCGGATGGCCAATGATATCGAACTCCCAATTAATGTAATCCCCCTTTGGGCCGTTTTTTATTTCTGAGTTTGCTACTCGCGCCTGATACCAGCCTGGGGCAAGTGGGTCGAAACCTTCTTGTGAATCATAGTCGTTTAAATTTGCATTTAGTTGTGCCATGTTGTTTAGTCCTCCAGGATTTTGTTTTTGATTTTTGTCAGGTCTGGTGCTTCAACCGGTTCCAGTTTTCCGGAGCGGTCCTTTGCCGGGTATTCGTTGTATGGTTGTGAAAACATCACTCTGCGTTGTTCGCCCTGTTCATCCGGAAGAGTCTGCATATAAAAGACCTCATCGAAAAATGACGGTGTTTTTTCCTTCAGGCCCTTTCCAGCTACAGCAGGTGCCGTGTATCTGCGGTTGTTTTCGTCTTTGTCGATGGTTTCCAGGCAGGTGAAAACCACGTTGTATTGCTGAAGATCCCGGAACCCTTTGATCAGCATGATCATGGTGTTTGTGTAATCGCCCCACATCCTGAAAGCTTTTGACGAATCCGGGTACTTTTCCTGCATCACTTCCTCACATCGAGCGGCAATCTCGGTGAGGGAGTCGATAAAGATCCATTTGTATCGGTCGATCATCTCTTGATTGGTCGAGAGCATCTGAAAGGCTTCCTTGAAATCTTCCAAACTCCCGATCTCGTAGCCTTCCACTTTACCGGCCTTCACAAGATCCCGGACACAGAGCAGGCCAGCTTCAGCGGACAGGACGCACACTTTTTCTTCTGGTGGAATGGTGCGGATCAGGGACGTTTTGCCGATTCCCGGCTTTCCAATGACCAGACAGCAGATTCGGTCGGCGCTTTCGGGTGTAATTGGTTTTAACATTGCTGTTCATCCTCCAGCTGTGTGTAGGTTACTGACGGTGCGCCTTCTGAAAGTTTGCGAGCCCATGAAACCGCTTTTGCAAACTCGATGTCGTTTGCCATGGTGTAATCGATGGCTTTTTTAATCGGCTGCCGCTCAGTTTTAAAACAGTCCTCATATTGAGGGAAGTATCCAAGGATTTCGGCTACTTTTTGCTGATCGTACTTGAAGCTTGTTTTTTTGCTGACTTTTACAGAGTATCCACCACCGATTATTGTGGCTGTTTGGCAACCGTTTTTATACTCGGCATTTTCAGCCAGTGTCGAGTTGATTGCCTTTAATGCCGTTTGCATCTCTGCGATTTTCGTTTTCAGGCTTGCGCCCTCCTGAATCAATTTGTCCATCTCCATTTTGCCTCTCCTTTATATTTAAAAATGCACCCTCTTAATTGGGGTTGTGGATACCGGAAAGAGGAGGGTGCGACTCCATCGGTATTTTTATGGTTAGCGCTTCCGCAGGAAACGGAATGGATGGGCTATTATATCTTTCAGTTTTGGCCTGTGGAGTCTCACCGGTTGGGATCTCCAATAGTCAATCTTATGCTGTCTAAGTGTTTTCATGATGCGTCCTTAAAAATATTTGTGATTGTTTTTTTTCAAGACTTGTCAGTCTTTGACGGAATTCCAATTGGATTTACCGGCTTATCGCCATTTCTGCCGCGTTGCATTTTTTTTAACCAGACACCTCGCATTAACGATGGCGATTTGGTCTACTCCGACGGCCGGTGCGCCGGTCGAAAGGAGGGGTGTCTGATGTTTGTCATGTGGTTGCCTCTTCTGCCATCCCGTAGGATTCGGCTGAGGCTGAGACACGCGATTCAACGTTTCCGTTTCCTGGCGTGTTGAGGCTATATTTGCATATAGTCGCCTATATGTCAAATGCATATTTCAAATTTTATGCGGAAATAATCGGAATACTATAGGTATAAAAAAACCCGCACATAGAAAATGTGCGGGCAAAAATTAGGCTGGATTTAGGGACTAAATTATCTCGGACATTTGGCCATCAATATTATATAGACAGCGATGAAAATAGTCGACCAGGCGTTCATATGTGTAGTCATTATGCCTTTCGGTGATTTCGCACTTAAAGCCAATAATAACTTGAACAGCTTCACTAAGGGTTACCTGTTCGTCGGGCTCCTCTTTTGGTGGGTTTTTGTGGTCCCTCGGCATCTCGATCCTCCGGTCTTTTTTGGTGGGGTGGGGGCTATGTCTGATTATTAATTTCGATCAACTCCTTTTCTATCGCGCTTAATGCAGTTTTTACGATTTCTTTCATTAACGGCACATCCCTATTATCCGCTGCGGCATTCAGCGCGATTACATAGTTTCGCAGTGTCGGGAACCCTGCCAGTAGTTTGGGTGGTATGACCACTTCTCTTACCTCATCCAGTTGCGTGTTAGCATTTAGTCTTTCTGTGCTGAAAAGTTCCTCCTGCTCGATTTTCAGCGCCATAGATAACTGTCCAAGCTCCTCCTCGCTCGGCTCCTGCACTCCGTTTTCGAATTTTGAGATTTTTGACTGTGCTGCGCCAGAGGGAAGTTCAAAAGCAATCTGCCCCAATTCAGTCTGCTTCAAACCACTCTTTTTTCGGTAGAATTTCAAATTCATACCCAAAATATTTTTCACAACAGACTCCCATTCGGATTTAGGCGTTGACATATAGGCGACTATAGTCTACCATATGCGCCAACTGATTAATGAAAGGCAAAAATATGAATTTAAAGGATTACCTCCAAAAAAATAAGATTACCGGTTACGCCTTTTCGAGAGAGGTTGGGGTGAGTCTCTCATATATGTACCGGCTGATTGAAAACCAGCGACGACCAAGCGTCAAGGTCGCGGTCATGATCGAAAAGGCGACAAATGGCGATGTCACGCCAAGCGATTTTGCAGACGCAACTAACAAATAATTTTTATGGGTTACATAAAAACATACCGCCTGATTGTAAGCTAAAAGGTATTCGCCTAATTGTCAACTATAAAATCGAGTTTAGGTGAAGATATGCAAGATATATATCAAGAAACGCCCAAAGAAAAGCGCCGTAGACTTCATCGTGAGCTTGTTCGATTGGCCGTTAAGTATCCTGTTGGATTCGGCGGAAGGCATGAAGCTGTTGAAGCACTGAAAAATATTATACAGGCAATTCGATGAGCGACGACATACTCAACGCGGCGTTAGAATATTTGGATATGGGGTTTTCGATCATTCCGGTTAGGAAGGATAATAAGCGTCCATATCTCCCGACATGGAAGGAATTCCAGTCAAGGCAACCATCCCCTGAGCAAGTCGAAGCCTGGTGGGAGCAATGGCCAGAGGCGAACGTAGCCATCATTACCGGCGATATTTCCAAACTGTGTGTTGTCGATGCTGACGGCCCAAAGGGCTGCGAGTGGGTCGCAGCTAATTTGCCAAAAACCGGTGTGTACTCCCAAACGTCACCTGGGAGAATGCACGCGGTGTATAAAACGAATGGTACGTCAGTCAAAAACATGGTTAGACTGGCACCAGAAGTCGATATCAGAGGCGAGGGTGGATACTTCGTCGCACCTCCATCGATCCATGCCAGTGGCCACCAGTATCAGTGGAACTATTTGATGGACGGGTGGGACGATCTGACAGAGTTTGATATGTCGTTGATATCTACACCGAAAAAATCATCAGGTAGTGGAAACCTAAATATTGACCTGACGCTCACAAAGGCGTCTCCAGTTAATGAGGGAGTTAACCAGGGCGAACGGAATAATACCCTGGCTCAACTGGCAGGCAAGTGGTTCGGAAAAGGTCTTGATACGGATGAGGTTATCGACCTGGCAAGATCATGGAACGAGAAGAACAACCCGCCATTACCAGAAGCCGAGTTATTAAAAACAATCCAATCTATTAACCGCACTGACGCATCCAATCATCCTGAAAAATATATCGAGTCAGATTCCGTACCACAGGAAGGCATCCAGCCATCCGAGAGGGACATCCCAGAACACCTTCTTCACCCTGGCGGAACGCTTGAATGTCTGATGGCCTATATCGATCAGAACGCGGCCGTCTCAGTACCATTGTATAATTTAGGCTCATCGCTCGTATTTTTCGGAAATGTTCTCGGACAAAAACTGTCAACCGAAACAGGACTCAGGACCAATTTATATGTGATCTGTTTGGGATATTCCGGGACCGGAAAAAACGCGCCGTTTTCAACATTACCACAGCTTTTATTATACAGCGATGCTGCCGAAACAAGCGGGCCAACCGAGATTACATCGAGTGTATCCATATTCAAGTGGTTGTCCGAACATAACCATAGAATCAGTCTGATGATGATCGATGAGTTGGGCCAGGTCATGAAGGGTCTGAAAAACCCAAACAGTGCTGCAGCCGATGTGCCAAGGATGCTGACTAAATTATTTTCAGCGACAGACAGGCCGGAAACCAAGAATTACGCAGATGGCACAACGCTTGTCATCCCATGGTGTCATCTGTCATTATACGGAGCCAGTACGCCAGAACAATTCTGGGAAAGCCTTACGCCTGGAGATATCACTAGTGGCTTTCTTGCTCGTACCCTTATTTTCGACTCCCGCCATGACGCACCATACCCAAAAGACACAATAGCCTTCAAGTATAATCAAAAGCTGATCGACCAGATTAACGCACTGTACGGAATCGAGACTAAAATTGATCCGCAACGCGGAAATCTTGAAATGGTACCGATCCCAAAAGTTATCCCTCGCACCGTTGATGCACAGAGATACTTTGGTCCGTGGGGCCGGAAACACCACGACATGAAAAACACATATAAGACAGACCAGAACGGAGTTGGGTCTGTCTATGGACGGTCAGCCGAACATGCCGCCAAGATAGCATTGATACATGCAGCATCAAAAGACGGTGCTGATGTCCGAGAGGTTGGTTACGAATCTATCAGGTACGCATGTGATTTAGTCGATTACCTTTCTGAGTATACCGTCAAACAGATCAGAGAGAACGTTTGCGACACTGATATTGCCAGGTGGAAAAATAAAATTATCTCAGGCATCCGTCATATTTGTCATAGGCGTCATATTAATGGCGCGACACTTCGAGATTTACAGCGGGGGCCGTGCCAGGGATTGCTGTCTAAGGACATCAAAATGATCATCGATAGCATGTTAATCGCTGAAGCTATTGGGAAAAGAGACATAGAGAAACCGAACGGAAAATATGTGACCGAATATTACGTTGCAGAGTCCGCAGATTGAATGTCATTTAGTGTCATAACTGTCATATGACACTAAATATAAAATAATAACAACTGGTTAGGTATGAAAAACAAGTGTCATAAAAAAGTCCGTATAAACACCCTCAATAGAAGTGTCATGTGTCATATGGGGTACCCGGGGGGAAGGCCGGATATATATAAAAATATTATTTATATAGGTTTATACACATACTATATGACACACTATATTTATATATATATATTTAATATTATTAATAAAATAGTGTCATATGACAGTTAGGACAGTTGATGACAATAAAATCTGTTTGCGCGTTCGCAATCGCCAATCATGTTAAGCGGCGTTAACAATGTTAACAGGAAGGAGGGTTATATGAATCGGCTTTAAAAAAGCCACTCAAATAATTGATGTGATTAAAAGGAAAGTATATTCCCCCGGCTTTCGCCTCCCGCGATTGGCCGGGGAACAAAAAGGGGAAATAATGAAAAAGGTTAATTATCACGCTATAGAACGATACGGGTGGGAATGCCCCGAATGTACGCAATACAACGAAGAAGACGACGATCCAAGCTACAGCGAAACGGTTTTTTGTCAAAACGAATCCTGTGGCGCTGAGTTTGAGGTGGGGAATCAGGAATGAAATCAATCAAACAATGGCAAAAAGAGATCCACGATAATGCAATGGCTCATGGCTGGTGGACACCGCCTCGGTCAATTCCTGTGACGCTGTGTTTGATACACTCTGAGATATCAGAGGCTTTAGAGGCATACCGAAACACAGATGAGGATAATTTTAGGGAAGAGATGGCAGATATAGCGATTCGACTCTTTGACGCTTGTGAAGCGTACGATGTTGATCTTGAGGCAGAGATCGAAAAGAAACATGCGATTAACATTAAACGGCCATATCGCCATGGAGGTAAAACCTGTTGAAACATTTCAAAACCTGTCCAATTTGCAGCAAAACCTTCAACGTTTACAAATCAGATTTTGAGCGCAGAACAACATGCTCGACAGAATGCGCCCTAAAACACAGAAACCGCACTTACATTGATTTGGAACCGCTCGTTTCAGCAATAGCAGAGCAGCACGGAATCGAGCATTTTAATCAAGCCACGACATTCAAGGCGATTTATCCGTCGAAGTACAACAACCGGTGGAATCTGGCCGAGGATTTAGGAGTGTCGCTTAATGCCCTTAATCGGCATTTTGACCGGCTTGGAGTGACGAGATGAAATTTAAAAAAACCTGTCCGAACTGCGGGAAAGTTTTTGGGCTCAAATACCGCAGTGAATTCAAGCGGCAAAAATACTGCTCCAAAGAATGCCAATGGAAAGCCAACTCCGGCAGTGTGCTTGATTGGGAAGCGATAGTTGAAGGGCTCGCGGTAAGGTGCGGGATTGAATACCAAGGGCAGGCCGGGACGATAAAGGCAGTTTATCCGTCGATTTATAAAAATCAGATCGAGTTGGCGGAGGTTTTGGGAGTGAGTGGGCCTTCATTGACGAGGCAGTTAGCGGTGTTGGGGGTGGTGAGATGAAATCACTACTTTTAGAAATACCAGGAAAACCCATTGCGAAAAAAAGACCGAGATTTGCAAGGCGCGGGAAGTTCGTGACGACTTACAACGACCAGGAAACCGAAGAGGGTAAGTTCCTGCTTCTGGCCATGCAACAAATCGGAGATAAAAAGCCGCTTGAAGGTCCGATCATGATATCAGCAGAGTTTTTCATGCCGATACCGAAAAGCACGAGTAAGAAAAAAACGCTGCTGATGGAGGCGGGGAAAATAAAGCACACGAAAAAGCCGGATACGTCAAACATTATAAAGTTTTATGAAGATGTTTTGAACGGAGTTGCATGGAAAGATGATAGTCAGATTTTCATGATGACGGCTGAAAAAAAATATTCTTTGATACCGAAGGTCCGTTTGCTTATTCGGGAGGTTGGGTAAGTGGGAGCCAGGGTTCGCAGAGCATATGGGATTTTAACCGGGTTTAATTAAACAAGCAAAATAAAGGGAGGCACATGAAATCAGAAATCGAAATCAAAAAAATCGCGATACTTGCTCTCGCAATGGGAACCTGGCGGTGGGCTGAAAAAATCGGCATCAAGGGCGGACGGCAAGCGAACCTTCTCAAGCGGCTCCATAAACAGGCCGACAAAGAGTTAAAACCATATGATTACCTTCGCAACACGGTCACATGGACAAAAGCAATTGCCATGATGGATCAGTGGGGCCGCGAAACCGGGTGGGAAGGAAAATCCAAAAAACTACAAACGATTGTGTCAATGTTGGCCGATCTTATCGATGAATATTTCCCTGATTCTCCGATGCGGGAAACGCTTGAGGATCTATTTTTCTATACTGATCGCAAATACCGTGTGCCAAGTGCATGTTGTTGGGGTGGCGGCCTGGCGGCTGATAAGTTGAGGGAGTGTGCATCATGAAGCGGTTACGTGTGAGTAACAAAAGCGATATCACCAAGGGATTAAACCAACTTACGACAAAGCAAAAAGCCAGGATTATCGCTCATAAAATACACGGGCAGTTTCCGGCAACGCCATCTGGACAATTGATGTTTTCGATTGTTGAGCAAGCCCTTGTGGATGTCGCGATAGACCCGGACAGCAAAACAAACGCAATTCGGCGCGATGAATTTGTCAGGACACGAGATTCGGCGATTAGTTTTCTCCGAGGGGAGATGTTACAGGCTGAGATAGCTGGAGTTGAGCCAGCGTGGGTCAAAAAGATTATCGAGAGAGTGGGGTTGTT
>Ga0194000_1000049_pt1 | contig 12546 bp, 21 predicted proteins | sample FLT_67_MG_FD_140346 | JGI IMG/M metagenome (GOLD analysis project Ga0194000, IMG submission 140346) | Sediment microbial communities from the Broadkill River, Lewes, Delaware, United States - FLT_6-7_MG | ecosystem: Environmental > Aquatic > Freshwater > River > Sediment | place: USA: Delaware... | reverse complement strand
TTTAAGAATTGAACAGTTCCGTCTTTGAGTACAATATATTTTCTCATTTCCAGATCCTCCTTTCTTCAGCTGTTTGTTTAGCTAGTAGATCATCATCATGTTGCTCTACGAGTGCTCTTTCTTGTAGCTCAACACTACAATGGTGCATGACTAACTCTAGGTCTTTAGAGTTAATCTTAGCAAACACTTCAAGTCTCTCTTGAGGTGTTAGGTTTTTGATATCATCTAATGCTATCATTACACTTTCCTTTCAATGTCAATTAAGTCTTGTCTTCCTACATTGATCAGATAACCAATGTAATATGCTTGATACTTCTCTTCAACTTCAGAGGCGTATAAGCCATGAGTGCATGCATCTTCTGCATACTCATTCATTTGATTTACTTCGATCATAACAGCTCCTTTTTGTTTTGGTTTGTCTCGTCAGTGCACAAGTAACCAACTTGTACAGAGACCCCTGTTAAAGGGATCTTTCGACTACTTGTTAGACCAAGCATGAACAACGTCATACTCAGCTCTCTGGTTGTGGAGTATATTGACTGCTTGTAAGGCATCAACAAACTCTCTGTTGTCGAGACAGAAAGTCTCTTGAACTTCCTGTTCTGGTTCGCTGTGGTACAACCACGATACAGCCCTCTTCCAAGAGCTAAGGTTGTTGTTGTTTCGCTTCATTAATCGGCTGAAGCAAGCCTTTGCTGTTTTCTGGTCCACTATGGACCTCCTTTCTGTTTGAGGGACAATTCCCTCTGTAGAGACTCGTCAAGGGGAGGAACACGAGCCTCTGCAGGGAGAATCGAGAGCCTAGCATACGCAAGACTCCCCATCACAGATATGTTTTCGAGGACAAGCCTCATAGATCTCTTCGAGAGTCATAAGGCGAGTGGGATGATCTGCCACCACATCATCGATAGCAGGGATGTCGGTAGCCGCACAAAACCAGCGATCAGCAGACCAACCTTCACGAACACCAAGCACAAGATGCCAGCCCTTGTCACGAGACTTACGAAGCAAGGCAACCAAACCAGCAACAGAGTCAAGGTCAGCACCACGAGTACGACAGACCAAAGGCACAGCCGAACCACGCACCCACAACAGGATAGAACGAGAAGAAGAGTCCCAACCGAGGCGAGACACCACCACAGAAGAAGCAGACCAACGAACAGAAGACAAAGGCGAAAGAGAGAAAGAAGACATAGAAAACCTCCAAGAAAAGAAAGACGCTGAACCGCAACGCCACGGAAGCCCCAGAACGAACTAGGGGGGAGCGAAGACCCAGGAAGGGGTACAACACACTCTCACATCTTTTTTATTTATAAACAAAGACTAAACACCACCTTATAGGACATTATTAGCTAATCTAGGGGACACAAATGGATAACAAAAGAAAACTTGAATTAGCAAAAGAATTATTTAAGCGAAAAAAACAAAAGCAATACAAATCAGACTTTGAACTATTCGCTAAAGAACAAATACGAATTATAACTAAGAACGCCTCACAAGGCTTTGTACCATTCACCTTTAACGCAGCTCAAGCCTCTATTGATAAGAAACTAGAAGCTCAGCTAAAGAAAACAGGAAAGGTCAGAGCTATCGTCTTAAAAGCAAGACAACAAGGCATATCTACTTATTGTGCAGCGAGAGTGTTTTGGAAGACATACTTCACACCTTATACTCGATCTGTCGTTATGGCACATGACAGTGCCACTTCAGATGCACTATTCAATATGAGTAGAAATATCATAGATAATATGGAAGAACCCCCAACACTACAAAAATCAAACGCAAAGGAGATACTTTTTGAACATAATAAGAGTGGTTACAGACTATATACAGCAGGAGCTAAGGAGGCAGGCAGAGGAACTACTCCGACCATCGCACATTTATCCGAGGTCGCCTTTTGGCAATTCGATGAACAAATTTTGGCTGGACTCTTCCAAGGCATTAGTCAGGAAAACGAAACAGAAGTTATATTAGAAAGTACTGCCAATGGTGCTAGTGGCGAATTCTTTAGATTGTTCAAGGGGGCATTAAACGGTGAGAACGAATACGTACCGATTTTCCTACCTTGGTTTATAACTCCAGAATATCGAAGGGAAGCTCCTGAAGGATTTGAGTTAACAGAGGAAGAAGAGGATCTCGTTGAAAACTATTCACTAGATAATGACCAATTATACTGGAGAAGGCTAAAAATAGCTGAAAGTGGGGAGAAAAAGTTTATACAAGAGTACCCAGCCAGTGCTGAAGAGGCTTTTTTAGTCACAGGTAACAGTGTTTTTGATCAAGAAATAATACAAATGTATGAAGTCAAAGCTCCAGATTATATTAGAGCCTTTGATTATGAAACTTCTTACTTTGAAGACAATAAAAACGGTCATCTTGACATGTGGAAAGCTCCAAAGTTTGAAGATCGCTTTATTATTGGTGCAGATGTGGCACTGGGTGTAGGTCAAGACTATTCAACAGCAGTAGTTCTTAACAAGGAGAGAGAAGTTTGTGCATTATTCAGAGATAATTACGTTGACCCTTCTGTATTTGGTGATATATTATTCTACCTTGGTCGCTATTTCAACAACGCATTATTAGCAGTTGAGAGTAATTCGCTGGGAATAGCCACATTAAACAGATTAAAGCAAATGAATTATGTAAATCTATATTATCAGACTAAAGCTGCCACATTGGCTAACGATGAAGGTAGTAAACCTGGATTTAGAACCACTATCTCGACTAAACCTATGATAATAGGAAATCTTAAACGAGCTATTGAAGAGCACGATATAGAAATACACTCAGATATTATAATATCAGAACTAAGAACGTATGTCAGTGCAGATAATGGGAGCACAAATGCTCTTACAGGTAATTATGATGACACGATTATGGCTTTGGCTATTGCCTTCGAGGCATATCGTACACATCAACACAGATTAACAAATGATCTTGTATCTTGGAAAGATAAGATCGGACAAATAGAGGAGGATACGACAACATGGCTGTAAAACCAAGTGAAAAATCTCTATCCAATCTGGAAAAGATACAATCAACAGAAATGGCTAATGAGTATCGACTAAGAGGGTTAGAGACTCGTAGAAAAAATAAAGAACAAAGAGAACTTGCAAAGAATACTATAATGGCTATGAAGAGCATGGGTGATGATGCACCTAATGCTATAGAAGCTTTAAATTATGTATTGGTAAAAGCAATGGAAGACGATGACTCAGAACAAATAGTAAAGGTAGCTAGCATATTAGCTGAATATCAAGCACCAAAACTTTCTAGACAAGATGTCACACAGACTAACATAGATGCAGGTGATCTCAGTGATGAAGAATTACAGGAAGAGTTAGATAAACTCGGATCTGTACACTAGTTCTACCATTGTCCTCACTTTGTCTGGGCTGCAAAGGGTAGGCAAAGCCCATTTGACTAAGAGGACAGTACGATGACTAATACCCCATGCATAGGCTTATGTCGATTAGACGAAAAAGGAGTATGCCTTGGTTGTTTTAGAACTATGAAGGAGATAAGAGAAGCCTATGAAAAAGCTAGAGAAGGGAAGCAAGTATGAAGAATACGATGAGGATGGAGACGGTATTGTCTCTGACGAAGAACTCTCACATGTAAAGACTATTAAAGAAACTGAAACAGCTTTAAGAAAACAATTAGCACAACTTAGAATGGCTAGATTTACTCTCATAGGAATGGGGGTATTTACTGCAGTAATGTTCTTTATACCCTTAGAAAGAGTAGAAGCCTTATCAGATATCAGTAATCTTTTCTACATCAGTGGAGCTGGTATTGTCGGTGCATACATGGGTACAACAGCTTGGTTAGAGAAAAAGAGGTAACTATGATTAAAAAGAAAACAGTCCCTTTAAAAAAGACTAAGTATCTTAGTAAAGGAACAATGAAAGGTCAGACAGTAAAAAGTGGAAACAAATTATCAGTTAAAGAAGGTGCTGGTATGACTGCTAAAGGTGTGGCTAAATATCGTAGAGATAATCCAGGAAGTAAACTTAAAACAGCAGTCACAGGTAAAGTAAAGCCTGGAAGTAAAGATGCAAAGAGAAGAAAATCATTCTGTGCTAGGTCTAGAGGATGGACAGGTGAAAGAGGCAAGGCAGCAAGGAGAAGATGGAAGTGCTAATAGAATGGTGGGAAGCTTGGCTAGTGATAGCCATAACCATAAACACAACTATAAACGTATTAGTATTTTTCGGTGGTCGAAAAATTAAAGGAGCAGGAGTCTCAAATGAAAACATCAGCAACAAGATACATACAAAATGTGACTAATAGCAGTCCAGCAAAAAACAAAGTTAAAAGAAAAGCAGAATTATCTAAGCCTGGAAAGTATGAAAAGAAAGCTATGGAGAATAGCAAAGCTATTTACACTGGGAGAGGCACATTATGAGTAGTTACGGTGGTTACAAAGAAGCAGTCACTGATGAGCAGCTCATTAACCAAATTGATGCAGGTATACAAGCCAGTAGTGGAGATTGGTTAAATAGCTCAGACATGTCTCGTGAAAGATTAAAGAGTACTTATGAGTACGCTGGTGTGGCTATGGATCACTTAGCACCACAAGGTGTTAGTACAATAGTCGATACAAGCACAACAGAGGTTGTAGAAGCTTACACAGCAGTTTTATCAGATTTATTTTTAAACAATCAAAAGTTAGCTAGATTTGTTCCTTACGATGATACTCCAGGAGCATTTCAAGCTGCAAAAGATGCAAGTAATTTAGTAAACTACTGTATATTTAAAAAGAATAAAGGTTGGGAAATACTTCAAACTTGGATGAAGTCTTCTTTACTTTATAAAAACGCAATTATAAGATGGGATTATATTGAAGATTACGACTATATTATCGAAGAGTTTGATGAAATTGATGAAGTTAAGTTAGATGAAATCCTCGCAGATAAAAATATCGAAATCGTCAATGAGCTAACGCTCAATCCTACTTCAGATACTATCTCTTATATAGACGTTAGATTAAGAAAGAAGATAGATAAAAGTAAAATCAAGTTGGAGTGTATTCCACCTGAATCATTTAGAATATCAAATGAAGCTAGAGATATAGAGGAAGCTAGTTATATAGGTATTCAAACTGAAATGACAAGATCAGAGGTAAGACAGTATTACCCTGAATGGGGTGAGAATATCACTGAAGAAGAATGGGAAGAATTAGACACAGGTGACGATTGGCTAGGTAGTGGAAACTATAGCGAAGACGTTGCTGCAAGAAAAGAAATAACAGGACAAAGATATTGGCAAGGATATGAAGGCAAAGCAGCATATCCGTTAGAAGCTAATCAGTTAGTAACTCTCACAGAGTCTTGGATAAGAGTAGACAGAGATGGAGACGGTATAGCAGAGCTTAAGCACTTTATAACTGTCGGTCATCACATACTATTCGAAGAAGACTGTGAGAGAATACCTTTAGCTAGTATTGTACCTATTGATATACCACATGAATTCTTTGGTTTATCAATGGCAGACTTCACTAGAAGTAGTACTCTTGCCAGTACTGCAATTCTTAGAGGTTTTGTAGAAAATACATATCTTACTAATTATAGTCCAAAATTAGCCGATCCAAATGTCGTGGATTTTAGTGCATTACAAAATATGAAGCCGAAGCAGATTATCCCAACTAACGGTAATCCGACTACAGCAGTATCAGCACTACCTCCAGAGGCTATTTCAACAGGTACTGTTCCGTTGCTAGAACATCTACAAATGATTAAAGAGCAAGCAACTGGAATGTCAAAGGCTGCACAGGGTTTAAACGATACTCTCTACGTTTCTGGAAACTCTGAACAGAAGCTTTCAGCTGTACAATCAGCTGCTCAAAAGAGAATCCAGCATATTGGGCGTAGATTTGCTGAAACTGGATTTAAGCATTTAATATGTGGTGTATACGAAACCATGATGAAGAAAATGAAAGGTGATCAAAGAGTTTACTCTGATGGAGTTTACAAAATGATTAACATAGATAGATTACCTAAAAACATGGACGTTGAAATACTATTAGATATCGGTGAAAATAGCAATAGTACAAAAATACAAAAGCTAGGTAAAGTAGGAGCAGAAATATTACCTGCATTAAATCAGCAAGGAATGGGTTTAGTCATTAAGCCAGAAGCTGCTGCAACTCTTGCAACTCAATTAATAGAGTCAATGCAATTAAATAGTAATGATTATCTTGAAGATTACACTACTGAAGAATTTAAACAAAGAGCTGCAGAAGAAATGCAAAAGAATTCTGAAATACAAACACAAGCCGAAATGCTTAAAAATAGAAAGGCAGAAGCAGATGCAGCACTTGCAGAGTCAAATGTCGCATATACAGATGCACAAAGTAAAAATACAATAGATGATAATGCTAAACAATTAGCAGTATCTATCGATAAACACTTTCAAGAGTGGGCGGACCTTACCATTAAGGCAAAGAAGGAAGGAGCTGAATTACCTCCACATCCTGATTATTCTAATATAATTATGATGGCTAGAGAGATACTCAACCCAACACCGCCACAGCCAACAATGGAAGATCAACCACAGGAGATAATATAAAATGGCAACAGTAACAATAGGTGCAACAGGAACAGGTGCTGCACAAACAGGTACAGTAACAACTGCAGGTGGAGCTGGAGGCGGAATAATTCTTGTCGCCAATAATAGTGATTCTGCAATCGTATTCGATGTAGCAACTGCTGGTACTACAGTACAGTCAGGAATTCAGCTACAAGGAAAAGAATTTAAATTAGTAACAGGATTAGATAATGGTGCTCAAACACTTGTGAACTTAACAACAGCTCACGGTACAGTTGCACAGAGTGGCGAAGTAGTATACAACTACCTAGTAACGTAATAACAACAACAGAGCTAATGCTATGATGCCTTATGGGTCTAGCATGATTGCTCACCTCGCTTAATAAAGGAGAAACACAAATGAATATGTTTTTAAATAATAGCCCAATACCTTATACAATAGGATTTGAAAGAATCTTTGATCAATTAGATGAGTTTATCCATCATAGTAAAAAATTACCTTCGTATCCACCTTATAATATAAAGAGAGATGGAGATAATTTTACTATCGAAATGGCACTTGCTGGTTTTTCTAAAGATGATATTGAAGTAACTGTTACAGAAGATATACTGACAATTGCTTCTAATAAAGAAAGTTCTAAGAAAGATGAGGTATATAGAGGCATATCTGAAAGGAAATTTACTCGTAATTTTTCTATGGCAGATGATATAGTAGTTAAATCTGCTGAATTAAAAAATGGATTATTAACTATTAAATTAGAAAGAGTTATTCCTGAAGATAAGAAACCAAGGAAAATAAAGATTGGATAAATATAGACAGACAGCTGAGAAGAGGCTGGGAAATAAAAAGTCGTATGGTAATCATAAAATCCACCCTGATGAATTAGCAAGACAAGCTCATGTCAAAGGACATTTTGCTGTTAAAGAAAGGGAGGATTTTTTTGATGAAGTATATGGTGAAGTGTTAGTCGATTACTTTTTAGAATGGTTAAAGACTGAATCACATGAAACTAAAACTCGTGAGTTTCTCTACAGTTCTGCTATGGCACTAGGTAGTGTCAAAGAGAAAATGATAAGCTTCGAGATGTATGGGAAGAACATACCACACCTACAGGAGGACAATAATGTATGAAATAAATTATAATCAATTAATCCAGAACTATGACCAAATGATAAATACTCTTGAGTATGACTCAATGCGTAGTGGAGGTAAGGCAAAGCTTAATGCTCCAACACTATTTCATTTATATGCTATGAAAGAAAAGTATGAATCAACGGTTAAACCTGCTAAAAAGGAGGTAAAGAAGAATGGATAAGAATACCGAAGCAAGAGTAGACTCTACCCAAATGGATGACTCTACAGCAACGGATAGTCGAACAGAAGAACAACTGCTGGCTGACATTGTAGCGAACTCCGAGTTCACTGAATCTCTACCCAATGAGCAAGACGTTCCTGAGTTAGACACGGAAGAACCTGTTGAAGAAGACCCAGAAACAGAGGAATCCGAAACTGAAGAAGTTGAAGAAGAAGTTGAGACAGAAGAAGAAGAAGCTACAGATGAGGATGATACGTCTACCCAAGAATCTGAAGTGTACACTCCTGATGACTTAGACTTAGATGCTAAAGTTGCTATTAAAATAGATGGCGAAGAAACTGAAGTATCTTTTAGTGACCTGATTAAAGGTTATTCTACTGAACAACATCTTTCTAATGAGGGTCGAAAACTTGGCGATGCAAGAAAAAAGTTAGATGAAGAATATGAAAAGAAATTTAAAGAAATAAATAATATTGGACAAGCTTCTTCAGAAATACTTTATCGAGAAGAGCAAGCCTTAGCAAAAGAATATCACGAAATAGAATCTCAAATAGATAAAGCTAGAAAAGATGGTGATACGTATGAAGTTAATGAATTAAAAGATAAACGAGAACAAATTCAAAAGAACTATTGGAATGCTAGAAATGGCAGAGAAAAAATAGTAAAACAAGTTCAAGATCAAATTCAAGAACAAAATACAAAGCAATGGAATGAGCAATTAGACAATTTTAAAAAGGCTATTCCAGAAATGATACCTGACTTTAATGAGAAGACAGCTAAAGCAATAAGAGACTTTGCAATAGCAGAAGGTATACAACCAGAAGTTTTAGATACTATTGTAGATCCTGTAATAGTGAAGTTTGTAGATGACTACAGACGACTAAAACAAGGAGTTACTAAAGGCAGTGCTAAAAGAAAAGCAACTGTTGTAAAGAAAGCTCCTGTTCGTAAAGCTAAAACTAGGTCTCAAAAAGAAGTAGATCAAGAGACTAAAATAAGGCAACGAGCTTTTGCTGAAGATTCTTCTAACGAAGATCAAATGGCGTTTCTTCGAGGACTTGCAGAAAAATCATTAAACTTTTAATACCTCGGAGGGTATAATACAATGGCTACATTAGGCGTAAGAGCTTCAGGCGGACCACAAGGTCCAGCTAGAGCAACCAGTGCAAACGTCTCTCAAAGAGAAGACCTTGCAAACTTTATTACGATGATAACAAGAGATGAAACTCCTTTTATGTCATCAATCGGAAGTGCGAAAGCAACTGCTATTTATCACGAATGGCAAACAGATAAACTAGAAGTTCCAGGAAACTCAACTATCGGAGAAGGTACAGACTATTTAGAGCCTTCAGCAAACGGTGGTGGAGGAGTAGGTACTGACGGTGCTTTCTTTAATAAATCAGGTCCAAACAGAACTAGACTAGGTAACTATACACAAATCAATGGTAAGACTATTGCTGTGTCAGGAACTAGAAGAGCTGTAGATCAAGCTGGTGTTGCAGATGAATATGCATATCAGTTAAAGAAAAGAGGCACAGAGCTAAGAAGAGACGTTGAGCATGATATGGTTCATTCTTTTAACGTATCTGCAGCTGTCGGTGCTCAAAACGGAACTGCAAGAACTGCAGGTGGATATCAATCATTCATCAATAGCACAGATACTGTTAACTACGTAGGTGGTTGGGCAGCTCCAGCTACTGCAGGTGATGGTACACAAGTTGTAAAATCAGCAGCAGCAGGTACAGGTGCTCCAGCAACTGGTTCATTATCATTATCAGAAATTGATTCTGTTATGCAGAAGATTTATGAAGAAGGTGGTAAAGCAACTAAGATTATGATCTCACCTAAGTTAAGAAGAGATTTCTCAGACTTAATGATTAGTGATACTGGTGTTGTAAGAAATATAGATGAGAAAGGAAAGTTAAGACAATCAGTAGATGTATACATGTCAGACTTTGGTGACCTAATGGTTGTACCAAACTATATCATGGGTCTAACTAATAACGTTAGATTTACTACTTCAGCTGGTCCAGGAAATAACTTAGCAGCAGATACTAACGTTGCTAACTTCTCAGCACTTATTTATGACCCACAGTGGTTCGCTATGGCTTCACTAAGACCTCTAAAAGAAGTCGATGTAGGGCAGAAAGGTGATTCCACTATCGGTATGATGGTTGAAGAGTCAACTCTAGAAGTACGTAACCCATCAGGTTGTGGTGCTATCTACGGTTTAGCTTAACTGTTATTATAAGGGAAGTCAAAGAATGGCTTCCCTTTTTTTATATAGGAGTATAAAATGGCACAAAAGAAAAAGAGTTTCTTTGAAAGCTTATTTAGTTTTAAAATGCCTGAGAGCAGAAAAAAATTAACTAAGAAATTTAAAGATGCCTCTAAAAAGAAAAGTAGTCAAAGTTTAGAATCTGCTAAAAAGTCTGTTAATAAACAAATATCTGAAAGTCGTAAAAAGAATTTTGGTACAAAAAAATCTGGACCACCTAGCTCAGATAAAAGACTTAAAGATGTAGTTAAAAAGCTTGTTCCGTCTGCTATAGGTGATACAAATAAGCCTACAGCTAAGCCAAAGAAAAAGCCAAACATAGCTAAACTTAAATACGGTATGGGTCAAGCCGATTCTATGTCTAAAGCTAAAACAAAACAAGGTCCACCAAAACCTCCAGCATCAATTAAATCAAAAATAAAGTCTGAAAGTAAATTAGATTCTAAAGGTAATTATAAAGGAACAAATATTAAGCCTACTAAATTACAATTAAGTAGAATGAAAAAATCAAAAAAGAATACAATGTCTAATATTACTGGTTCTGAAATGATGAAGAAAAAGAAAGACGATGGTAAAGCACCTATGTATGAAAGCAAAGGTACTAAAGGTGGAGTTAAAATGAAAATGGCTAAAGGCTATAGTGCTGGCGGTCAAGTATTTACAGGGAGATAATAAATGCCAGGAACAATGACACCAAAGAAAGGTATGAAAAAATATACAGGTAAAGGTAAGCCTATATTTAATCCAAAGACAGGTGCTGTAGAAATGAAAGCTATGGGTGGTAAAGTACAATACAAAGCCTATGGTGGAAAAGTAGATGATAAAAACTACAAAGGCTGTGGTGCTAATATAATGAGAACTAAATAGGAGAAGGTATTAAAATGCAATACATAGAACATATAGCGGCTAATGGAGTCGTTACTCATGTTCCAACAACTGGTTGCACCTTTAGAGTCACACAAGCTGCAACTTCAGTCAGCGGAAATAGTGGTACAAAAGTAGGTGCAACAAGAAAGGTAACTCACTTTTCTATATTAGGATCAGGTGGTGTACCTGTAATCCCAGCAGTTGTACTTGGTACAGGAGTTAAAGCAAGACTCGGATATTTTAATAATAGTGGTCATTTCAATTATATTACTGATGAAAGTGTTGGACCATAAAGGAGATAGAGGACATGGCAAAGGAAAATAACTTTGTGTTCTCAAGTGCCACTGTAGATCAAAAGGAAAGCATAAAAGCCGATTTTGATTTACAGACTGGCGATTGGGAAGCTAAACAAAATGTAGATCAATATATAGAACACGCTAAACATGAAAGAAGTAGACAAGATTACTTTGGAAAAACTAAAGGTGGTTATAGAAAGATGGCTACAATACCAGATATTGTTGCTATAGAGATATTGCAAAATCATAAATTAGATTTGCATGATCCACTCTTTATGAGTAACCCAGCTAATCTAACTAAATTAAGAAAAATTTTAGTAACAGAATATCGTGATTTAGTGATCAACACTTAGGAGTAAGATATGGCATTAACATATACTGAACTTACTACACTCGTTAGAAACTGGTGTAACCGAGACGAAGAGGTTGTGAGTGATGCAATCATTCAAGATTGCTTAAAGTATGCCGCAGATAAGGCTTACCGAACACTTCGTGTTCCTCCTTTAGAAAACGTAGCAATATACGAAAGTTCATTACTAACGTCAGCAACTGCTTTAAGTCAAAGTGGATTAACAGTAACTGAGTTACAATTACCTTTTGATTTAATAGAGTTTATACAATTTAAAGAATTAGATAGCGATGGAAAAACACTTAGAGTGTTTAATGAAAAATTAGATATAAGAACATTTAATGATGTTAATGCAGAAAAATATTCTAACATGAATTACTGGTCAAGACAAAGAAATGTTGTTTTACTTACTCCAGGATTTAATAGTACAGGAAATGCTAATAGCATAGAGTTACTTTATTATAGAAGATTACCAGCATTAAACGCATTGTATTCAGTTACAGTATTAAATTATAATGCTGGATTCTTAACAACAAGTGGAGCTGGAGCTAATGTACAAGGTTCTGCTTTGTTATACTTTAATAGTAATACAGGAACAACAGCATATGCTACCCAATCAGAAGCACAAGCAGCAGATGCTGGTGGATCAGTAACTAGTACATATTATATAGGAACACTCGTACCTAATTGGCTTAGAGATCAAAATGAAAGAGTATTACTCATGGGTGCTCTTGCAGAAATATTTGCATTTACACAAGAAGATGATCAAGCTCAAAAATATGGTACAATGTTTTATAATGAGATAAAAGAATTAAATGACGAAGATGGAAAGAGGAATGCATCTGGTGGTAATCTACAAGTAAATTTTAATGGAAGAGGGTTAATATAATG
>Ga0194000_1000048_pt1 | contig 12860 bp, 18 predicted proteins | sample FLT_67_MG_FD_140346 | JGI IMG/M metagenome (GOLD analysis project Ga0194000, IMG submission 140346) | Sediment microbial communities from the Broadkill River, Lewes, Delaware, United States - FLT_6-7_MG | ecosystem: Environmental > Aquatic > Freshwater > River > Sediment | place: USA: Delaware... | reverse complement strand
ATTTTTTGATAGATCACTCCAATCTTTCCAAAAGATCATCCAATCTAAAACCTTATTTAAATAACTTGTGCCATTTGTTAAAAATTCAGTTATAGCCATTTTCCCAAACCGTCGTGTTTATCTATGTACTCTTGAACCGAAACGTGAAGATTAGAAGCCAAATAAGAAACTCTGTTGAGTTCCTCATCTGACAAACTGCTAATCTTATTGTATATTCTCTTGTTGTTGAACTGTCTGTGTTTCATTTTTTGAATTTAATACTTTATCGTAATAAGAAACAGGTTTTATATCTGTCATTATTGTTTGATGTATAATAAATTTTTTATCATTTGATAATTTTATTTTTACTTCTATTATTGGATCACATTTAATCATTTGTTGTATTTTTTCCATTTGATTTTACCTCGTTTAAAATATTTTCATACTCTTTTTTATTTATAAAATAAGTTAAATCTCTTTTTGGTTTTTTAAAAATTCTTTTATCCAAAACAGTTATCCAACTCATTGTGTTTTTTTCTTATCTGTTTTATAAAAAAAACAATAATCACATAACCCCTCTTGACCTTTCTTGCTTAGATCAAAAACAGTTGCTTCTTTTTTGATTCCTTTTAATTCCCAACAATCTTTGCAATAAATCTTATCGTCTTTTTTCATTGTTATCAAACTCTTTTATTGACTTCGCAATATCTTTAGGTTTCATACTTAATATTAAATCCCAACTCATCTTCATACCTCGCACTAACTTGATTCTAATTTCTTTCATACTATACTCAAACGCTTCAATCTTGTTATAGTCTAAATCAAATTTTCGCATTTTTGTAACACCTTTAACCTTATTATATATTATTTATAGTTTATTTAAATGTTTGTAACCATTTATTAGTAATATCTATTACTTATTAGTAATAAAAAGACAGGGAAGTTAAATAAGCATCGTATTTTGTTTTCCTAGGAAATTGAAAATTTCTATAGAATATTAAAAACCATGTCTTTCCTGCCTACCCTGTCTTATTGCTTTTCTCTTATCGACGAAAGACTGATCCAAATCAAAATTAATTCCTTTCCAAACTCTAAACTGAACACCCTCACTTGTTATCCTTCCATCAATAATTCCTTGCATTTCTAAAGATTGTTTAATCTCTTTATCTGATGCTATGTTTAATTTATGTATTCTACAATAATCAACATAAACTTCTTTAAAATTATCTTTACCAATCCAACTTTCAAAATCTTCTTTAATGCAATCCATATAAAACGCATTTAATGAATTAGACTTCCTAAGCCATCTTTTTTTTGTTTCCTCTGTTGATGTACTTGAACTAAAAGATTGTCTTTCTAATAGCCTATTTAAGCCCTCTAATGCAAAATTAAGTAAACCTGTCAATTCATCTTCTGTTGATATTTTTTCTATTATTTGCCTATCAGCTATTTTATAATTATTTTTGTTTGGTAATTTATCGTATTCTTCTTTAGAAACAAAAGTAAATGGAAAATCAATTAATAACCAACGATTAAAAAAAGCAGTTGTAATATCGTGTGTGGTTGGTAATTCATTACACGCAAAAATCATTTTTGCATAATTAACAAAATTAACTCTTGTTTGGAATTTTCTATCTGCACTTATAAGATCGTGTCCTGTTAATGTTTTAAAATTCCCTGTATTAACTAATGCGTGTTTACTTAGATCTGCAGAAAGGTTTGCCATTTTGTTATGTAATTGACTTAAAGCAAAAGAATTTTTTTCAATTTCTATTAAAGATATATTTGCACAATTTTCTGCACCAATAAACCTTTTCATTAATTCAATAGTTTTACCTTTACCATTACGACCATCACCTAAAAACATAAATGCCTTTTCAAATTTATAATCCCTTAATAATAAATATCCAAAAAGTTCTTGTAAAACATTAATATCGTTTTGGTCTTTTAATATATCATTAAAAAATTTTATTATTGTTTCAGGTTTTTTATCTGGATCATATATTATTGGTAATTTATTGAAAAAAAAATAGTGTGGTGAAAATGGTTCTAATTCTTTTGTTTTTAAATTTAAAATACCATTTAGAACAGGAATTTTATATATATCTTTTATAACAAAAAAATCATTTGGATCAATATATGTATCTGTTTGTATTTTTTCAACAACAACATTTGCTAAATGGGTTGTATATGCTTCACCAAAAAGGAGTCTACAAATATTTTTAATATAAGTTTTTCCATTGGGTTGATAAATTCCATCTCTATAAATCCATAATTCAGGTTTATCATCATCTCTTATTGTATATATTCTGTTTCTTTTTTTAATAAATTCAACTGCTTTTTCGTTTGCTCTTTGTCTTTCTTTTTGTAAAAAACAACTTATTATCTCGTTTTTACATTCTAAAAATTCTTTTTTTTCTAAATCAGGTTCTTCATAACCTTTTTTAGCCAAATTACCTAAAGAATATTTTTGTTTTTCTTTATCTAATAAGAACAATTCTTGTTTTAATTTTTGTTCTTTGTCTTGTCTTTCAAAAGATTCAATAATAGATTCAGTGTTAGAAAATTTAGATAAATCCAATTTATTCACCTTTAAAATACCTATATATTGCGTCCTTTACAACATAACTCATAGATGTACCCATCTTATCTGCTTTTTCTTTTATTATTTCCTTCATATCATCTGGCATATCAATACTTATTATCATATAATCACCCTGTTTTTTTTATGTGATTGTTATTAATAACACTAATGATTTAAATAGGTTTCTTTTCACTATTAAGTGGTATTAGAATTAGACTTTTAACTAAGAAGTAGTAGATATAATAAAAAAATATATTTTCAAATGTCCTATTTTTCAGTATAATAATTTTGCCTCATAAAATTACAAATTGTGCAATCGTTACAAGGATAATGAGTATAATCTCTTTTATAGTGCATACAGTCGGCACAATGTTTTTCTTTTTTATTTTGTTCCATTTTTCCTCCTATTCTTTTTTTAACAACTGTAATAATGCTTTATTTTGTTGTTCTAAATATTTAACTTTCTTTTCTAACCTTTCTATTATCTCAATCTTATCAATTAACTTTCCTTGTAAAATTAATAGTTTTTTATCCAATTTAAACGCCCGAATATTTATTCACATCTTTTTCGTCGCCAATCACCCTATCAACTTTATAGGGGGTTTTTTTGTTAGCGTATCTTAGGTAATATCCAGATTTACGCCTTTTGCCTTTGTAACGATCTTTTTTACCTTTTGGTCTACCACCAACTCTACCTTTAGCCTTTGCTCTAGCCAAACCTTCAAGAGTTCTTTGTCTTATTAATTCACGTTCAAAATCTGCAAAAGCAGCGAACATATGAAATTGAAGTTTACCTGATGGTGTACTAAAATCAATGTTTTCTGTCATTGAAACAAAATATATTCCGTGATTGTGTAATATATTAACATCATTAATCAATTCTGTAATACTTCTAGCCCATCTATCCAAACGATAAACAACTATTGCATCAAAGTATGGTTCTTTAAGTGCAGTTTGATATAATGTGTTTTTTCTAGGTCTTGTTTTACCACTTGACATTGTTTCTTCTATTTCTGCAGTAACTTCCCAACCTCTACGTTCACAATATGATCTTAAAACTCTAACTTGGTTTTCGGTTGTTTGTTCATCTGTTGAAACTCTTGCATATATTACAACTTTCTTTATTTTATCTTCTCCTTCAATCATTTTTATGAGCCTCATTTATTGTTTTTACAACTAAATAAATATATAATTGAAAAAGAATCAACAATACCAACATACCACCAAAGAAATAAAAAAAAGAAATCATTGAAATCTCCTCAATGATCTTCTTTCTTTATAATTTAATACGTTTTGATGTATAACATACCTTTTCTTATGGAATACATCTCTAAGCATATTATAAAAACTTAACATTGTGTTTTTTCGATCATAAGTTTCAACCATTACGATCACCTCGCCTTTAATAGTTTATAGGATAAACTAGTATATAAATGTTTCGGTATTTTTTTCAACATACTAAGAAAAAGACGGTTATTGCTAAAGGCAAAGGTTTGAGAAAACGTTATCACAATAACCGCCCTTGAATATGAGATGGTAAGGAGTATTTGAGGTTTCAAAAGAGAGTATATTTGTATTTGTGTCTAAAGTGTGTATGATCCTTACCATCAATTAATATTATGTTATTAATAGTATTTATTTCTTTCTTTTTTTCCTTTTCTTTTTTGTGATCCTTTTCTTAGTTTTCTTCTTTTTTCTTTTGATGCCACGTTTACCTCTTTTTAGATACTTAGAAACAGATAAACCTCTCTTTTCTCCAGTTGTATCTATTGCGTATTTAGTTCTTTCAACAACATTTAATACAAGTCCATTCTTAGAAATCTTTTGTCTAAACTTAGCCAAAGAAGGTCTTTTAATATCTTTTGCCTTAGTTAAACCAACCAATACTAAATCAAATGATCTTGCGGTTGTATTATCAATTAGATTAATCATATATTTTAATGCACGATTATAAGTAGTTCTTAATCTAAGAGTTCTTATTTTACCTTTAGATTTATACCGACTATCAACTAAATATGTTTGTCCTTTTGGTTTCTTTTTAAATGAAGGTTTTTTCAATCTTGGTGGTGGAAGTAAAGGTGGTTTATTTGGAATACGTCTTGGCGGTTTACCTGGCGGTTTACTTGGAACTTTGCTTGGTGGTTTACTTGGTACCTTACTTGGTGGTTTACTCGGTGGTTTAGATGGAGTTTTACTTGGTGGTTTGGAAGGTACTTTACTAGGAGTTTTACTTGGCGGTTTGCTAGGTACCTTACTTGGCGGTTTACTTGAAGTTCTTTTTGGTAATCTAGAAGGTAATTTACTTGGCAACCTACTTGGAATTTTGGAAGGTATTTTACTTGGTAATTTAGATGGTAATTTACTTGGTTTCTTCTTTGGTAATTTAGAAGGCAACTTACTTGGTCTTTTTTTAGGTAATTTACTTGGTAATCTTGACTTCTTAAGTTTTGGTTTAGCCCTAGGTTTTGCTTTAGGTTTTGGTCTTACTTTTTTAGCAACCTTTTTTGCACTTGCAGTTGCTTTTTTTAATTTATTTACGTTAATCTTTTTTAATATAGGATATTCTTTATTTAATCCTGGAACTTTCTTTTCTAATAATTTTGCAAATGATTTTGATTTAAGTATCTTTAAAGCATTATTTAATTTGGTAATTTTTCTTGCATTTGATAAACGAGTTATTGGATTCTTAGGTTTAGCCCTTTTTAATGCACCAACTTGAACTTCTAATCCTTTAATAAAACTTGCAGGATCTTTTGCACGTCTTACATTTCTTTCAATTAATACCTGTATAGTTCCCAAACCTTTACGTGTTGTTTGTTCTCCAAATCCAACAAGTTTAATTCCGCCAACTTTTTGAACACGTTGTGTTGGTATTTCTAATTGTTCAATTAATCTTTTTGGTACTTTTTGTTTTACACCTAACTTTTTAAGCAATTTTCCACCCACATCATAAACAAAGTTTTCAACGGGTAACCAACCTTTTTTACTAAATAAAGTTCTTCCAGGATAAAGCCTATCAAAACTTTTAACATCTAATATTGGCGTATTATCTGTTGTTCTTATAATCTTCTCGCCTTTTAATTTATAATTATTTCTAAATCTTTTTGGTACATTTTCTAAAAACTTTTTATTAAAAACTTTTATATTTGCAGTTGCTAAATCAACATCTTTAGGTATTGGAGTTTTCTTTTTTGATAATGTAAAAGAAGCCAAAGAACCAAACACAACCGAATCTGTTTGTTTTAATGTTTTTTCTAATGCTTTTGCGTCAACTTTATTTAAACCTTTAACTTTTGAGAAATCAACTTTTTTCAAAGTTTTAACATTATAAGGATTAATTTTTCTTTGTACTTGTTCAGATTCTAAAACCGCCCTTAATGGTCGTCTTACTTCTTTTGGCGCACGTGCAATAAATGTTTCTTTTGCAACATATTGTCCAACTGGTGAACGTTTAATTCCTGTTGAAACAATACCCGCAGTTTTTCCATAAGCCCAAAACTCTGCAACAGTTCCAACAGGATCAACATAAAATTCATTTTGTAAAGCAACAACCGTTTTTCCAGGATTAGTTAAAGCAAAAGCCAAACCCCTTATAGTTTGACCTGGTTTTCTTATAACATTTATAACCGAATTAACTCCCCTAACAACACCTAAACCACCTAAAACCACAATTTTAGTTCCAATAACTCTTAATGGTTTTTTACCTTCTGATTTTTGAACGTCTAATAATGCTTTATCTTTTAACAAGTTTAATTCAAAAGTTACTCTGTCAAAAAAGTTTTTTGGTTTTTCAAACTTTTCAACAGTTAATCTTGGATCAAAATCTGTAACTGCTTCTTCTAATTCTTCCGCTTGTTTTTTAGTAACATTTAATTTCTTTTGAATTTCTTTAACTGCATCTTTTCTAATAGAAGTAGGTATTGCTTGTTTTAATGCAACTTTTTGAGATTTAGTTTTTGTTTTTTCTGCTTGTTTTTGAAGTCTTTTTATTCCTTTAATCTGTTGTGAAACTCTTTGAATAGCAAAAGACTTTTCTCCCCTTATATTACCAGATTGCCTTATGAAATCATTTAATTGTTTAGTATCTAATACAGAACCTTTATTTAACTCATTTAAAGCCTTTTTAACCGCTTCTTCTCTGCCCCTAATGTTCTCTATACCTGCAAGTGCGTTAGCCCTTCCTGAAGGAGTTGTTGCGTTCCTAAGGTTACGTTGTGCATCACTTTGTTCTATTTTAAGTGATTGAAGTTTATTGTTAAGGTTTCTTTCTATTGCTTTTTGTCTATTTAATACGTTTTGTTTTTCTGCCCTTAACAAAGAAATAAATTGAGGTCTAAATTGTGTTGGAATATTATTTATATTTTCGTTTAGATATTTATTAAAATCAGTATCTATATTTTTAACATTAGATATGCTTTGACCTAATGAATTAACACTTCGCCTTACAGAAGATAAAAAGTTTTGTTGTTGTTGTAACCGTTTAGACCTTTGGATAATACTTTCTCTTTTTGCAAGTCTCACGTTTTGTTTTGTTCTTCTTGGTACACTTCTTGTAAATGTTCGTGTTCTTCTTGCCATTATATCTCGTTGTTTAGTTTAAATCTTCTTTTGATTGATCTAACAAACTCGTTTCTTAACGCAATAGATCTATTGTCATTATCTAAAACTTCAAATAAGAATCTAAGTTTACCTAAAATATATTGAAAACCATCAACAAATACTTCTGCAATATATTTAAAGAAACCAAATATTAAACCTACAATTCCAAATATAAATCCAAATATCATTCTTTATTTTCGTATACTTCAATGAATATATAGTTGAGGATATATATAACTGTTAGTAACGCAACAACCCTAAACGAACTTATAAAACCTGCTTCAAGTAAAGTAAAACCCATTACTGCACAAACACAAAAGGCAATTAAACTTGATCTACTTGATGCATACCTATATTCTGCTAAGGGTGATTTATCATTTAAAACCCAGAACAAAATTAACCACATTACACCCAAAATTACATAACTATATTTACCATCGGTTGTTGTACTTGCAGTTGTAATTATTCTGTTTGTTACTTCGCTAATGGTAGAAGGTACATCAATACTTAAATTATAATCGCTTATCTTGGTAAAATTCAATCCTATTGTTGTTGGTGCGACCATTATGAACCTCTCCATACTTTAATAAGCATTATAACAATCCCTAAGAACAACATTATACCTAAAACATTAAGATAATGGTTCATTTCTCCAATATCTATACCTAACGCCTGAACAAATAAAGTTGGTAAGTTATATGCTAATTTAATATAATTCTCAATACGTTCTAATTTATTACCCCATAAAGTAACGCTTCCCAAAACATCTTCTGTCGTAAAATCTCCGGTATTGTTTTGTTCTTGTATTATTGCAGTTTGTTCATAAGATTTATCATCTTCGTTTAAGTTCTGTACGTTAGAATCTCCAATATCATCTGCATATTGTCCTATGTAATTTTTACTTTCATTATCAAGACTTATGTTAGATCTTGAATTTAAATCATTACCTGCAACAAGTAAACCTATGAAAATCATCGCACTTATTCCTAAGATACTAATATAAAATGTTGGTTTACTTATAGCCATTTTAATTTAAATCCTCTGTCTTTCTTGAATGTTTTAATAATGTCAATAACATAACTGTCTTAATTGCACTTATTGATCCAACTGCTAACGTTGGCATTGATCCTAATTGAACCCAAGATAAAATAATACCACCTATACTAAACATCTCTATACTCTTAAATAATAAACTTAATACTAACAACGCACCCCAGAACCAAACGTAAATGGGTTGGAAATAGTTTTGTTTAGTAAACACATCTTCAAAACTATTTATTGCGGGATAGTTATATGTTTTGATAATATATTTGTCTGTTCCGCTAACTTGATATATTTGTGCAACATATCTAAAATCTCTATCTAATAATACGGGAGTTGCAACATAACCACCACTTGCAGTTACGCATTGTTTATATGTGCTTGTAAGGTTATATTGTTCTTTAAAATATTCAACACAAACTTGTGTGTTAAAATTGTCTGTTGTTCGGAAATCCATAAATATAGTTGATATATTATTTTCAAAAGTTTCAGAAAAATCAACTGTCAAATATTTACCAACACTTAATGAAAACAAATCACTAAAACTTAAAATAAGTTTTCTTGTTTCTTCATCAGTTCTTATTATTTCTTCGTTAGTTTGTGAAGAATAAGTTACACCATCTATTGTTTTTTGTGAAGTAAAATAATATATTTTTTGGTTTAATTCAATAGCAAAAGTGCATTCTCCATTTATGTTTGAATCACATTCAGATACTTTTACAAATGCTTTACCTTCTGTAAAATACTCATACATTTCAACACTTGCACCTTGTTGTAATCTGTTATTAAATTCAGAAGTTACAAAAACCAAACCTGTATTAGTTCCTGTTGAATTTAACATATAGAAATCTATTGATACGTTTTCTTGTCCTGTTATAGATACTTTACGTTGTTCTGTAAAATAACCATCAGATTCTGTTGTAATAACATAATCTCCTAATATCATTGAAACATTTGTCAATACATAAGATCCTGTTGTGGTGGTTGTATTAAAAACACTCAACATAAATATATTAACATCTCTACCACTTAGTAAACTTCTTGTTTCACGATCATAAACGTTTATTGTAATACCTGTTTTTCCTATTCCTATTTGTTCTTCATAAGGTAGAATAGAATCGTTTAAATGTCTTTCAAAAGATACTGGTGATATAAAACCCTGTAAACCATTAAAAGTTATTGTATAATTTCCATTTTTAATATTATCTAAATAGATTAAAGAAAAATTCAAATAACCAGATTGGTCCGTTCTTGTGTTTATTGTTCTTCCATCAACCGTATTTACTGTTACAGACGCGTTTAGTATTGGACTTAGGGTATCTGCCTCAACAAACTTAAAACGCGCTTCTGCGTTGCTTAAATTAGCTTGTAAGTTGTTTTTAGAGAAGTGTTGAGATACATTTAGCAAAACATAACCTAAACTGGTTGCATTAAAGTTAATATCACAATCGGGATAAGAACAAAATACATTATTTACCGTTCCGTTTGTTGTTGAATAAGAATCTGTATCATTAACCAATATTGAAAAGTTAGATATACTTACCGTTGTATTTATATCAATCGCAGTTACATTAATTAAATTATTAAAATAAATAGTTTCGTATTGTATTGCGTTTGTTGTTGTTATATCTCCAGTTGATCTAACAATATATTTATCTGATTCTCCAGTATAAGAATATGTATCAACGTTTAAATAAAATGTTGCTTCGTTTGTTGAGTTTGCCCAATTTGTTACGTTTCCTATTGTTGCGGTAAAGTTTCCTATATTTACATTTGTGTTTGTTTCATTTGCTTGAACTATTAAAACAGATTCTCCAACCTCTCCTTCAAAGTTGATTGAAGTATCAACATTAAAATAGGTTCTATCTAAATGTATACCTTCAATATCATAAAAAGTTAAATCTGCGGTGTTTGATATGTTTGCAACTATCGTTCCGTTTGTTGTTAAATATGTGTAAATTCCTGTTAAATTAGTTACATTAACTTTAAAAGTATTAATTGATGTTCCATTATAAGCATTTTTTAAAGTTATGTCAAACTCCGTTTCAACAAAAAAAGGATTAAAACCATTTCCACCATTATATAATTCTGATACTTCTGTATTATCTATTGATTTATCTAATACTGCAACTTCGTCAATATTTCCAATAAAATATCTTGAAGTTCCACTTTCAGAACCTATATATAAATTTGAAGTTGTTCTTCCATTAGTAAATGAAAAACCACCCGTGTTTGTTTCTAAACTACCATCAACGTATATTTTCATATTAGAACCATCATAAGTGCATACGATGTGATACCACGTCCCAGAACTCCAACTTGTTGTTGTCGATGCTATTCTGTGAAATCCTGCAACATTATCATATAATAAAAATTCTAATTTTCCATCATCATTTCGGTCTATTTCAATAAAAACGTTCTGGTTTTCTTTAAATAATACCTCTCTTTCGGCAATAGATCCAGGCGTTATTGTATTAGTTGGTTTAAACCATAAAGAAATACTTATACTTGCTGGTGCTAATCCAGAATCACTTGTTACAGTTACATAATCATTTGTTCCATCATAATAAAAACTTTGTTTTAATTTTCCTGTTTGTCCTGTTGTTGATCCAAAATTAGTTCCATCATAACCATTACCTGTTAAATCGTTTGGATTACTTCCTGTTAAATCTGCGTCATCGTAAGAATGATATAAAACAAAATCTGTTGTATCAAAAGCATTTACAGAACTAATTAAAAGTAATAATACAAATCCAAACAACCACAATTTATTCATTTAAGATAACCCTCTATACATTTAACACCCTTTCTTACATATTTCTTTTTAGTGTTATTAAATTTTGATCTATCCCTAAGTTTAATTATAAATTCTTTATCCATTACATATATTTTACAACAACGTGGTATTTTAATCTTTCTACCTTTAAGCCACATTCGACAACCCGTTTTATTTTTAAAAACGTTCTTGCTCATTATGTAACATTGTGTTTTAATTGTTTTTCTCATTTTAATGTACGCAATTTATATACCAATCAAAAATATAATTTATTGTGTTGATTCCATTCCCTATATTTTCCACATATAACACATAACTGGTATTTCTTTTAAATATAAGTTCGTTTATATCTCTTGCTTCTCCACCAAATTGCCTTCGTTCTCCAAAAGAATTTTTTGCAATATATTTACCACCACTAAAAGTTGGATTTTTAAAAATAATTATCGAATCAGTGTCGTTATAATTTCGGTTTCTGTTTAAATAATCAATTTTAGTTCCATTATTAGTTATTGTCGGATTTTCAATTAAAGAATAATTTGCTTCTATTTTATTAAAAACTTCAATTATAATATGCATATCATCACTTCCATTTAAATAAAAAAGAAACCCTAAACCGTTATTTAACGGAACAAAATCATACGATCTTAAAAAAAAATGTTCTCCCTCGTGGACTTCGTGATGTGCTAAATCCATTGTCACCAAAGAGTTTTCAACATCATCTGTATTAAATATATTTTTTAATGAATTTGAAATATTTATATTATCGTTTACAACATAAACAACAGGAACAGATTTAAAATTAATAATTAAAACTAAACAAATTAAAATACCAATAATCCATAATGATTTAATTAAATCATCATAACTCTTGTTGTTTGTTTGTTTCTCCAATTTCTCCCACTTTTCTTTGTTGGTATTGTAAAAATCCAAAGTCTGCAAAGTTTAACAAAATACAACCCGCAATTACAATTAAATTTATAATTCCAAAGTTTGCTATATAAAAATCATAAAAGAATAATTGTGGAGTTAAGTTTATCAAAATTGCATTAAAGAATATGTTGTAAAAGTATTTAGTAATGATCTCAAATATAGAACTTATAAACATTAATACCAAAGTTCCGTATAACAATAAACCAAATATTGTTGGATATGTTTCTCTTTCTGATTTATAACTTAGTCTAAACAAACCATAAACCATACCCACAAACGCACCTAAGAATAAATAATCTGCCAACGTAACAATAACAGATAATCTATTTGAAAAAAACTCAAACAAAGTAACCCAACCAGAAGATAATGCACCGCTTGTTTGTAATCCTGTTGTTACACTATACATAGGTACAATAAAATAATCATTAAAGACAACATAAGCAAATAAGAACATACCAATAGCTACCGTACTCAACAAACCAAACATAAACAGTTTCTCATATTTACCTAAATCTGCCATTTTTGTGTCCAAATAATTTTTTATATGCTAATAGATCTCTTTCATCTTTAACTTCAAAACCACCTAACTTTAACATACTTGTGAAACCAAACCTAAATACGTCTGGTACTAACATAATAAAGTATATCGTAATTACTGTTGTATAAATTCCAATATAAGCATCTAGAAAATGGTTTGTTTCTGGTGATAATAATAAAAACATTAATGGTGATCCTAATATATTTGCAAATGAAAATGCTCTTAAAAAACTTCTAAAAAAAGCAACACTATAAAATGGTGTCTTATCTTCTTTAGGTTGAAGATAAAAAATATAAAATAAAGAAAAAGCCAAAACGTAAAATAACCAAAACGCTTTACTAAACATCGTAAAATTATATAATTGAATGGTTTGAAGTTCTGTTGTTAAAGAAGATAATTCAATCATATTAAGT
>Ga0194000_1000047_pt1 | contig 13040 bp, 20 predicted proteins | sample FLT_67_MG_FD_140346 | JGI IMG/M metagenome (GOLD analysis project Ga0194000, IMG submission 140346) | Sediment microbial communities from the Broadkill River, Lewes, Delaware, United States - FLT_6-7_MG | ecosystem: Environmental > Aquatic > Freshwater > River > Sediment | place: USA: Delaware... | reverse complement strand
TCTTCAATGATTAAAGATGTTCGAACGTTCATCAATATGAATATTCTTGATGAAGATAATCTCAGTTCAAATAGTGATACAGCAGGGGCTACTCAACAAAGTATAAAAGCTTATGTGGATGCTACTTTAAATGGTTCTCAAACAAGGGTTCTTCGAAAATATTTAACAGATTCCCTTCCAGTGATTACAACGACAGGTTCTATTAGTATTCCTCATGAAGTTTCTTCAGCTTTATCCAAAATACTGAACGTAAGTGTGAATATAGAAGATACTTTTTTGGGTAATCTTTATGTGGTTCCTGGATCTAAAGATGGTGATAATATAGCTACCGGACAGCCTGGATTCAGTGTAACATATGATAGTTCCAATATCAACATTACTGCAGGTTCCGATTTAAGTGAAGGAACGTACAAAATAGCAATAGATTATATCCTTTAAAATCCAGAGTAAGAAGGATGGAAAAATGTTTTATTATTGCAGGAGGTCCTTCGCTTGAAGGATTTGATTTTTCTGCACTAGATTCTTATTTTACAATAGCTATAAATAGATGTTTTATGTATTTTAATCCTTCCTGTATGTACATGATGGATATAAAATTCTTTCGATGGGTTTCTTCTCCAAAGTATGACCCCGTAATGAATAGGAAATGGATAGAGTTTCCAGGAAAGAAATATCTATTAGGTCCTGCAAGGAAAAGGAAATTTGATCTCAAAGGAGCTACAATAGTCCCAAGACTAGAATCAAAAACACTTAGTTTTGATTTAGGGAAAGGAATATATCCTGGAAATAATTCAGGATTTGGAGCATTGATGTTAGCTATTGCCCTTGGGTTTAAAGAAATATATCTTCTTGGATATGATATGAAATGCAGTGAAAACAAAATTCATTGGCATGAAGGATATTCGGGACAGAAAGTAGATAGGTTAGATACTAGATTAAAGAATAAGTTTATCCTTCCTTTCATAGATTTCCGGAGTATAATAAAGGATAATAATATTAAAGTATATAACTGTAATTTAGATAGTGGGTTGGAAGTTTTTCCAAAACTTAGTATAGAGGAAGCACTATATGATAAGGTTCCCAAAAAATGAGAATACCAGATATTATAAAATCCATTACCAATATCTTCTAAATGTTCTTTCAGAATATCATCAAATCCGATTAGTTTCTTCTCCTGGATTCATACTAGAAATCGAAGGAAAATCAGTATTGATTGACTTCAGTGATTTCAATGAATTCGACCATTCCCCAGACTCCTATGACGTTTGTTTTAAATATCATTATAATTATGATGTTCACAAACATCATAAGAATGTTTATCCTATCAGTCCTGTAAGTTTCATGGATTGGAAGAATTATTCCTCTAATTTAGATAAAATTGAATATACTTGTAATTCAGACAAAATCATAAATAATCAAAGACCTTATGGAAATGCTACTATAAGGAGGAACTATGTTCAAAAGCTTCTTAAAAAGAATTTCCAAGAGGTTCTAACAAGAATACTTCCTCAACAAGCTTTCTGGGAACAAATTAATGATTGTTTAGTAAGTGTCTGTGTTCCAGGTGCTCGGAACGATATGATTGATCGAGGACAGCTTCAGCTCATGGGTTTGGGTTGTTGTACTATTTCACCTTTGTTAACTGATAGTCTTTGTTTTAACAGTAGGCCAATTCCAGGATATCAATATATTGAATGTAAATCAGACTATTCAGATCTTGTAGATAAAATTAACTGGTGTAAAGAAAATAGGGAGACCTGTGTTAAGATTGGGGAAAATGCTAAACATTTCTTCCAAAATAATTGTACACCAAAAGCTATTAATTCATGGATTTCACAATGCCTTTAAAAGACCCTTATATTTATATTATCGGAGGAGGCCCTTCACTTGAAGGGTTTGATTTTTCTCTTTTAGAAAACAAATGTACAATATGTGTTAATCATTCAATTTTCGATGTACCCAAACCTAATTACTTCGTAACTTGTGATGGAAGTTTATGTCTGAAAGAAGATTTCTCTAAACTCAAAACAATTCCGGCTGCTAAATTCTATATAGATTATTTTGAAGAAATCCCCGAAGATCCAGGACCTTTCGACTTCCTGGTCCAAGGAGAAAATACTTGCGAGTTTTCTCTTTCTTGGGATAGGTTTGCGATAGGAGGAAATAGCGGTTTCAGTGCAATCCAATTAGCTATTGTTCTCGGATATTCAAGGATAGCTTTGCTGGGGTTCGATTTAAACAAAAAAGGAAAATCACATTATCATGACACTAAAGGATATTCAAAAACACATATATTGAAAAATTCAGATGAATTTTACCAATGTTTTAAACAGGGTTTTGAATCTTTAGATCCTGGAATAAGAATTGTTTCTTGTTCAAAGGATAGTAGATTGAATGATTTCCTGCCTTATAAGGAGATCAATGATGTCTTATGATTTTACAATTGTTATGGCATATCATGATAGACTGTCTCAGTTAAAAAATACTCTATATTCAATAGAAAAATCATCTTATGCAAAAAGAACAAAAATAGTTATCGTAGATGATGCAAGTTCTCCAGAACATACTCCTAATAACCTAACAAAAAATCTTAATATTCAGGTAATATCTGTTCCAAAAGAAAGTAAAACTTGGGTGAATCCCTGTATTGCCTATAACATAGGTTTTACTCAAATTGAGTCAGATATAGTTATTATACAGAACCCTGAATGCTATCACTGTGGAGATGTGTTGAATTATGTTAAGGAAAATCTTACACAAGAAAATTATCTTTCTTTTAGTTGCAGGAATCTAAAAGAACCTATCAAACACAACATCGATCCCAGACAACTAAAAGGAAATTGGTATAATCATCCTAATAAAGGAAGACAAACAGCTTACCATTTTCTTTCAGCAATTACTAGAGAAAATTTAGAAAAATTAAATGGTTTTGATGAAAGATATGGTCCAGGATATTGTTTTGATGATGATGAGTTTCTAGTAAGAATTAAGAGAATGGGACTAAATGTTCAGATAGTTCCAGATGATACAGTTTATTGTGCCCACCAATTCCATGATAAAACTATTCTTGGTGGGGAGATATGGCAAAGAAATAGAAGATTATTCGAAGAAGTTACTTTAAAAGAAACAGGATACAGGGCAAATGGATAAGATACCAAAAATTGCTCATTTTTATTGGGGAAACAAGTTATTGCCTTTTCTTAGGTATATGACTTTATTTTCTTTTAGAAAATTAAACCCTGAATGGAGGATGATTCTATATATTCCTGAAAAATTGAATTTATCAACTCCTTGGCCTTCTTGTGAGGGTAAACAGGAGTATTCAGGAAAAAATTACATGGAATGTTTACAAGAGCTGAATATAGAAATTTATCAGATTTCAATGGAATCTTTTGGAATAGAAGAGTGTCCAGAAGTACATAAATCAGATCTTTTAAGATTATACGTTCTCTCAAATACAGGAGGATTATGGTCAGATATGGATATCTTATTTTTCAAGCCTATGGAAAACTTAGGGCAATTAAACAGATCTGAATATTTTTGTTTCCATCCTTTCTTCCCGGATAGAACAAGAAGAAAATTTAAATTCCATAGTATAGGATTTCTTCTATCTAAAGGAAAAGGAAGGTTTTTCCCAAAACTTTTTTCTATTGCTAAAAAAACGATCAATACACAAAAATACCAATCAATAGGTTCTCCTTTATATAAACAAGTGGTGAGAATGAATGACCCTCATGTGGGGAACATTCCAATGAAAACTGTATATCCCTGCCATAGACCTGAACGTATTTTTACTACATCTTCCCAAGATTTCTTGAAGATGATAGATGAAGAAACTATAGGGGTTCATTGGTATGGAGGACACCCTATTTCAGGTGAGCATGAACTCCTTCTTCAAAATCTTCAAGAATACTCACATAATAATATTATTTCATACATTTTAAATCAACAGGATTGACGTGATCGTATCAGCTATACTTCAATTATACAATGAATTAGAAAAAGGTAACCTTGTCAGATGTTTAGAAAATTGTAAGCAATGGGCAGATCATATCTATATCTATGATGATTGTTCAACAGATGGTTCCCAAGAAATTTATCTTCAATATACTCCTGAGAATAATATTATTTTCGGAAGAGAAAGAAATTTTAAAAGAGAACTTTTTGATAAACAAGAGCTTCTTGAGCTTGCAAAATCATCTTCACCGGATTGGATTTTTTGGCAAGATGGAGATGCTATTTTAGATAGAGACCTTACTCTGAATTTAAAACAAATCTTAGCTCAGATTCCAGAAAGAGTTCAAGGAGCTTATCTCCATTACATAAATATCTGGAGAAGTTCATCTTTTCATAGAGTGGATAATCTTTTTGGTGAAGGTAATTTTTTAGTCCTTTGGAGGAATGAAAATCTTGAGTATCTTCCTCAAGAAGGGCTTCATCTACCTCAATTTCCCTCATCTATAGATATTAATAAACTTGCTGTTCTTCCTTATAACATCCTTCATTATGGTTTTTCGTCAAAAGAGCAAATAGTTCGGAAGTACTTAACTTATAAATCTCTTGGGCAAGAAGGGAATGATCTTGAGCGATTAATTGATGAATATTCTTCTTTTGATTTAGTTAAAATCCCAGTTGAGTGTTTCCCTGAAGAGAATATTCCAAAAAATTATCTTACTGAGAATAAACCTCATCCAATAGTATATGACAAGTACCGAAAATTCCGATCATATGAGGAGTACTTAGGATGAAAGTAACTGTGATAGGAATGATATATAAATCTATCCAATACCTTGATTTCATGATAGAGCAATTCAATAAATATCGACCTTCTCCTTATCTATCAGATTATATTTGTGATCTGTTAATTATAGCAAATGATGCTTCTCAAGAAATTTTGGATAGATTGGATGAAATAGGAGTTGATTACATAGATTATAAAGATCCTATTCCTTCAGATTATTATTTAGACCGAGTTTATAGGGCTTGGAATTATGCCGGACAGAATGTAGATTCCGATATTTTTATATTTATTAATTCGGATATGGGTTTTTCGCCTAAATGGATAGAGAATCTAATTAGAAATCTTAATGAAAATACAATACCTTGTTCAAGGTTGGTAGAATCAGGTAAACTCGTATCAGGTGACCACGCTATTTCAAAAAACTTTGGAAAAAGTCCTCAAGAATATAAAGAAGAGGAATTTATAAAGTTCATTAAAGAACTCTCATACCCTGGAACAGCTGAAGGAGGACTTTTCATGCCTTGTGCTTTCTATAAAGATGATTTTCTTGAAAGCGGAGGATATCCAGAAGGAAATGTTGGGAAAGAATCAGGAGATCATTATTTTTTCTACAAAAACCCTATTATGGAAAAGAAACAACATATAACAGTTTATAATTCTTTGGTATACCATATCCAAGAAGGAGAATTAGATGATTAACCCCGATCCTACGGATATGATTGAAGTAGTTAAATATTTTATATCTTTTTTGAAACCTGATGTTTATCTTGAATTGGGAATATATAAAGGTGAAACTATATCATATGCTCGGAAATTTGCTAACAGATGTATAGGTGTTGACATTATTTTACCTGATGTTCTTGATGGAGATGAATTTTATCAGATGACCACAGATGAATTTTTTAAAACTGTTGAAATTCCTCAAATAGATATTGCTTTCATTGATGCGGACCATTCATATAAACAAGTTTTAAAAGATTTTGATAATGTTTTTCAATATCTATCTCCTCAAGGAATTATTTTCTTGCATGATACTTTTCCTAAAAGCCAGGAATATACTTCTAAAGGTTTTTGTGGAGATGCTTATAAAATAACAGAGATATTAAACAAGAGGGATGATTGTCAGATAGTTACGCTTCCTGTTCATCCAGGTCTTAGTATTGTAAGGAAACAAGGAGGAGGCAAACCATGGGAGGTTGGTTAGTAAATGATTGTCTTACATGTATTCCGGGGACTGAAACATTCTGGCATGATCTTCTTGATTGGATTCCTCAACTTCAGGATATGTGTGGAGGATATACGCCTTATGATACTCTTGCAGATGCTGTTGAGAAACAAGCTCAAGTGTGTTTGCCTGACTTTATCATAAGGAATGGTAGTTACTTCAGACCCTTAAAAATTCAATGTCCTACAATAAGTCTTATCCAGGATATTCTTGAAGGAGATTTATATCAACAACAGATAGATGTCTGTAACTCTTCCACTCATGTTGTTTTTAATTCAGAATATGTTTCTGAGAGATATCTCTCAAGAATAGAGGTTCCTTTTAGTATAATACCATTAGGAGTTGATTTTGATTTTTTTGTTCCTTCTCAAGAAAAGGAAGTGAATAATACAATTTTATTCGTAGGTTCTTCACAAGAAATAAAAGGATTCCAATCTATTCTAGAAATCATTAAAAATACTTCCTATAATTTCTATTTGATAATGAAAGATGATTTCAAAATTAATCATCCAAGAGTTAAAGTTTTCAATAAATTGAGTTCAGAGGAAGTAAAAGAGAAAATGCAAGAATGTTCTTTTCTAATATGTACATCTATAGAAGAAACCCAACATCTTGCAGGAATTGAAGCAGCAGCTTGTGGGCTTCCCATATTAGCAACAAATGTAGGTGTATATTACAATCTTTCTAATGGTCCTTGGGGCAGAAAGATAGGAAATAATATATACGAAGATATTGAATATATGTTTAATCATTTACAAAAATTTTCTTCTCGAAAGTTTTTCTACAAATACAGTAAAGAAAATTGCTCTTCTCGTTGGAAAGAGCTAATAAGGGAAATTAAAATATGAAAGAAGAATATAGTCCATATAAAATCATTCATCATATAGATAGGATTACTGAACTAAAACAAGGTAAACAGACAGTTCCCCTCCAAGCACATTTAGTCATTTCAAATGCTTGTAATCAAAGATGTTCATTTTGTGCCTATCGTATGAAAGACTTCTTGTCTAATCAAAATTTTATTGAAAAAGATATGCTTTCTGATGAAAAAGTCTATGATTGTTTAGAAGATTTTAAACAAATGGGCGTTAAAGCAGTTCAATATACAGGAGGAGGAGAACCTTTAGTCCATCCTTCTCATTCGAATTTCTTCCAGAGAACTTTTGATCTAGGTCTTGATTTAGCACTTGTTACTAATGGAATGGCTCTCCAGGAAGAAACTTGTGATCTCTTAGGAGATGCAACCTGGGTTAGGATTTCAGTAGATTCTGCTTGTGAGCAAACTTACGGATTTATCAGAAATGTCAAAAGCCGAAGATTTCAACAAGTGATTAGGAATATAGAAAATTTAGTTAAATACCGAAGAAAATCAGTGATAGGCATAGGATTTGTTGTTAATAAAGAAAATTATGATGAAATTCGCATGGCTGCAAAATTAGCTAAAGAGCTTGGAGTTAATAATTTCCGGATTTCTGGGGCTTTTACTCCTATGGGATACGAATATTTTGAAACTTTTAAAGAAAAAGCCTTAGAATTAAGCTCAGCAGCAGAAGAACTTTCAGATGAGAATTTTACAGTGTTTAATCTATTCAATGATAGATTAATTGATTCTTTTGAAGGGGTTCAAAACTATGATTACTGTCCCATCAAAGATTTACAAGTATATATTGGTGCAGATTATAATGTATATACTTGTTGCACATTAGCTTATAATACAAAAGGATTCATAGGTTCTATAAAAGATCAATCTTTCAAAGAACTTTGGGGAAGTGCTCAAAAAGAATACATATATAGAAATCATAATCCAAGGAAAATGTGTCAACATCCTTGCTTATATCGAGGAAAGAATGAGTTTATAAATTATTGTATCAAAAATGATGCTAAGCATATAAATTTTATTTAGTTTAGAGGAAAACATGGCCAATTCAATTGACCCAAACAAAAGACAACAAATTTTGAATGAACTTCTACTAGGAGAAATGACTCAAATACAGATTGCTGTTAAATATGAGGTGGGTGAAAAAACTGTAAGGAGAATAAAGAAGAAATATATCAAAGATGTTCACCCTGCTGTGAAGAAAATTGAGAAGAAAATTGAGAAGGAAGTTTCATCTGACAAATGCAGTATCACTACAAAATCTCTCGATATTCGAACAGTAGATGAAGCACTAGAACAAAGTGATATCGATCTTATTGTTTGGGAAGTTGATAGAAGTAAAGTGAATTCATGGGAAGTGACCATGAACACAGAATCAGGTCCTCAAACTTACACTAATTACCAAGTATCTGTTTGGTTAAAGAAAAAGAAAAACCAAGTCCAAGCAATAGAAACACTTTTACAAAAAATAGGTAAAAATTCTCCTATATGTCCCAAGATTCCTTACAGTGAAATTGAAGATGGAAAAGAAAGACAACTTGAAGTAAATATTATGGATCCTCATCTAGGATTACATTGTTATACTCCTCAATCAGACCTTACTTGGTCTTTGGAAGAATGTGAACAAACGGTAATGGCGATGTTAGATAAGCTTTTGGAAAATTCCCAAAAATTTGGTCCTTTTGAAAAAATTATCTTTCCATTAGGTAATGATTTTTTACATGCAGATAATGTATTTGGAACAACTACTGCAGGAACACATCAACCTGAATGTGATTCTTGGCATGAAGTATTTTGTAGGGGACAAGAACTTGCTATTGCTATGATTGAAAAGATGAAAGAAATTGCCCCGGTAAAGGTTATTGTTGTTCCAGGAAATCACGATCGACAAACTTCTTTTGTGATGGGGAAATTAATTTCAGCTTATTACAGAAATGATGAAAATATTGAAGTGGATGACAGTGCTTCTCCTTATAAGTTTCATCATTATGGAGTGAATCTAATTGGTTTAGAGCATGGTCATAGTGTTAAACCAATAATTCGACTTGGAACACTAATGGCAAATGAATGCAGGGATGTTTGGGCACAAACAGTATATAGAGAATGGCATGTAGGAGACCAGCATAGGAAAGGTTCATCAAAACCAAACACACTTGAAGAACAAGGAGTATCTATTGAGTATCTTCCAGGGTTGACTCCGCCTAACGAATGGCATCGCTTGAAATCATATAACTGGCAGAAACGTGCTGCAATGTCTTTTGTTTGGGATAAACACGCAGGACCTATAGCCCGTCTTCAGGTAAATATAGATTCTTATACTGGTAAGATAATGAAATGAATAAACAAATGTTCTTGAAGTTAGACAAAGCCTGGCAGAATTACAAACAATTTTTAATAGATAAATATTCCAGTTCAGTGGATGATGAAGGAACATTCTTGTGGTCATGTCCTCATCATAAAGAAATAGATGATATTATAGAAAAGGAGAAATCTAATGTGGTTAACAGTAGTTAAAATTTTATGTCTTGCATATATCCAAAATATTAGTTTTTCAATCGTATCAAGATCAAGGAATAGGAATAATGTCAGGTATCATATCCTTGCTGCTTGTTTTAGTAACACGATATGGTTCTTAACATTCCGGGAATTGATAAGAGGTGATATGAATTTCCTTTTATTTATTCCTTATGTGATAGGAACAGTTTCAGGTTCTGTTACAGGTGTCAAAGTATCTATGTGGATTGAAAAACTTATCGGAGCTGAAGCAGATGGACACATCAAAAAATGATTTTATAATAGTTGCTTATTACACAAATACTAGGCCTTATATCGAACATGTGAATGCTCTCGTACTTTCTTTGATACACTTTAATCTTAAGTATTACATCTATGAAGCAGATGATCAAGGTTCTTGGGTTAGTAATTGCTCGTACAAGCCTACTTTTATTAGATCAATGATGGACAAGTTTCCTAACAAGAGTATAGTTTATACCGATATTGATAGTATTTTTATTAGAGAACCGCATCTCTTTAGTGAGATAGCTTGTGACATAGCTTGTCATCACTTTAATCGACAGCAGTATAAACCTCGATCATCTGCTAAGGATGAAATACTATCAGGGACTATCTTTTTTAATAATAGTGATACCTCAAAAGAGATAGTGGACGAATGGATAACTGAGTGTAATAATAATCCTGAAAGTTGGGATCAAAGTTGTTTGCAAAGTATCCTCAGAGGAAGAGAAGAAGATTTACCTCCTGAATACTGTTGTATTTTTGATACCATGAAAAGTATAACGAATCCAGTAATTCTCCATAAACAAGCAAGCCGACAGGCAAAGAAATTAGAAAGAAAGAGGCGATAAATATGTGGGCAACAATTTTAACCATAGCGGTACCTATTTTAATAGAATATCTCAATAAAAAAGGTGAGAAAAATTTAGCAGTAAATATTCAAGAATTAGCTAAAAGGAAGAAATGGGAGAAAATCCTCGAAAAACCTGAAATTTGGAAATTTCTTGGAAATGACGCTAAGAACATCGTTGAAAAGTATGTTTCTAAACAAGAAACATGTTTTGAGTGTGAGGATATGTCTTGGGAAGTATCTCCCGGAATAACAGCCTCTATTAAAAATCTTAAGATTACAGGTCCAAACACTGTTGAACTCTTAAGAATGCTTATAGGTTCAGAAATGGAAGCGTATTTAATAACAGGAGAAGAAGAAAATGAAGAAGTATAGACAATTATTTTATAAATCAAGTTTAAATGGGAAAGTAGTAGATAATGCTATTTCTATGTGGACTTGGATTTTCAATATGGGTACAAAGAATTATTCCCATACAGAGCGTTGGTATCCTGATGAAAATGGAAATTTCTATACAATAGAAGAAGGAATAGTTGGAGAATGTCAATCATCTACTATGGGCCAAATTCGAGATAAGAATGCTCAGGCAGTCAATGGAGTTGTGAGAAGGCCAGCAAAAGATGTTTTAACAAATTTTAAAAATTGGGATTGGTGTGAAGTTACAGTAGAAGATGAAGATTTTGCTTTCGCAGAAAAATGGGCACAATTTCGTTTGAAAAACAATCTAGGATATGGGAAAAAAGATATAGCTAGATTCTTCATGCCCGCCTGGTTGCAAAAAAGTTTAGATCTTGTAGACGAAAGATGGATCTGCTCTGAAGAGAATTGTCAATTTGCTATTGATTGCGGAGTACTTAAAGGAAATCCTTTAGTAAGCCCAAGAAGGTTGTCATCAAAATATAAAAAGGTAGTGTCACAAATTCTGCCTCTTGAATATTATCTTTGATTATAAATACTTGCTGTAAGTTTTATTTTAAGAAGTTGATTTTCTTTTAAGAGCTGGAGATTTCTCTTCTCCAGCTCTTTCACTTTGGTTTTAAGTACTGCTATTTCTTTTTCTGTCATACCTTTTCTCGAATATCAAAATCTTCAACTTCATCAACCTCTACATTGGTATCGTTCACATGATACCATCCACCACATTTAGGACACCATGCAGTAAAAGGTGAATCATGGGTTTCAGGATTGTTAGGTCGAACAATCATTTGAGTTTTATCATTTTGGCAAAATTTCCTGTTTTTCATCTTAATTTTTCCTTTCTTATATTGTATTAAACAAAACTAATGCAGCCGCGATTCGAGGATCTTCCTCATTTTCACGCTCAAGACCATAGGAAGACCCAATAAATTGCCTTTTACCACAAATTTCCATATTATATACTCTGCAAAGAGAATAATCATCAGACCATTCACCATCAGCAGAATAAACTTCATAATCGGTAAGTACTCCATATTCTTCTTCTTGCTTTTTTGTTAGATTTGGTTTCAGAATGAATTTATAGTCAAGCATTTTAAAAGTTTTACCATCAGCATAAAGTATGACTTCACCTTTTTCACCAGACCAATTACATTTATTTATTTCTATCTTTTTCATTCTAGAAATCCTTTCTTAAAAACTAGTTCTTGGAGAATTTGTACTTGTTATATAAATAAACTTCTTCTCCATTACGAAGTTTTGCAAGTGCATCAATTCCTTCGAAAAAACCAAATCGTGAATATTCAACGATGTCATCAGCATATACTGTAGCTGCTATTCCAGTATTTAAATGTTCCATAGTAAATGATTCTTCTTTGAGTTTTAGTCTTTTGTCAAGATCTTCTTCAGATTCTTCAACATATCCTGTTGCATGGATATTCCAGGAAACCTTTTTCATCATTTCTAAAGCTTCTTCTAGCTGCTGCTTTGCTTTAAGGAAATTTTCAAACTGGTCCATATTCTTTTTCTTTTTTTCAATACGTACTAGTTGGAAATACTTTGAAATCTGTTCATTGAGATAATTTTCAACTGTTTCTGCCGCTTGCTTAGCCTGATTCTTATTCATTTTCATTTCCTTTTTGAAAAAAATTATTATTTACAATTATAATATAAACACTCTTTGAAAAAAGTCAAATAGAATTCTAAAAATTTTCTGGAATTTCTTCATCTTTTCCAAAATTCTTAATATACTCTTCAATCTCGTGGACGAGTTCTGTTCGTTCTTCCCTGCTTTTAATAACAGTTTGATCAACAGATTTTAATAAAACCAAATCTCTGATAAGTGTTTTTTCAGTTTGACCATCTCTATAGATCCTTCCTTTTGTTTGTTTCCTTGTCAGAGGAGAAGCTATAGGAGCATAGTAAATAAGCTCAGCAGCAGCTGTTAAATCAATAGATTCTTTTACAGATTTATGGGCGAGGAATACTTTAATCTTCTTATCTTTGATAAATTCTTTTTGAAGGTTTTCTAAGGATTCCTTTGTATCTCCTCGTTTTGCTAAGAATTTGATTTTCTTTTTCTTTAATAGTTTTTCAATGAGATGAGCTTCAGCAATCCAGTTATGATAAACGACAATCTTCCCCCTACTTTCTTGAATCATATCAAGAAGAGTATCCAATTTAGGGTTGCTTTTGAGCATATAGGTCTTGCGTTCTCCATTGTCTTCGTAATAGAGAAAGCCACTTGCCGCCTCTCTGAGTTTTCTTGCTTTAACATTGGAATCCTTAAGTTCGATTCTAATCCCTCCTGGAAGTGAAATTGAATCGTTTTCTATGATATCTTTTTGGAGTTTTAAGAATTCTTCAGAAGGATATACTTCTTTGATTTGTTCTTCACATTCTGGAAGATCTTGACATT
>Ga0194000_1000046_pt1 | contig 13066 bp, 7 predicted proteins | sample FLT_67_MG_FD_140346 | JGI IMG/M metagenome (GOLD analysis project Ga0194000, IMG submission 140346) | Sediment microbial communities from the Broadkill River, Lewes, Delaware, United States - FLT_6-7_MG | ecosystem: Environmental > Aquatic > Freshwater > River > Sediment | place: USA: Delaware... | reverse complement strand
AGTTTCTAGCAGCCTTTCTCATTTCCTTCTCTAAGTTAGTAATCATCTTCTCAATATCAGATTTACTCATCTTGCTTGAAGGATATTTCTTTGATACCTCTTCAATTACCTTAATTGATTCAGGAATAGCTTTTACAATTGTTTTTGGAGTTATATTATTAACAATATTATGTTCTTCCTGAATCTGTCTTCTTCTTTGAGTTTCGGATATAGCTGCATCCATTGAATCTGTAATCTTATCGGCATACATTATTACCGTACCATTGGAGTTTCTTGCTGCACGTCCAACTGTTTGAATCAAACTCTTTTCTCCACGCAAAAATCCTTCTTTGTCTGCATCTAAGATTGCGATTAACGAAACTTCAGGTATATCCAATCCTTCTCTCAAGAGATTGATACCAATTATGCAATCATAAACTCCGGCTCTTAAATCTCTAATTATCTCAATTCTTTCTAAGGATTTAATCTTACTATGTAGGTAAGTTACTTTAATTCCTATGTCCTTTAGATAATCAGTTAAATCCTCACTCATCTTAATCGTAAGTGTAGTAACGAGAATTCTTTCTTTTCTCATCACTCTTTTCTTGATTTCCTCAATCAAATTATCAATTTGACCTTCAGTTGGTCTTACAATTATTTTTGGATCAAGTAATCCAGTAGGTCTAATTATTTGTTCTACTATTTGATCTGAAGCTTCTTTTTCATAATCACCTGGCGTCGCTGATACATAAATAATTCTATCAAGTTTCTCCTCAAATTCATCAAAATTTAGTGGCCTATTATCTAATGCACTTGGTAATCTAAAACCATGTTCAACTAAACTGAGTTTTCTAGATCTATCCCCTTTATACATTCCCCTTACTTGTGGCAATGTAACATGTGATTCATCTATTATCATAATGAAATCATCAAAGAAGTCTATCAACGTAGAAGGTGTTTCCCCAGCTTCTCGCAAACTTAGGTGACGAGAGTAATTCTCAACACCAGCACAAGTACCCATTTCTTCAAGCATTTCTATATCGTAATTAGTTCTTTGACGAAGTCTATGTTCTTCTACTAGTTTATTTTCTTTCTTTAATTCTTCTAGTCTTTCAGCTAATTCATCCTTTATCCTTTGAATTGCTTCTTCAAATTTCTCCGAGTTTGTAACAAAGTGACTAGCTGGAAAGATTGAAATATATTTAAGATCCCTAATTATCTCACCAGTAACGACATGGAATTCTCTAATTCGTTCTATTTCATCATCAAAAAATTCGACTCTAATTGCTTTATCTTTTTGATAAGTTGGTAGTATCTCTACTACATCTCCTCTAACTCTAAAGTTACCTCTGTCAAAATCAATATTATTTCTTATATAGTAATTATTTACTAGTTCACCTAATAATCTATCTCTACCGTATTCCTCGCCTGTTCTCAAAGTAATCATTCTCGATTGATAATCTTCAGGATCACCGATACCATAAATACAACTAACTGAAGCAATAACTATTACATCTCTTCTTTCAAGAATACTCGCTGTTGCGGCGTGTCTCATCTCATCGATTTCTTGATTTATTGATGCATCCTTTTCAATATAAGTATCCGAATGAGCAACATAAGCTTCTGGTTGATAGTAATCATAATAAGATATGAAATACTCTACTCTGTTCTCAGGAAAAAAATCCTTAAACTCATTATATAACTGTCCTGCTAATGTCTTATTATGTGCTAAAACCAAAACAGGTTTGTTTAATTCTTTAATAACATTACTTACAGTAAATGTTTTCCCAGTACCTGTAGCACCTAAAAGGACTTGTTTTTTGAGTCCCTTATTAAATCCTTCTACCAATTGTTTGATTGCCTTTGGCTGATCACCAGTAGGCTTAAATTCTGATACTAATTTATACATATTTACCTCTAAACATTATACCATATGGTACTGTCCCTAGGAATATTGAATTCCAGACAGTACACAGAAAAAAAAGCGACTATCAAAAGTCGCATTTATTAAATTATTTCAACAGTTCTATTAAATATCTTATGGATGTATGCAATTAATACACCATAATTGACGATAGGTATATTCATCTCTTGAGCAGTATTGATTCGATGCATTACTTCTTTTCTATTAAGCATGCATGCTCCACAATGAATAATCAAATCATATTCACCTACATTTTCTGGGAATCCATGCCCAGCATAATGATCATACTTAAAATCTTTACCAGTGTATTCTTTCAGCCACTTTGGAATTTTCACAGTTCCGATATCGTCTTTTTGACGATGATGTGTGCATCCTTCAGCAACCAGTATTTTAGCTCCATCTGACAATGTTTCTATTGTTCTTGCACCTTGCTTTAATACTTCTAAATCTCCTTTGTAACGGGCGAAAAGGATACTGAATGATGTAAGTGGAATATCTTCAGGAGTTACTTTAGAAACCATTTCAAATGCTTGAGAGTCAGTAATAACCATACTTGGCTTCTCTTTTAGGTTATTAAGTGTTTGTTCTAACTCAAACTCCCTTGTAACAATACCTATTCCTTCATGATCCAAAATGTCTCTTAAAACTTGTTGTTGCGGTAATATTACTCTTCCCTTAGGAGCTGCTGAATCAATTGGAGTAACTAATACAACAAAATCACCAGGATTAATTAAATCACCAACAATTCTAAAACGATTTTCATCTTCGGAATATAGTTTTCCAAGTTCTTCTCTTAAATCATTAATTCCAGCATTTGTTTTACTAGAAACATATACAACTGGAAAATCGTTATTTTCAACTTCAGTTTTTCCTAAATCGATTTTATTAACTACGATTATAGCTGGTAGTTTCTTATCTTTGATTCTTTTGATAATATCATAATCAAATTCAGTAATTCCACTTTCAGCATCTATTACGATAATTGCCAAATCAGTTTTGTTAAGAACTTGAATAGTTTTCTTAACTCTTAACTCACCTAACTCCCCAAGATCATCTAATCCCGCAGTATCGATTAAGACAACTGGACCAATTGGTAGTATTTCCATCGATTTAAATACAGGATCAGTAGTAGTACCCCTAATAGAAGATACTAATGCAATATCTTGACCTGTAAGGGCATTTATCAAACTTGATTTACCTGAGTTTCTTTTACCGAATATTGCGATATGAACACGGTTAGCTCTTGGTGTCTTATTCATATAACCACTCCTTTACAAGAATAGATCTCTTGCACCTTCTTTATCTATCTTTTCTACTTTTTCTTTTGCTAGTTTTCTAATATCTGGGTTCTTAATATCCTCAATCGCATTCATAATGAACTTCTTACCTTTTTCACGTAATCTCTCATCTGCATAATCATCTAAAAATTCCATTAATGTCATGAGTGCATTTGGTTCACATACATTTCCGATTTGACCGGATTTAGCAAGTCGCATAAATCTATCCCCAGTTCGTCCACATCTGTAACATGCTGTACAAAATGATGGAATCAAATCATCATCTATCATATCTTCAACAACTTCCAAAACCGTTCTTTCATCTGATAGCTCAAACTGTGGAACTTCCTTGTGATGACCTAATTCTTTTGCTAATTTCTCCTCTTTATATCCTCCAACACCTGTGTTTGAACCAGCACTTATTTGAGATACTCCCCTCATAATAAGGTTTTCTCTCATTTCTCTAGTTTCTCTAGTTGAAAGAATTAATCCTCCATATGGTACTGCTAGACGTAAAATCGCTACGATATGCATAAACTCCTCATCGTTAACTAGATAAGGGAAATCATCTAAATCCATTCCTTCTGCTTTCTTTAGGCGAGGTACTGATATAGTATGGAATCCTACACCGTATCTCTTCTCAAGATGATCATTATGTAAAATTAAACCCATAACTTCAAATTTGTAGTCATAAAGTCCAAACAACACTCCTCCACCAACATCATCGATTCCCGCTTGTTGAGCTCTATCAAATGCTTCTAAGTGATATTGATAGTTCCCTTTTAGTGAACGAGGGTGAACTTCATTAAAGGTCTCCTCATGATATGTCTCTTGGAACAATATATAAGTTCCAATTTCAGCATCGTGAAGTTTACGGTAATTCTCTTTTGTAGTAGCGGCGATATTAACATTAATTCTTCTAATATCACTCGACTCATAGATTGCCTTTAAACAATCAAGAAAATACTCGATTGGCAAGTTAACCGGATCCTCACCCGATTCAAAAGCAAGTCTTTTGTGTCCCAAACTTTCTAGGACTAATGCTTCTTCTCTAACATTATCTATTGATAGTTTTTTTCTTGAAAACTTATTGTCTCTACGATACCCACAATATGTACAATTATTCACACAGTAATCTGATACATAAATAGGTGCAAAGGTTACAACTCTTCTACCGTATATTTCTTTCTTTATTTTTCCAGCAATCTCATATATCTTTTCAAATTGTTCCTCTTCAGAAGCATTAAGAAGTCTTGCTATCTCAAGATGAGATAGTTTTTCTCTTCTATATGACTTTTCTAAGATTTCTTCAATTTGATCATGAGTTGGATTTGCTCCATCTTTTAATATCTTTTCGATAAATTCTTTATTCATCCAATCCATACTTTCCTCCAAATTCCCTATGATGACCTACCCCCATGAAAGGGTTAAAACCATTTTCTATTAATTCGTTTTTGATTAACTCAAGTGAATCAGCACTTTCTTTATTATCAAAAACCTTGTTCTCATAAATTTCATAATCTTTTCTTAATTCTAATGGTGAAAGATTAGGCATAACGACATTTGCTCCAGCCTCAAGCATTTCAATTCTCCCATTATTGTTCACACTAGCAAGAGCTGTTGTTGCTGGTAGCATACAGTTTGGCAGCATTATTCTAACTAATGCTACGATTAACTTAGTCAACTCAAATGAGCCACTTTGTTCATTATGAAATGGTGTTTCCGAATGTACAATATATGGTCCAATTCCACACATCTCTGGCTTGAATTCCTGTAAGAACAATAAATCATCAGCTAAATCCTTACTCGTCTGTGATGGTGAACCTATCATAATTCCTGCACCTACTTGATAACCTATTTCCCTTAAATCATATAAACATCTAAAACGATTGTCATAACTATTATCATCATGCAAGTAGTCAAATAATCTTTTTGAGGCAGCTTCATGTCTTAATAAGAAACGATCAGCTCCAGCGTTATAAAACTTTTGATATGACTCACTACTCATTTCGCCAATTGACAAAGTTATCGCAATATCATTATGATTCTTCTTCAATTCATAGAGGATAGACTCTATAAATTCATCCGTAAACTTAGGATCTTCTCCACCTTGAAGAACAAATGATCTAAAACCTAACTCATATCCATGTTTCACACATTCGGCTATCTCGGCTAGCGTTAATCTGTATCTATGCACATTTTTATTGATTGCACGAATACCACAATACTTACATGTCTTCTTACAATAATTCGATATCTCAACTAAGCCTCTTAAATAAACGTCATTTGAAAAAGACCTTCGACGGATTTTGTTTGCCAAGTCTGCAGCATAGTCAAGTGATGTTTCTGTATAATTGTCTATGATAAATGAAAACTCATCTTTTGATAAGATTTCTCCTTCTGATAACTTATTAATTAATCTTTTTACTTCATCAAAATTATGCTTCATCAAATCCTCCATTATAATAAAGTTATGATAAACTTTACTTAAGGTGGTATTATGCAAGCTCTATTAATCGGAATTAATTCCAAATACATTCATCCTAATGTCGCGATTCGCTTACTTAAGAAAAATTCTAAACACGATATCGAAATCAAAGAATTCACAATCAAGGATGATGTAAATAAAATAATCGATTATGTAAACAATCATCCAACTCCAGTAGTTGGTTTTAGTGTATATATTTGGAATCAAATCATCATATCTAAAATACTACCAAAAATTAATAAAAAGATTATCCTTGGTGGACCTGAAGTTAGTTATGATAATGATCACTACTTCAAATATGTTGACTTCATCATTCGAAATGAAGGTGAAGAATCATTTCATAAATTACTTAATGCTCTGGAAAACAACTCAAGCTACGAAAACATACCTAATCTAAGTTATAAAAAGAATGTAATAATTCATAACCCAACTGCACCAATCGATCTAAATAACATTTCGTACGCTCAAGATATTGATTTTGACAAACACCAAATACAATATATTGAAAGTTCAAGAGGATGTCCATATAAGTGTTCTTATTGTCTCGCTTCTCTTGATAGAATGGTGCGATACGTTCCAATGAAAAAAGTATTCGACCAAATTAAATTCGGATTAGATAACGGTGCAAAAATATTTAAATTTCTAGATCGTTCTTTCAATGTAAACACAAAAAGAGCAATGGATATTATTGACTATATTGTTGAAAATCACACACCTAATTCTTCTTTTCAATTTGAGGTAAATGGAGATGTAATTGATAGAAAAATTATCTCCCAAATTAATAATTTGAAAAAGGATATATTTAGGTTTGAAATCGGCATTCAGTCCACACACATTTTAACAAATAAAGCAGTAAACCGAAAGCAAAACATCAAATTACTTTTGAAAAATATCAAAAAGATTAATGAAAGTGCTTACATCGATTTACATCTCGATTTAATCGCTGGTTTGCCATACGAAACATTGACTGAATTTACAAAAACTTTTAATACTACATTTAAATTATATGCTAAGGAATTACAACTTGGATTTTTGAAAATGCTACCAGGAACAATTATTAGAGATGAAGCAAATTTGTATGATTATGTTTATCAGAAGCAGGCTCCATATGAAATAATTTCCAGTAAGTTTCTATCGAGAAGTGACTTAAAAACTATAAAAACAGTTGAGGAGGCATTAGAAAAATACTGGAATAAGGGTTATATGAATAATACAATCAAATCATTGGCAAAGGATCCCTTTAGGTTCTTCTATGAGTTTGGAAAACATTATGAAAAGCATTACTCATGGGATAATTACCAGTTATCTGATTTATTCAAACGACTTTCTGATTATGCTAGTGATCCTGAAATAACTGAATCACTTATTATTGATTATCTTGATTATCATAGTATTAAACCTAAACGTTGGTGGGACAAAGTAACTAATAGAAATGATATTTTAAGAGAGTTCTATGAAACGAATAAGCATTATTCAATAGATGACCTATATAAGTATGCAGTTGTATCATTTGCTTTAAACTATATCATTTGTGTATATAAGCCAAATGATAAAAAAATATTTGTATATAAAAGGCTTAAGAATTCCATTTCTTAAGCCATTCTTCATAATCCTTAAACTTAACAATCTGCATCGTATTTGTTTGAGCAGTGGTTTTACCAAAAGGTAATCCTGCAGTAACAATTACGCGGTCTCCAAGATGTCTTAAAGAATCTTTAAACTTCATCACATGATCTACTCCATATTCAACCATATCTTCAAAACAAGTAACTTCTTCTCCCATTACAGTTGGAAATACTCCCCAGTTCAATGCAAGAGCTCTTGCTATTTTTTTTGATTTAACTAAGGTCATAATGGGGCAATTGGGTCTAAATTGTGACATAAGCCTTGCGGTATATCCGCTCATTGAGGGACATATTATACTTACAACAGGTAAATCTTGAATACTTCTTGCAGTGGCAACTGCTACAGCACGAGCACTTCTATCGTCTGAACCTTTACTAGTTACCCTTTCAAACATCTTCTTATGATTAATACTCGATTCAATCGTAAAGGCAATTTTATTCATCATCTCTACTACTTCAATAGGATAATCACCAACTGCAGTTTCAGCACTTAGCATAATAGCATCAGTACCATCAAGTACGGCATTTGCAATATCACTTACCTCAGCTCTTGTTGGAGTGATATTCTCAATCATCGACTCTAGCATTTGTGTTGCGATAATTACAATCTTTCCTTCAATATGTGCTTTTTCTATCATTTTACGTTGAATCAAAGGTACTTTTTCAACATTTACCTCAACTCCAAGATCTCCTCTAGCCACCATAACACCATCGGCTACTTCTAATATCTCATCTAGGTTATCGTAACCTTGTTGATTTTCAATCTTCGCAATTATCTGAATTTCTTTTTTCTGCTCTTTTAGAATTTGTCTGATTGCAAGCACATCATCTGCATCCCTTACGAAACTTGCAGCAATATAATCAATATCATGTTTGCAACCAAAAACAATATCTTCATAATCTTTATCGGATATAAACGGTAATTTTAGTTTTGCATTAGGTATGTTAATTCCTCTGCGCGACCTTACTTCTCTTGAGTTGATAGCTTTGGTAATAATAATGTCTTTGGCTTTATCAATCTTTTTAACTTCTAATACTAAGTAACCATCATCAACTAATATACATTGTCCTACTTCGACATCATCAATTAACTTATCATACGTTACAGAAAATGCATTGGGATTACCCAAAATCTCTTTCATATGAATTTGAACTTCACTACCCTTTTTAATCAGCACTTCACCATTTTCAAATTTATGGGTTCTAATTTCAGGACCCTTCGTATCAAGAAGAATTCCCACTGGAAAGTTTAGTTCCTCATTTACTTTTTGTACTAGATTAATCCTTCTTAATTGCTCCTCATGAGTATCATGAGAGAAATTAAGTCTTGCGACATTCATTCCAGCGATAGCTAGTGCTTTAATCATTTTTTGGTCATTAGCTGCTGGTCCCAATGTACAGATAATTTTCGTTTTTCTTATATTCATAAATACCTCACTTTGTAATCTCAAAGATTTCTATTAATTCACTCTTATCTCTATTAGGAAGTGATAAAGCCTCATAGATGTCCATATCGATAATATCATTACCATCAACACCAATACAGCGACCACTAACATCCTTATCAATTAACTCAACTGCTCTTACTCCCATTCGCATTCCTAATAATCTATCTACTGGTGTTGGTGTTCCCCCTCTTTGTACGTGACCCAAAATAGTAGCTCTGGTTTCAATGTCAGTTTTTTCTTCAATTTCTTTTGCTAATGCACTAACATCAGTAATCTTTTCAGTAATAACTACGATTGAATATCCAATCCCTGTCTTACTCTCTTCTTTAAGTTTTTTGATTAATTCATCTTTATCAAAACCAGTTTCTGGTGTTATCAAATGTTTTGCACCTGTAGCAATTGCAGAATGTATTGATAAGTCACCACAATATCTTCCCATCACTTCAACGATATTACATCTAGAATGTGATGCAGATGTATCTCTCAGTTTATCAATTGCTTCAGTTATAGTAGTTGTAGCAGTATCAAAGCCTAACGTAAAATCAGTATAGGCTAAATCATTATCAATTGTACCTGGTATCCCAATGCAGTTAACACCAATTTCAGATAACTTCTTTGCACCAATAAAAGATCCATCCCCACCAATTACTATTAAATATTCAATACCATATTCGGCTAAAATGGCTTTTGCCTTTTCTCTAATTTCAGGTTGCTTAAACTCAGGAAATCTCGCACTTCTTAAAAATGTACCACCCTTATTCATGATTTCACTAACAGAATAACGATCAAACTTTTTGATGTTACCATCTAATAATCCTCGATATCCATAGTAAATCCCATAAACTTCATGACCCATTTGAATTGCACTTCTAACAACAGCTCGAACTGCTGCATTCATTCCTGGAGCATCTCCACCAGAAGTTAATACACCAATTTTTTTCATAAAACCACCTATATTCTCTCTATATCTCTAATCTCAAGATTAGTCTTTCCTTTATATGATGAGGTTACCGCAGTAAACAAATAAGCTCTGTCTTTAGCTAGTATATCGCTATGCTTCTCATATGTATCTGGAAATATTACCGCATCTACCAAATCAGTATCATCCTCAATTGCGATAAAGGCCATTCTCTTACTATTTCTCGTAAGGATCTCCTTGATGTTGTTAATCTTAGCAATAAAGCTAATCTGTCTGGTTCTTTCTCTATCAGTTAATCTATTAAGGTTTCTCTCTTTTATCATTGGATAGAATTGATACATAAAGTGATACTTTAAGTTAAATCCTAATGCTGATTTTTCTTTATCAATCAATTCCGCCATCGTATATTCATCAGAATTTCCATAATCAAATTTTAAATCACCAATTAATGAACCATAATCAGTATATTTAATCGCATCATTAAGCTTGTCAATCATTTGAGCCTTGTTCAGACCAAACACATCAAGTGCTGATGAATAAATAAGATTAGTAATAGTTTTCGAGTTTAAGATTCCTCTTGTTCTTGAAACAAGATCAAGATAATCTTTGAAAAGTGTTCCTTTTCTTACTTCAAGTAATTTATCAACCGTACTTCCACCAAGATTCTTAATAACCATAAATGGTAATCTAATCTTTTTATCTTCGATTTTATAGTACTTTTCACTATTATTGATACAAGGAGGTAGAACTTCAATTCCCTTCTCTCTCGCTTCATTTAAGTATCTCTTTGTTAATGATTCGCTACCCTTAACACTATCTAATAATACTGTTAAGTAATATGTTGGATATTTAACTTTCATCCAAGCACACTGATAAGCAATCATTGCATATGCAACTGAATGGGATCTGTTAAATCCATAGTTAGCAAACTTAACGATATAGTCATATATCTCATTTGCGTCTCTTTCAGAATATCCTTTTTTCTTACATTTTGATACAAATCGAACCCTCTCATCATTCAGGGTCTTTAATTCCTTCTTGCTAACAGCTCTTCTGAGAAGGTCTGCTTCAGCCAAACTGTATCCAGCGAACTTATTGGCTATCATAATAATTTGTTCCTGGTATACAATGATTCCATAAGTTTTATTTAAGAAAGGTTCTAAATCATTATGGATATAGGATATCCTTTTCTTCCCAAGTTTCCTATCTACATAATCAGGAATATTCTCCATTGGACCAGGTCTATGTAATGCAATAGCGGCAACTACATCTTCAAATTCAGATACATCTAATCTCTTAAGTAAACTTCTCATCCCTGCTGATTCTAATTGAAATACTCCATATGTATCTGCTTTACCAATTAAATCAAATACATCTTCATCATCATATGTTAAGTCATATAAGTTTATATCTATGTTTTCATTTTGCTTTATAAGTTGTTTTGTTCTATCCAAAATAGTTAAGTTTCTTAACCCTAGGAAATCCATTTTAAGTAAACCAATAGTTTCTAAATCTTTTGCCTCATATTGAGTTTGATATAATCCAAGCATTCCTTTTTGCATTGGTGAGTAATTGCGCAAATTATCACTTGTCAAAATTACACCCGCTGCATGAGTTGATGTGTGTCTTGGAAGTCCTTCAATATATGATGCGTACTCTAAAAGTTTTTGAATGTCAGGGTATTCATTAATTAGTCTCTTTAAATCATCTTCTTTACTATATTTGGAAAGATTTGTTGCGTTTACCGGAACATACTTTAATACTTCTTCTAAATAGTTATTATCGATCTCTAGTACTTTAGCAATATCCCTTAATGCACTTCTACCAGCAAAGGTTCCAAATGTAACTATTAATCCAATATTATCAATTGAATACTTATCTTTAGCATAGATTAACATTTCATCTCTTCTATCATCTGGAAAGTCTATGTCTATATCTGGCATACTAATTCTTTCAGGATTTAGGAATCTTTCAAATAAAAGTTCATATTCAATTGGATCAGCATTTGTAATACCAAGAACATATGAAACAAGTGATCCAGCTGCACTACCTCTTCCAGGACCAACGAATATATCGTGTTTCTTTGCATACGCCACCAAATCCCACACAATAAGGAAATAATCGTTATATCCCATCTTATCTATCATTTCTAGCTCATCTAAGATTCTTTTCTTATAAAGATTAACATCTACCAACTTGCCCTTTAAACGCTTTTCTAAGCCTTTTACACAAAGAGCACGCAAATATGATTTCGCATTGTGTTCATCTAATGGATATTGAGGTAATTGATATTTTCCATATTGGTAAGTAAAATCGACCATATTAGCAATGTTACCAGCTTCAGCAACAGCATCAGGATAACTTCTAAATTGATTTTCTAACTCTTCATATGACATTAGATAATTTGAGCCAACGCCACGATCCTCTATCGAAAGTGTTTTCCCAAGATCAATTGCACGCAATGCTAAATAGTACTTATAATCTTCGCTTCTTAAATATCTAACAGGAGATAATGCTAACTTTTTACCATTTAGTTCATATAGTTTATCTGCTAAATTCATTTCATAATCAAGCGTATCAACACGAATCCCTATATAAAAATCTTTATCTTTATACTTATTTACATCAGGTATATGCGTTCCATCACTAACTATGATGATATTACTTGATATTTCATCTAGTTTGACTAACCCTCTAATTTCTTTATCAGAACTTACTTTAAGTAATTCTTTATATCCAATTTCATTTTTAGCATAAAGAATTAACGAATCATCTTCAATTTGAATTCTTAAACCAATTATTGGCTTGATTCCATACTTCTTACAAGCAACATAAAACTTGAAAGCACCATGAAGTTTATCATCAGTGATTGCTAGTGTATCATAACCTAATGATTTTGCTTCTTTTACTACTTCCTCAATTCTAATAGTACTATGCAAGAGTGAATAACTCGTTTCAATACAAAGGTTTGCTTTCATCATGCTCCTTAAAAAAAATGGGTTTTCTACCCATTATTATATCATATTATTATTTCCTTAGTTTTAACCAAAGTAAGATAATTGGTATGGCTAGTAATAAATAACTGTAATCATTTTCATACTCCACATTAGGTGTGTCAATTGGATATTCGTACTCTGGGCTATGCTCTAAAAGAGAAAAATATTTGCTTATTGGTTCTTCACCTAATAGCATCAACTCATAATTACCAACTTCAGTTAATATATATGGTGATTCAATTTCTACACCATTTAATGTTGCGCCTCCATAAAAGAATATCGTAACCTCATTATAGTATTCATCTTTATCTATATTTGTATAGGGCATAACCTCAAACTCTTGAAAGTTCCCAAAAAACTCATAGTCACCAAACTTAGCATAATCATATGTTGAATACTTCCCATAACTT
>Ga0194000_1000044_pt1 | contig 13341 bp, 13 predicted proteins | sample FLT_67_MG_FD_140346 | JGI IMG/M metagenome (GOLD analysis project Ga0194000, IMG submission 140346) | Sediment microbial communities from the Broadkill River, Lewes, Delaware, United States - FLT_6-7_MG | ecosystem: Environmental > Aquatic > Freshwater > River > Sediment | place: USA: Delaware... | reverse complement strand
GTCGAAGATAGTGTTAAACTTCTGACCATTTCCAAGCTCGTTTACTTCCATGATGGAAATACCGTAGAAGTCAGGAAGACCTCCACCAGCGTTGTAAACAGACTCACGAAGGCTCTCTGGAGCAGCAAGGTCATTACCAGTTGCAGCAGTAGACTTGGTGTTTACTGGATTGTAGGACATCTCACGAAGAGCTTTAACAGCTTCTGGAGAAACCATGATGTCAGTAATACCACGACGACCACCTTCTGGAGTACCCTTGTTCCAAGCAGTGTTAATACGCTTGGCGCGAGTAATAAGCTCGTTGAAGTCATCAAGAAGGAACGAACCATCGGTAGTAGCACGGAAAACGTGGTCTTTACCATTGGTAGTAGCACCTGCAACAGCACCCATGATAAGGTTAGCTGAAGTACGCTCTTGCTTAAGAAGGATTTCTTGAGCCATGCGTGTGAATGTTTTGCTCACAACGTCCATGCGGCTCTTGGCAGCATAACGACGATCAAAGCTAACTGCAGTGTCCAGGCTGTAGGTAGCAACCTTAAGCTCGGAAACAGTTGGTACAACTTGGTTCTGAGGAAGACCTCCAGCAACGCTGTTGCTGTAAACAGTTACGTAATCTTCGTCGGTAACATCATAGTACAGATCCAACGGAATGGAAGGATTGTCCTCTGAGTTATAACTAAGAGAAGTGAAAAGGTTGCTAAGTACTGGAGCATTATTAATTACTTCAGCGATAACAGGTCCGATAAACTCAGCAAGTGCAACTTGAGCTTCGTAAGCAACCGAACGGTTCTTTGAAGCCATAGCCTTGATAAGCTCTAATTGTTCTGGCGTTCTTTTAAGTGAAATTTTCATGTTATTATATATATTTCTTGTTAATTGTTAAAAATTACAGACCAAGAGCGATAACTGCGTAATCACCTTCCCAACCGTCAGTAACAGTACCGCTTGAACGGGATCCTGTACCAATAACGGTTCCGATCTTATCTGCTGAAGAAGCAGCACAAGCAACAACTTTACCGCTTTCCAGAGCGCTGAGAGCAACACCACCTCCAACAGAAAGAGCGCCACTGTAAGCTTCGTCAGCAAGAGTAAATACTCCGCGAGTTGCTACTGGTACAGCTTGACCTGGAAGTACACAACCAAGTTCTTCTGCTTTTACTGGATGATAAAGAAGCTTTTCTCCATTTTCGTCAGTCTTGGCTGTTTGACGAAGGGTCAAACCAAGAGTGGTGTCACCGCTGATTGCTGGCTGACACTCAAGCTGAACGCTTGGATATTGAGCATTTACAAAAGGATAGTCAGTTTTTCCTAAGTAGGAATCACTTGAGTATGCAATAGGGTCTTGGTCAAAGTTACCTGCGGAAACTTTAACAAAAACACCAGCATCACCATATGAAGAATCCGTAGTGGACTCGTTAGCATATGCGCCGTCAAGAGCGAAAAGATTGATAACATCATTTTCGTCATATTGTCTGAATGGTAGAATTCTGAGTGACATAATTTATATTTTTGTTAGATTTTTATGAGATTTCGATATTGCTACGGTCGAATGCCGCAGAAAATTTATCCTTGAGAGAAGGTTCCTCTCTTGAAAGTTGTTCGTTAGAATTTGAAATAGAAGCCTCTGTGGACTCTACGTCGTCAAGCATTTCCTCTTCAGTCTTGCTTGCGACAGCCTCTTCAACCTTTGCATCTTTAGAAAGTCTTTTTTCAACTTCTTCTTCAATACGAGCTTGAACTTGCTTTTCGAATTCAGCTTTAGCTTCTTTACTTTTATGCTTCCAGAGAACAGCCAACTTATCATCGAAAGAAGCAAATGCCTCTTCTGATTCGTCAATAGACTTAAGCTCTTTAGCTAAAAATTCCTTATCCTCGTCTTCAAGATCAAATTTTTGATCCAAAACGTCCATACGCTCGTTGAAACGAGCTACCGCTTGTTCAGCCTTAATTGAGGCTTCATATTCAGCGATTTTGTTTTGGGCTTCTTCAAACTTGGTCTTCAGATCTTCGACTGAAGTTTTAAGTTCTTCGTGCTCTGCAGCAACAGCCTCTTTTTCTTCTTGAGCTTTAACAAGTTCAGCACGAAACTCTTCGTCTTTTTCTTTGATAGCATCAGCAAAGGTGCTAGTCATAGAAGCGACAGCTTCTTGCGAGAACTTCTTTTCGTTAAGAAGATCCTTCAGTTCGTTGATAACTTTTTCAGTTTCCATAGAATTATTCTTTTTAAGGTTTACAATGTTTTTTTCTCTTTGTGAAATATTTTTATCTCTTTTATCCCTTATCATAATACTTTCAGTTTCATTTTGCTTCATGTAAACTCCTTTTACATCAGCAGCTGGATTGGTTGTGTACCCAATCCCCAAGGGATAAATCTTTCCTTTTATAAGTCTATTTACAGGCTTTCCGTCTTCAGTGTATCCCGATCCACCAAAAGCTTTAAGACACTGAGCCATTGATTCCAGGCCCTCTTTGTCTTCTATAATTTCGCAATCTTCTATATATTCGCTTCCTACTGCTAAAACAAATTCAGAGAAACCAACCTCCCAGCTTGTAGATATACTGTTATAAGATCCCATTCTAGGATCAACTGATTTTTCTAGCGCTTCTGCAAAAGTTGAATTAGCAGATTTGTAAACTAATGCGCCAAGAGCAATGTTAAATGGTTTTTTATAATCTTCAAGCTCTTCAGCGGTCATGATTCTGCTTGTTCCATACTCGCTCCAGCCAGCACTTGCAATATGACCGACAATCTTGTCTTTGTTGTGCTCTATATTAGTTGGTTTATGTATAAAGTTTTTTGTATACTCTATTGCGGTTTTGGAATCAATACCGTCACCATTTTTATTAAATTTATTAACTACAGCAGCGTTAAACGCTACCCCAAGCAAATCAATATTATCTTCGAAATTAATACCTTTTGGTAATAATGGTTCAAGATTTTCTAAAGACGCTTTTGATATAAAAGATCCCGCTCCAATATCGCAAGAAAAAACTTCTGCCTCAAAAGTAGCCGTATACTTATACGGCTTCTTATTGTTTTTAGGATTCAGTGGATTCTTCATTACTGTGATATAAAATTGCTGCTGCGTAATTATCTAGCTTATGCTTTGCCGCTATATCTAAAACTTCAGGCATGACATCTAGATTTTGTATTTCTTCTATGTTAGATACACAAGAAATACCTTTTTGTGTCCAATTTTCAATCTTCGTTGAACACACAACGGCTTCACACAAGCTATCTAACATAGCCTCGTTCTTCTTTGAGAACCTTTTTATGTTTAATTTGTCCTTCATTTCTGACTTTAATGCAGCTCTAATAGTTTCAAGTTTTGATATAGTTTCTTGAATATTTTCCCTGCTGTAATTGGCTGTAGAGTCCTCTTGAGGTATGCCGCTTGTTCCTTCTGGTCTACCAGCTTGTCCATTTGGTTTGCTTGTCCCCTGAGTGTCGCCATCTATCATAGGTACTCCACCAACTATAGGGTTATAATAACCCTCTTCCCTTTCCTCTATGAAAGTCTTTTGCGCTGGGCTTATTTCTTCTACTTTAGGGAATTTACCAGTATGGAACATTTCCATACCTTGTTGAGGTGTTATAATTCCTAATTCCATAAGCCTTGTGGAAACTCTCATCAATTGAGTTTCGTCTCTCATATCAATATCTTTAAATACAGCCTTAGGGTAAGATCTAAAGCCTAGTTTTTTAGAGACTCTTTTAATTTCTTTTTGTAGGAAATCTGACAGAAACGCATTTCTAGCTTCTTTAAGTCTATCAATGAAAATTTGAGCTTTTACTTGTGTTGCTCCATATTTTTCTTCTCCAACAATAACATTTTGCAATCCTTGTTTAATATCTTCATTTAAAACTTTATATTTTTCCGCCCCAAGAACCCTATTAAGGTCTGGTATAACAAAATCTGCTTTTGTTGTATAGTCAGAAACCAGAACCCTGCCCACACTCTCGTTCTTAAACAAGCCTTGCATTGCATTAATATTATGCGAGCTTATACCACCTTTATCTGGCTCTGCACCCATAGTAATCAAAAGAATAACGTTTTCTACAGTCCTTGTGATTGCTTGATCCATTTTCTTTAACTCAAGCTTGGCATTAATATCCTCAAGTACTGGATAACCAAAAGGAATAGCGAATGGCTCGTAATCCTGCTTTTTATAAAAGGAATGAGAAACTTTTTCTGGGTCAAGTTTTATTTTCAAACCATCGGTATTGTAAGAACCTTGCTTGATGCTTTTTTGTACATCCGCTGGCAAAGAATCAAATATCTCTTGATCTTCTTCAGTTGTTGGGTTTTGAAGCCTAGCCATCTCGTACTCTGAAAGTATTTTTTCATAAGCACCATCATTAAAAGACGATGCCCTTGTAGCAACAATATCGTAAGGATTCATAAGAATGTATCTTACTGGAACGCTATTGTCCACTTCAGATGTTGGAGCTATCTTTTTTATTAACTCAGCAAAATCATCTACTTTGAATTTTCCGTCTAATCTATATAAAAATATATTACCGCTTCTATAGTACTCTCTGAAATATTGGTCTTTTAAATTTGTTAAATTAATTTTATTAAACCACTCATAAAAGAAATCCCTGCTTTTTTTTGTACCGCCATCCAAAAAAAGTTCTGTGTTTGCGAATTCTGACATTATGTCTACGGCATTTCTAAAAACAGAAACATTCGCGTAAGCTTTTTGACAGAGCTCTATACACTCTCTTACATTAACACCGTCAGTTGAAAACTTGTAAGGAAGAAGACCTCTCCTAATACTCGAAAACCTATCAATTGTTTGGTTAAAAGCTGACCTGTTTACTCTTGAAGCTTTTCCAGCAGAAGTACTTCTAGAACATGACGCATTAGAAACAGAAAAAGAAGCGTCAGAAGTGTAAAAAGGCTCTCCCATTAAATCAGGAGAAAAAGCGTCTTGTTGTTGAGTGGGTGTTTGTGAAGCTTTTGCAGTGTTATCAAACTTATCCCAATAGTTTGATTTCTTTACGTATTTTCTTTTAGCCATACAATATTATACACGGAAAAGTAAAAAGTTTAACTTTAACTTTTGAAAGTCAACAATTATTTTTTGTAATTTACTTTTATAACCATTTTTCTATCTCCATCTGTTTCGGTTATATAAGTTTCACCATTGTTGTGTAATTCTTCCATGGCTTTTTGAGAAATAGTCATTTCATGATCATAATCTCTCTCTTTTTGACTACTTTCTTCTTCTTTGTTGTAATGTTTGCTAGATTCAACAATTAACATCTCATCATCACCAAACTCAATAGATGCTTTAGACTTATCTTTTGCTTTTTCGTATTGGTTGTAACAAACAGCCATTCTCTGGTCTTGTGTTTTAAAATCCTTTCTTATCATTTCTGAAGAAAGACATCTTGAAACAAAATCACTTTTCTTTTCTTTATCGTTGGGTGTTGGTAAAGGCATATTTTTTTTTACACTAAAACTTAATCAATAAACATTGGAGTAAATGTATTATTATTAGAATTTACATTTTCTTCATTCATATCGTAAAATATCTGCATCATCCAATTACCCAAAACAAGTGCAGAGTAAGAGTCCTTTCTAGCCTTATCCGCTCCAGTTTGTTTTCTTAAATTCATAGGTAAATCAAAGCTTTGAGTGCCTTGACTAGATGTTGTTATTTGAATTAATGCACACTCCACCTTAGTTAAATCCATCATTTCTTTTTGATGTTCCACAAAATCAATCATTTTAGAAGCCTGTGATGACGACTTGTAATTTCTTATGAAAGTCAAATCTTTAATTCCTATGTTTGCTTTTCTTTGCCTGTTGTAATCATCATCCATCGCAGCTCCAGCGAAGAATATTCTTTTGTGATCAAATGCGGCTTGCAATAATTCGTTAGCGTACCTTATCCACTTAGAACTAGGTTTTCTTAAGAACACATAATCTCTAGATTCTTTGTTGTATTGTCTTTTTAGTTTAGATAAGTTTTTTTCATAATCTTGATGATTGTCAAGATCTGCATCTATAACTCCAAGTTTTATATTATTTTTTTTAAATATAGAACTTTCGTTGCATGAGTTTAAAAACTGAACACCTCCATTATAGTCTCCAACTATAGCAACTATATTAAAATTCTTTAATAAATAAACCATATATTTTATATGAGTTTTTAAATTGCTTCCAGGTAATGCATAACTATGAACAACAGTGCCTTTTTTGCTGTCTTTGTTTAGCTTAATTAACATTATAGCGAAATCGTCAGAACCATCACTTTCAGACCAAGATGGGTCAAATGATAGTATGTATTCATCTGAAGGTTCTCCTATAATTTCAACACACTGCCCTTCCCCGTCTGGTATAGTGCAAGCAGCCATTTTGCTAACCTTAAAATATCCAGAACTATCATCTGTAAACACTGCCATAAATTCCCTATCAAACTGAGACTGACTCATTGTTGCCTTTGCTTGGTCTATAAGGTTTTGATCATAAAGCTGTTGCGGTGCACAGTCATAACTAAAGTGCATTATGGTTCTGTGGGCTTTGTCTTGATCGTTTTCATTAAGAATTAAAGATTCATACTGGGTATACATTTTGTATAAATGCTCAAACTTATAAGACGCAGAAGACAAACCAATAATTTTGTTGTTAGGCCATTTTGTTCTTTCTTCTTCGGTAAGCTTACCCTGTTTTATCATCTCTGTTTCAAGATCGTAAGTTTCTTGTCTCTCTGTTGGGTTCTTGATTACAGACAGGAACGGCATAATAACCTCATTCAAAACTTTCTCTGGCATAAGTAAAAGCTCATCAATAATCATTCTCTCAAAACGAAAACCACGAAGCTTCTCGCCATCACCCAAAGGCAAAGCGGTAATTTTGCTAGACCCTATCTCCATAACCCATTGATCATTAGCTTTAGATACCCTGGTTATACATTGAGATAAAAACTCAGCTTTAGGGCTTTGAGCTATCTCTTCCATCTTGGTAAATATCATTTTTGACTGACGAAACGACTTAGATATGATTCCTATGTGGACACCCTGGTTTAAAATAGCGTCTAATAGCGCAAAAACGGCCGTAGAGAAGCTTTTGGACATTCCGCGACTCCATATGCCCAAAAAGTAATCCGTCTCCATCATGCCCTTAATAGCCATATGCTGGAAAGGAAACAATCTGACCCCAGTTATAAATTCGGCAGCGAAAGATGGATTTTGTCTAAGAAATTTGTAAAACAATATCTTAGCATCCTCTTCTTCTAAATAACCATCTATATCTAGAATTTCTTTATTTATATCAGGAAACCTATTTCTTGATTCTTGTATACCTTTAACCCAACTCATTAATCTTTTTTTCTTTTATTCCAGAAATAGTGCATGTCAGTATGCCACAACTTCTTTCCAAAAACAAGTAACTTAGGAATAAGTTCCTCGCTTCCCTCTCTAGAACCAGTAAATACAAACTGACAGCAATCTTTATATTGTTTTTGTATACCTCGCATATTATGAAGAACATAATCAATTTTGTATTTTTTATAACTTTTTTTGTTGTAATCGTTTATTTCCTCGAAAGGAAATTCCATAACAACGAACAAATAAGCTCCCAAGGATCGACACCTGTCGAGTTCTTTACAAAAACGAGAATATCCAACTGTAATTGTGCTACAAAAATCACCAAATGACTTTCTGTCTACATATGTATAATCATAATCTGATGCAATAGCCCCATAATCCCCAACATCTAATTTATAAGATTCTGAATTCTTAAATGAAAGGGGTTGTTGCTCTCTAGTATCAATCAAAATTTTACTTTCAGAGTAATCACCAAAGAAACCTTTCGGTAATTTATTGCATAGTAAAGGCTTGATGCCTATCTCTTCACATGCATATGTGTAGCTGCCAAAATATTTTTTGTAAACGTCAATCGACGGCAAGCCCGCACTGATTAACTCCAACTCTGTTGGACCATAGTCAATGTCTTTGTCCATTATCCGTTTATGGAGTAATTCAACAATATAATCTTTTACTTCGTGATTATTTGTTTTCTTTATCCACTCCATCAACTGGTGTGGTTGAGAAAAGTCTTTTTCAAAATAATCTTTGTAATTCTTAAAAGGCAAAAGCTCGCCTGTCAGCTTGTTTTTGCGCTGATAGTGCTTAACATAGTAGTCACCTAGTAACATACTGTGTTTTTTAATATGTGTGTGCAAACTCCTTTGGGCGTCAAAGGATTGTCCACACTCTCTACATTTAAATGACATCATCTTTACTTATGCCTAAAATCCTAGCCTTCCATTCAGCCATGCCCTCAAGCCTTTCAGCTTCTTTTTTTACTAAATCCTTTTGCATTTCTGCTATTCTCACCATATTGTCCCTTTCCTCTTTTTCTTGAAACATTTGAACAATAGATAATATGGATGCATTTTCTTTTGTCTTGTTTTTCATCCTCTCAGAACGATCACCTTGTAGTTTTTTAGTTAGATTTTCGATCCTGTTTTCGCATTGGTGATATTCTGAGCTTTTTGCCTTAATAATCTCAGCGAGACGTACAGACATCTCTGTTTGGTCATCAGCAATGTCAAACATATCGTTAAGCTTGTTTAAATGCTTGCTAACAACCTCCAAATTAATGATTTCCTTGCATACATTTAGATAAAGGTTGATTTCGTCAGCGGTCAGGTCAGGTTTATCCCAAGTAAGACGAATAAACTCTTGCTCAAATAATTCCCTATCGCTGATATCTAAATAATTGTTCATTATTTTTAAAAAACGAGAATTATTCAGATGGACACCCAATCTCTCTATGCAAATTTGATATTGCCTGTTCAGTTTTGACTCTTCAAGATTTAAGCCAGTGGCATCGTTAATTTTTTTAACAATCCTGCTTACCGCTTTTGGTGCAACATAAGAATCTAAAGCTCCAGCATCTTTTGAAGGCATAATGTCTGGATTGACTTCTCTTATGACACTTAATACTGCTCTCTGCTCAAGACTAAGTGGGCTAACTCTTTTATCTGGAAATAATAACTTTGCTATCTCTAAAGACGATAAACTATCTTTAGCTTGTTGAATTATGAACTCTTTTTGCTCCTTAGAAAATACAATAGGATCTTGCTTACCCTTAAATTTTGTTTTAAACTCTATCTCGTTTTCAACTAAAAACTTTCTTACAGCCCTGCCTTCTTTAGTCCTGCCATCTAGATCTTCATTCTTAAAACATTTTTGAGTTAAAATATTCAAATCATGTATTTTTTTACTGTTATCCAGTAAAAATTTTTTTTGTTCTTCTTTTAAATCCATACTTTATCAAAACTTCATAAAAACACGAATAAAATCAATCCTTGATTATTATATCGTATTCTTTTATAATTTCCCTGGCTTTTTGAGCAAACATCTTCTTTAAGTTTTTTACTTGCCTATAACCAGCTTTTCTTTTCTTTTCATTTGTCTTGTAACCCATGAAATTAGCTACGTCCTCTTCGGAGGCTTCTTCAAAAAATAACATCCTGTAAGCTTTGTAGTGGGTTTCAGATAGTTGTTTCTTCATGTAATAGTCTAATCTATCGAAAGAAGACTCAAAACAAACATTTCTATCTACATTGTTACCTATTTCATACATGTGTTCTTCCGTAGACAAAGCCACTTTCAAATCAAACGCTGTTTTCTTTGTTTTTTGCCATTTGCGAAAATCTGGGCATTCACCATCTTGGCGTCCGCTTGCTGTGAAAGAACAGCCATCATCATTTACATTATGCACACAATTCACACAAGGCTTTATGAAATTGCCGTAGTGATTTCTTACAAGATTTCTTATCTGATTTGTAACAATAATATTTATCCAAGGCTCTAATGGTCTGTCTTGATCCCACATGTGCCATTTATTGTATATGTGAAGCTTTATAACTTGCTCTACATCCTCAAAATCAAACCAAGAGATACAATCAAGACGCCATCTACTTCTTTGCTTGCGAATGGCTTCCTCTATGATTAATATATTATCTTCAAATTTTTTACCTCTTTCGTTTGGCATCAATAAAGTCTTCTATGTTTCTAGAACCTTTATTATTAGAGGTATTATTTTTTACTTCTTGATCAACCAAAGACTCAAAAGAAAAAACATTATTGCCATGAGATTCTGTTTCTACAGCAAGACTCCTGATATCAGGGAGCTCATCAATAGATGTTTCATCATCCTGTAATGGATCGCTTTTAGAAAGAATTTCTTTTTTCGCTTGTAAATTAACGCTCTCGCCACATTTGCTACCACAATTATGACAAAATTTAGGCTTGGAATAAGAATATTCCATTTTTGTACCACAATTAGTGCAAAACATACGGTTCATATTAAATATATATGAATAACTTATTAAATTTCAATAAAAAATCAGATCAAAAACCTTTTTTTATAGGCTTTTCGCAGCTTGAGCGTTGTTTGTGTTCTGATTTAATATTAAATACACTTTAAAATCCATAATAATCTTTTCTAGACCTTTTATTTAAATGTTTTTTTGGTTTCGGTATCTCCCTGGCTTCTTTTAGTGATATAAAAAACAAAACTATCATCGATAGCAATATAAAAGACAGTATGGATAAAAAAATCATAAAACAGAATCCTTAATTCTTATTTTGGTTTGAGATGTGTCAGAGCCTCTTATACCAAGGCTCTCTTGAGAAACAAAAGATTTTTCAGGCAACCTAATTTCAAAACCATTACCATTAGAAGGCTTGGCTATACCGCTGCCATTATAATTCAATAAACTAATACTTATATCACCAGTAGTTAAAGAACCCTCATAAGGCAAAAACATTTTAAAACCAGTCGATGTTATATCAAGTTCAGCATCAACCTCGGTAATTAAATAATTCTTAGGCTCACTGTCATATATGCAGGTTGTTTCTTTCCCTTTATATGTTTTATCGTAATTTAAATCTAAAACCAACTTACTACCGACAACTTCACCTTCAAGACCGCTAACTTTACAAGTATGACCATATACAATCTTATCGCTAGAGCTTATATTATCATAATAATCAACAATATCACCAGTATAACCACTAATTGATGTTTTTTGTGGAGGCTTTAGAGATTTTAAAGTAGCATTACAAACAACTGGAGAAAAAGGCTTAACAGAAACACTGTAATTGGTCAAATAACACTCATCATAAACATTACCCCCAAACATAACTGGGAAAAAATTATTGCCAGTTGAGTTTCCTCTTTGTAAACCCCCATCATCCCAATTATCAAACAAAAAACCATATGCATTATCCATCTTATTGTCGGCCATAAGATAAAAACTCATATCTATACGGCAATCAATAAAATTATCAGCACTAAAACTCTTAGCCCTTTTAACTTTACCTTTCAGTGTTTTTTGCGGAGTCGAACTTACTGTGTGTTCAGCTACAACACTATTGCATGGAAGCATATAACCACTGCCATCGCCTATAGAACTTATTCCGCTATTTGGTAAACCAATAAAAAATGGGACATTATCATATGTCATGTTTGTTTATACACTATTTTGCGCTTCTTCTCTCCTCTAAAAATGAGTCACGCTCTTTCTTACAGTATTTTTTTCCCTTCGAAAGGTTTTGGTTTCCCCACATAGGACGAAGGTTCGTATAATGCCACAAAAGCTTGGTGTCTTCAATATTATCAACAGAAGAAAGAGGTATAATATGATCTACATGCCACCTTGGGTTTTCTGGGTCCCACTTTCCAACCCATGTTCCCCAGTTGTCCCATGTCATACCCTCCTCAAACAAAGATTCAATATAATCATCAAAATCCTTTTTGTTAAGACCAAAAATATCCTCCCTGAGCTCATCCTTACCACCAAACTTACCAAGATTTGAGCGAAGATTACAACCCATGGTGTCATCAAAACGCATCTTGTTAAAATCATCTTTACTAACCCATTTTTCAAAATCATTAGAAGCATGTCTTTGACAATACTCCCAAAAAATCATACCATCATCCCTTACATAACCTCTTTTGTATTTTTTTTCTTTATTTAAGTATTGATCTTTTCTTTTTAAACACCAATTATCCCTCTTTTCTATACTGTTGTCAAAAGAATCCTCTTTAAGCCAAACCTCAAAGTTCTTTTTCGGAGAAGCTGATATACTATAACCCCAAAACAACCTGCCGTCAGCTCGCCTTTCACCCTGAACATACTTTCTTTCTATACTATTAAAGAGGTTTCTCCTCTCTGGACAATTCTTCTTCTCTAAATCGCGTTCTCGTTGCGCTAATCTACAACATTCTTTGCATCTGGAAGTATAACGATTGTTTCTCTTGTCAAAATAAAACCCATCATACAATTTAAATTCTTCACATGATAAACATTGCTTGCCTTCATCATTAATTATTAATTGATTTTTATTTTTCGGCTGCTTCATATCTTCAAATAATGTTAATTGCTCCATAAAGTATTCGCGGTATATAAATTATTATATTTTGTTTTATATTTTATTCAAGAAAACATCATATACGAAAAACCCAATTTCCACTCATTGCCGCCGATTTATTCTCATTTCACAATAATGACCTCAATTTTTTTTGTGTTTTTTTTGATTAATGGGGTAGGGGCAAAGCCCCCATAACTTATACCAAAATGTGATTGATAGAATGAAAAAAGACTCCCCCGCGCGATTTCTAACATATATCTAACACTTTTTTTCATTTAATGGGGTAGGGTGCTGTTAGATGTAATTAAGGCTTAAAAACGCTCTAGTTTTTGACTTTTTGTGGAACATTTCCGTGGAACATCGTAACTCGTTGATACTCAACGAGAAAAAACATGAAAATAATGCTTCCTTTTTCGCTGTAATCATGTATAATGAAGCCATGAAAAAGACAGAGTGCCTCATCAATCCCGAAGTCAAAGCTATCCTTGAAGCCATGTGCGAAAGGGTTGACCAATGGGAGAAGGATCAGAACGAGCGATTCAAGCGTGAGCGTGAGCAACAAGCAAAAGAGGACGCTATCCGCTGGCATAAAGAAATCAAAGAAAAAGCAAAAAACATCTTGCAAAACTCTCACTAATACACTAAAATACAGCCATGAACACTACTATGAAAGACTACTGGACTGAGGGCTACGAAAAGCCATGCCGTGCTAACAACTTCCAATCTAACAAGCCAAGTGCTTTCGAGATTGATCTACACTACATGACTGACGGCAACGTCAATCGCTGGCTTCTCAATACTGAGAAAGAAATCGAGCGAGGCACTGATAATCCTCATGAGATGAAGCGTCTCTCCAATCAACTCAAATCAATCAAGGCAGAGATTGCCTATCGCAACCACTAACATCTAACACTATGAACTACACATTCAAATACCCAACT
>Ga0194000_1000043_pt1 | contig 13681 bp, 14 predicted proteins | sample FLT_67_MG_FD_140346 | JGI IMG/M metagenome (GOLD analysis project Ga0194000, IMG submission 140346) | Sediment microbial communities from the Broadkill River, Lewes, Delaware, United States - FLT_6-7_MG | ecosystem: Environmental > Aquatic > Freshwater > River > Sediment | place: USA: Delaware... | reverse complement strand
GAGGTAAAGTTAGCAGAACTAAACGCTGCTGAACCGTTGAAACTACTGCGCGAGGAACGCAACCGAAAGCTAGCAGAGACAGATTGGTGGGCATCGTCCGACTTAACTATGTCAGCAGAAAGGACTGCCTACAGGCAGGCACTTCGTGATATAACAGATACATATCAATCTTTGGACACCGTAGTGTGGCCTACAAAACCAGAGTGATGCTATGAGTAACGCCCGTAATCTTGCAAATCTTCTAGGCACAGGCACCCAAATCAAGACTGCCAAGGTCGCTGATGAGGTGTTTCAGGCTAATGAATCGTTAATAATTAACGGTGATATGGCTATAAGCCAGAGGGGAACGTCAGAGACTACCCTTGGTAATGGTAATAGTGGCTATCACACTATTGACAGGTTTAGGTTTACAGAGGGTGGCACACCTACTTGTGAATTTACTATGTCGCAGTCTACTACTGCGCCTACAGGTTTTTCTTATTCATTAAAAATGGAATGTACAACAGCTGACGCAACACCAGCAACCAATGACCAGATTAGAGTTGAACAACGCATTGAAGCGCAAAATTTACAGCATTTAGATTACGGAATATCATCTGCTAAAAGCATTACACTTTCTTTTTGGGTTCGTTCCAATTTAACTGGCACATATGTTGTTTGGTTTTATCAAGATGATGATGCTCGTTCCGCCTCAAAGACATACACCATTGATACGGCAGGCACTTGGGAATATAAGACAATAACGCTATCAGGTGACCAAACAGGTGTAATTGATAACGACAATGGTAATGGATTACAAGTTAATTGGAATTTGGTTGCTGGCGATACTTACACTACTGGGACTGCAAATACTGACTGGCAAGCGTCAGTAAACGCAGACAGGTGGGCTGGGCAAAATGTCAATATGGCTAGTAGCACCAGCAACGAATGGTATCTGACAGGCGTAAAGCTAGAAGTCGGTTCTGCCGCCACGCCTTTCCTGCATGAAAGTTTTGGTGAAAATCTAGCCAAGTGTCAGAGGTATTTTGAAAAAGTAGACACAGGCTATTGGACACCTGTAACCTTAGGGCAAGCTTTTCAAAACAGGAAGAAAATAGCACCAATTCATTGGAAAGTATCTAAGCGGGCAACTCCTACCTGTCCTGATATTACTTTAACTATTGACGGAGGCGATGGTACTCACCTCTTTACGGCATCTGAAATAACTAAAGACGCTGTTGGATATACTAGCAGTACATCTTCCCCAAGCATAGGCACTTCTGATATTGCTTTTATAGATGCGGCTGACACTATTACAGGAGATGCAGAGTTATGAATGATATTACAATTACTTCAGCGCAGTATTACAAAGACGAGATTAGAAATGTCACATCAGGCATCAAGGCAGTCATTGATGGTGAAACACTAAGCGTACCACTTGACCCAGATAACCGTCACTATGACGCTATCCTAGAATGGGTAGCTGAAGGCAACACCATAGAGGATGCTGACTGATGTTTGGCTCTGCCGCAATATCCGAGTTTCCTATAGCATCTCAAAGCATATTGCTTTTTGAGTCGGCATCTATTGACGCTAACTTTACTCAAACAACTCCAGCGGTAAAAATTGCAAACGGTGTTATGAATGTGCAGGGCACCTCGTCAAAGGCATCAATTGGTGTTGGTGTTTTGGCTGGCATTGTTGACGGTTCGTTTAATTTTACAGAAGCGGCAGATTTAACTAGGTTCGCTACTGGCGTATCGGCACAGGTAATTAAGTTTGACCAATCATCTGATGCGAATATAACGGCAATAACAGGCTCAGGTCAGTCTTTTGATTTTACACAAGACTCTACTGGATTAACAATCAAGACAGGCATTTCTGAGGCGAGCGCCAACTTTATATCAGAAGCTGATGCTGTTGCTATCTATTCTGCCGCCTCTACAAGCTCCGCAGAGTTTGTGCAAGACGTTCTGGGCGGTATTATTACTAGCGGTATATCTGAGCAATCAATGCAATTTGACAGCTTTCAGGTCGGTGGATTTCTTATACAAAACTCTATAATAGGGCTAGAGTTTGGTTTTGTGCAAACAACTGATGGTGATTTTCTTTGGGTTCGCATAGATGCAGACACACCATCTGAAACATGGACTGGTATATCTCATAGCGGTGACACATGGACAGAAATAAATGCAAGTGGTATAGTAAACACATGGAATGAAAAGGTAGTTTAGATGGCATATACCGTAAATAATGGCATTGAAAAGCCCGATACAGGCACCCAATCTGGAACTTGGGGCGACACTGTTAATGAAAATATGGATATTCTTGACCGCGTTCTTGGTGGTGTGGGCGAGATTTCTTTGTCTGGAACTACGCATACATTGACCACAACAGACGGGGCTGTGTCTGACGGTCATTATAAAGTGTTGGTTTTGAATGGAAGCCTAACCGCAACTAACACTGTAACAATCTCTCCTAACGACCAGGAAAAGCTTTATTTTGTATATAATAATGCTGGCGACACTGTGACTTTTACGCAGGGAAGTGGCGGTAATGTATCTATAGCAGATGGCGCTCAGGCTATTATTTATTCAGATGGTGCTGGCTCTGGTGCTAAAGTATCACAGATAAGCCCTACGCCTGCGGCAAGCAGTATTACAGCATCTATGGCAAATAAAGATGTGCAAACAAAGACAGCCACAGCATCTGTAACACTAAGTGCTGACGCAATTATAACCTATGTAAAGCACTCAGGCACTGGAACTTTGTCTATTGGGCAGGGACAGTACGATGGTCAAACAATAAATATCACAAGCACAGGCACAATGACTCTATCTTGGCATACAGGTTCACAAGGGATTAGCTTAGGAAGCGCTGCAACTTTAGCAAGTGGCGTTTGGGATGCCACCGCAGGGTACTGGTTCTTCAGTGAAACTGTAACCTCTTAAAGGAGACTTACATGTTTATGGTCACCAAAGGGTTGCTAAAGAAGGATGTTCCATCGTCAGGTGGCTCTCTAGCTACGATTACTGGTAGTGCTGGCGCTGCCAAAATACCTGTTCAAATACTTGAATTTACACAGAATGTAACAGCACCAATCACAATACCTTCATCAAACACATATGGTCTTTTGAAAGTAGATATGGGTTCTCATGACATTGATGGTGGTGGAGATTCTTGTTTTACCAATGACAATACAAGAGATATAGAAATACACGGTAGTGGAACCATAGACGCTGGCGGAAACTTGGTTCTTTCTTACACAGGTTCAACTTCAGCAGCGCAATCAACTGGTGGAACACAGGTTTCTATTGGCACAGGCTCAACTTATTACACATCTTTCAGCACAAACATTTATGAGGCAGCATCTACTTTTGTGGGCGGTCAAAGTAGTGGGACATGGACAGTAACATCAAACACTTCAGGTCTTATTGATGCTCAATGGAACGCATATATATTAGATGGTGATGTTACCATATCTGGTGTATGTGATAAAAAATCACTTACTATATATAAAAATGGTGCGATTGTATTGAGTCTTTCTTCTGGTGGCGGAAGCTGGTCTGTAAACGCCTCTCAAGGAGATAGAATAGGGTGGTATTGTCATACTGGTCAATTTTCGTCCACTGCCGTCACCAGATTGCAAACTTGGTCTTTTTCAACAACCAGTGGCTCTCCTAATATCGCCTATTACTTTAATGATGGAGCTGGCAGCTCAGGCAGTGTTACAGCTAAAACTATAGCTGTGTACAACTTTAACGCCGATGAGCTTGAGGTAACATTAAATTCAGGAACTACTGGAATAACATCTGATACAGCATTGGGTTATAACAGCTTTAATCTTATTCAACCTGACAATTTCGCCACAACAACGTCATGGAGCTTGGCATACACAATTGCCTCACAAACCGTTGACAGTGTTTTGTACTCTAGTCCAGAGGCTTTTGATGGTACTGGTGTTACGTCAAATGTAAGCGGTGAGCCTAGTGATGGTATTGATTTAACAAACTTTACAGGCGATTACAGCAGAAAGATTCGTTGATGCCCTTAACAAAGTTACAGTTTAAGCCAGGTATTAATAGAGAGATTACGTCATACTCTAACGAGGGTGGGTGGCGTGACTGTGACAAAGTGCGTTTTCGTTTTGGATACCCAGAAAAAATTGGCGGTTGGGAGAAATATTCACAAAATACCTATGAAGGTTCTGCTCGTGCCTTGCATAACTGGCTTGCTCTGAACGGTTCAAACTATCTTGGTGTAGGAACTCATCTAAAATACTACATAGAAGAAGGTCAACAATTTTACGATATTACACCAATCAGAGCCACAACATCTGCTGGTGATGCAACATTTAGCGCAAATGAGTTATTTTCATGTTCAAATATTGCTGGCGCTCCTTTTGTGTATGGTGAAACAATCACAGGCGGCACTAGTGGTGCAACAGGCGTTGTTAAGTCTGATATTAACGGCGTTGGTGTCTTAGTGGCGTTAAGTGGTCGGTCTGGCACATTTTCCACAAGCGAGACAATTACAGGCGGCACATCTGGTGCAACAGCTACCTTAGATTCTATAAGCTTTTCTACAACATTGACCGTTATGGAAACTTCTCATGGCGCGGAACAATTTGATTTTGTTACCTTTTCTGGAACAACATCTTTGGGTGGAACAGTAACTGCTGCTGTTTTAGACCAAGAGTATCAAATACAGAAGATTATAAGCACAAATGTGTTTGAGGTAACTTTGGCGGCTGCTCCAGACGCTTCAGATACAGGCACTGGCGGCTCTAGCTCAGTTGCTGAATATCAAATAAATGTTGGCCTAGATACCACAGTAAACGGCACAGGTTGGGGTGTGGGCACATGGGGTCGTGGCACTTGGAGTTCAGCCGCGCCTGGTGGTCTTAGTACGATAAACGAATTGCGTTTATGGACACATGACAATATTGGTGAAGACTTGTTAATGTGCCCAAGAGACTCAAGCATTTATTATTGGGACAAAACGGGTGGCCTTACATCCAGAGCTAAAGAACTTAGCGCCGCAACGACAGGCCTAGCTTCAGGCACAAAAACATCTGTTCCGCAAATTGCAAAGCAAATTCTTGTGTCAGACAGGGATAGGCACACTATAGCTTTTGGTTGCGATAATGTAGGTGCAAACTCCTCTGATACGCAAGGAGATGGTGTTCAAGACTCTTTGCTAATTAGGTTCTCATCTCAAGAAGACCCTGTTGACTGGTGGCCTACTGCAACAAATACGGCTGGCGATTTGCGTTTAGGTGCTGGCTCTACATTTATGCAGGCTCTTGAGACAAAGCGTGAAATTCTAATTTGGACAGATACAGCCCTTACTTCTATGCGTTTTATAGGCGACCCATTTACCTTTGGATTACAGCAAATATCCTCTGGCATAACTATTATAAGTCCTTATTCTGCCGCCGCGTCAGGTGATTTTGTGTTCTGGATGGGTCTGGATACCTTTTATATATATGCTGGACAAACACAGCAATTGCCATGTTCAGTCAAGGACAAGGTTTTCTTGGACTTTAACTTTGCTCAAAAGAGCAAGGTTGTATCTGCCGTTAATTCAGAGTTTACAGAAATCACATGGTTCTACCCGTCTGCTGCATCTGATGACAACGATAGATATGTCACCTACAATTATGGCGAAAAGGTGTGGACTTATGGCTCTATAGCCAGAACATCTTGGGTTGACCGTGGAACACGAGACTACCCTATAGGTGCAGGCGCAAGTTATTTGTATAATCATGAATATGGATATGATGATGATGGCTCTGCAATGAGTTCTTACATTGAGTCTGCCGCTATGGATATAGCAGATGGCGACCGCTTTGCTTATATACGCAAGTTAGTGCCAGACCTTACCTTTGACGGCTCAGTAGCATTAAGCTCGCCACAAGCTGAATTTACGCTAAAAGCCAGAAATAATCCTGGAGCAGATTTTGACAGCACCAGCTCTGGCATATCTGTACGAACGCAAACAACGCCTGTAGAAGAATATACAGAACAATTAGATATGAGAGTTCGTGGACGTTCCTTCGCACTTCGTGTAGAATCAAGTGCATTAGGGTCAAAATGGAAGCTTGGTAGCCCGCGAATTGACATTAGACCAGATGGGAGAAGATAGATGGCTAGTACAAATATCCCAGCCCCTAGACTTCCAGATGCCCCTGTTGAGTATAATCAGCAATACATGGCTGACTTAATTCGTGCGTTAGAGGCATTTATGTCTCAGGAACGCAATCCAGGAGAGTTAAGAGGCACGAAGATGACTTTAACAGCGTTGCCCACATCTGCCTCTGGACTTGAGACAGGAGCGCTGTATAATGATAGTGGTACTATAAAGGTTGCACCATGAGTTTAGGTAAATTATTAAAGAAAGCAGTACCAATCGCCGCAGGCGCTTTTCTAGGCCCTGCTGCTGTTGGCGGTATGTTCCCTGGTGTTACAGGGATTATGGCAAGTCCATTCATGCAAAGAGCTATAATGTCGGGTGGTTTAGGCTTGCTGACAGGGCAAAAGCCAAAAGATGCGATTATGAGTGGCATTCTTGGCGGAGGACTTGGAGCATTAATGCCACAGCAGGCAGCAGGAGCCGAACAAATGTTTGGTTCTGGTTTACCTATCGGCCCTGGTGGCAAGGTCAGCGTTGACCAAATGGCAAAACGTGCAGTTCAAGACACAGTTAGAGGCGGAGCAGGCACAGGTGCCGCTTCTAGTGTTGCATCTGCCTTATCTGCAAAGCCAGCAACCATGTCAGGTGAGTTGTTAAAGTCTTTAGGATATGCTGGAGAAGGAGAAGGAAACCTTCTGTTCAAGCTTATGAACACAAGAATGGGCGAAGGTTTGGCGGCGGGTCTGCTTGCTCAACTGTTATCTGGCGATGAGGATGAAGGCCCCAGCCCTAATTCATATGAACGCAGACCATTTGGCGCGGGAGGGCCTGGCGGAAAGCTGGGCGGTATAAATTACGCTAATGGTGGCGAGGCTTACTTCCCTCGCAGGAATGGCGGTATAGACCCTTTTGAGGGGTCAGGAAAGAAAGATGATGTGCCAGCTATGTTAATGGCTGGTGAGTTTGTAATGACCCGTGACGCTGTAAAGGGCGCTGGCGGCGGTGACTTGCGTAAAGGTATCCAAAACATGTATGGTATGATGGATAATTTCGAGAGGATGGCGTAATGGCTGACCAAACCGTAGAAACCATTAATAGATTAGCGCCTTATCTTGAAGGCCTTGAAAAGCGCCTTTTAAGCACAGCTTTCGGCGAGTTTAGTGGAACAACACAAACATCACCAGGCTTGCTGGATACAGCGCTTCAGTTGCCTCAGTACCAGATAGCCGCACAAGACCCGCTACAAGCTAGAGCAGAGCAAGAAGCTTTGGGTGGCTTTGGCTTGTTCCAGCCATATCTACAGACAGCCGCGCAAGAGCAAGGGCTTGGCCTTGGCGCACTTATGTCTGGCGTAAACATGCTTGACCCCTCACAGGGCATTCAAGCATTTATGAGTCCATATCAGCAAAATGTTATTGATGAAATCAATCGTCAAGCTCAGATGGGTCAGAACAAGCTAGCTGGTCAAGCTGTTAAGGCTGGTGCGTTTGGCGGTTCTCGCGCAGGCATACAGGCCGCAGAACAAGAAGGCCGCAGGCTTGGCGAGATTGGTAAGTTTCTATCATCTGGATTTGATAAAGCAGTTACAGCCTCACAAAAGGCTGGTCAGCTTTATGGCGGTCTTGGTCAAGCATTTGGTCAGGGTGCATCAACACTGGCAGATATTGGCAGGCTACAGTCAGAGCTTGGTCGTGCGGATATTGGCATGTTGTCACAGCTTGGTGAGGTTGGTCAAACACAGTCTCAGGCAGAGCTGGACGCAAAGCGTCAGAACCTTCTGCAAGAACAAATGGAGCCATTTACAAGACTAGAGCTTGGCTCTTCTATGTTGAAGGGCACACCTTCAGGTAGCTTAAGTTCTGTTTTCCAGAGCACAACAACACCATCAGCTAATCCTTTCTTACAGGGTGTTGGTGCTTACACAGCGTTACAGGGTGCTACAGGCGCTGGTGGACCACTAGGCAGTTAGGAGCTTAAAATGGCAGTAAAACCAGCACAAGGTTCTGGGATTGGTGAGGTGCTAGTGCCTTACCCTGAGTATGGCGGTCCTATGGCTCTTCAGGCTGGGCTTAGAGCGGCAGAGCCTCAGTATGCTGAACAAATAACTAGAGACACTGGAGACTATACTGGTCAGCCAACTCAGTTTGGTTTAGATGCTGTGAAAACACTTGGAGAGCTGATTTCAAAAGCTACAGACCCTAGATTGCAGGCAGTTCAGTCAACAGTTGTTCCTGGCGAGCCTTCTTCGTATGAAATTGATACCATTTCCCCCAGACAATTTGGAATCATATCTGATAACCTTGAGGCAGATGCTGCTGGCGCAAGCGTAGCCGAACAAATTTCTAGTTTAGCATCGAGCCTTGCGGAGCAAAAAGGTACGCCCAGACTTGGTTCTTTTCAGGCGGGTGCAGATACTGTTGACGCAACTCCTAGTCAAAAAGCACCAGCAGAAACTTCTTCTCAAGCGCCTGAGCAAGCTCCCGCTGAAGATATTATACGAACAAGTGTTCAGGATTATCTAACAATCACAGGCAAAGAAACAACAGCCAAAACCACTGAAGATTATATTAAAGAGTTTTCAGATGCGACTGGCATTGATGTTTCAGGAAAGCCAGACAACAGCACCGCTCTCATGACCCTTGGCCTCGCACTTATGCAGAATAAGGCAGGAAAGGGTTTTGACGTAGGTAAGATGCTTGGTGCTGTTGGCGAGGCTGGAGAAAAGGCTATGCCTGCGTTTGAAAAGGCAAGAACAGAAGCTCGTGCCTTGCGCGCTAAAGCTGGTGAGTATGCTTTGGGTAGAACCAAAGAAGACCAAGCCAAAGCCATGCAGCGTGAAAACTTTTACATTATACCAAAAGGTGATTTGGGTGGCCCGCTGGGTGTTGTTGATGCAATCACAAAGGGCAAAGGTGAGTTCGCTCGCCTCAACTCATTTGAGCTAAATGACCTTGATACAAACAAAGAGTTCAATGATAAGTTTGAAATTGTTAAAGCTTCTGATTATACAGACCTAGCAAAAGAAGCTCTTAAAACACCAGAGGCTAAAGACAAGTATCTTAGTTCTTCTACAGATGTTCCTCTTTATAGCGGCTCTAAGTTAAATCTTAAAGTTCAGCTTCCAGACAGAAATGTAAGTTCTGACGCTCAAGCTGTTTTGCTTACGCCAGTTAGCGCGGCTGTTAATCAAATTAATGGCATGGAAAAAGGTTTGATTCGTGGTGAACAAACTTTTGCGAAATTAACTGGATTACTTCAAGAGACAGATATTGGCGTGCCTTCTCAGGCTAGAAGCGCAATTGTTCAAACACTAAGAAATTTTGGTCTTGATGCTGGGGGGGAAACAGACCCTGTAAAACAAATTAAAGTTATGTTGACTAAACTAAAAGCTAAGAATGCTGCTGAAATTCTTGGCGAATCAGGAAAAACACTTTCTGACAATGACCGTAGAATGGTTTCTGAAATTGTTGGTGATATTTCATTTACAGAAGGTGATGAAGCTTTGTTGCTTGAAAAGCTGGGTTCTTTGTATGAAGATATTATCGGAACAAGACGCAACGAAATAAACGAAGCCTACAAAAACCTTGAAAGTTATGGTGTTAATTTTAATCGTGGCAACTCTGGTCAAACTGGTACTGGCTTTATACTCGGAGATGACGGGGTATATCGTAGAGCAAAACAAAAATAGGACAATGAAATGGGAATTATAAAAGTAGAAACCCCCAAAGGAATTGTCCAAGTTGAGATTGAAGGCGACACACCAACTCAACAGGAATCTGAGTTAATAGAACAACAGTTTTTTGGTGCGTCCACCCCCTTCTTGCCAGAGCGTACATTCAAAGACTTAATGGCTGAAACCAAGAAAGCGTCAGAGGATGAAGGCTTTGACTATGAAACGGGTGCGCCTTCTGGAATCCGTGCGCTTGTTTCATTTGGCGAAACTGCTGAAGAGCAAGAGGCTATTCTTCTCAAGAATGTAGGGCAAGGTGGATACACTAAAGATTCTCGCGGTAGGCTAGCGATTACACCAGAAGGTCAACGCACTCTTGGCTTAGAACCATCAGAAAAAAATATTATACTAGAGGATGAGGGCTTTTCGGCTGGAGACTTTGCCGACCTTGCTGGTATTTTACCAGAATCAATTGGTTCGGTTGTTGGCGCTATTATAGGCTCTCCTGGTGTGGTAACTGGCGCGGCAGGAGCGGCGGCTGGTGCTGCGACTGGTCAAGCTTTAGAAGAGGGCATTGAGAGCATTCTGGGCATACAGAAACAAACTTTACCAGAGGTCGGCAAGGATATTGCTGGAGAGGCTCTATTAGCTGGCACAGTTGATTTAGTAGGTATGGGCGTGTTCCGCGCTGGTAAAGCTATTATAGGCGGTGCTTCCTCTAGAATGGCTGGAGATGCCGCAGACGCAACTAGAGGTGCAAGGCTTGTAGATGAAGGTTATATGCCTAGCTTAGAAAGACTTGGCGCACCTACTGCCATTGGATATTCACAAAAATTTGCTGAAGGCGCTACTAGAGACACAACCAGAGTGATGAACAATACTGGTGTGGCTTTGGCTAAACGCGATGAAATGCTACAAAATCTAGCAACACTGGAGGAAGCTGGCGGTGCGTTTGCAGACGCTACAAGCGCCTCATATAAACTTCTTGATGATACCGTGAAAGAAGCACAAGAAGCTTCTATGCAAGCTGTAAAAGACAGCGTAAGGCTGTTAGAGCGTGGAGCTGATGCTGGTGTTGATATTAATAATGAAGTTTTAGGTGAAATAACAAAAGCCTTCTCTGCCTTTCAAGATGTTTCCACAGGTCAGTTTAGACTAATGGACGATATGCTTGGTAGGTTAAGCTTTACAGATGCTGTTGAAGGTGTTGTTAAGGAAGGTGGTAAGGCTAGGATAATACCTACAAGCGGTGTTAAAGGCACAACAGAACAGCTTGAGTCAGCTATTGGCTCGCTTAGAATGCTTGATGATGATGTGAGAAAAACCATCATGGGAATCAGGTCACTTGATGAATATGCATCATTTGAGCAGATGGCAAACCAAAGAAAGTTTATTAATGACCTAATATTCTCTGGCAGGGAACTAACACGCACTCAAACAGACCAGCTCTTTAAGTTGAGAGATGCTTTCGACAGCGCACTAGACAGCGTAAACCTTAACCAGATAAAAGGTTTGGCTCCTGGTCAAAACTCTCAGTTGCGTGCGATTGCAAACCAAAGAGAGCGTGCCATAAATCAATACAGAGATGGCATGAAGCGGTTTGAAGATGTAGAAAAGTTCGGCGTTGTACGCAGTATTAAAGCTGCATCAAAAGACCCAAGGTTTAATGCTGACCAATTCTTTCAGAAGGTTATTAGAAAGAACTCCCCTGAAAGGTTGAAGGCTGTATTGAACGCAGTAGATGACAAAGAATATGTTCGCTCTGCACTAGCTAAGTCATATTTAGATGATGCTTTATCACGCACTAGCATAGATTTGATGAATCCAAATCAATTCAATGGCGTTGCTTTTAGAAACCAAATAAATGCTTTAGGAACCACAGGCAAAGAATTGTTCGGTAATCAGTGGGGTCAAGTAAAGAAGCTCGCTGACACAATCGCCCAAGTAGGCCCTGCTAGGATGCCTCAAGAGGCCGTTGATAATATCATAAAGATTGGTGCTGACAAGCCTATTATGGACAGCGTGAAGAAGCTTGCTGAGGCGAGGCGTGCATTTGATGAAGCAAACAGAATTAAAGTTGTTCGTGAATTTAACGAAGGTGTTTTGAATCCTGAAGATGCGGCTCAGTACATTACAAGGCCTGGAACAAATTTATCAGAAGTAGGCAGAATACAAAACTTCTTCAAGTCAGACCCAGAAGCACTACAAACAATAAAAGAATCTGTAATGCGTGACTTATTGTCTAGTGTAGGAAACGATGTATTTACAAGTCCTGCGTCTGCCGCTACCCTCAAAAAGCATATGGACTCTTATAGAGAGGGCGTGCTGGAAAAAATACTTGGCAAAGAGTCTTATAATATGTTGGATGAGTTTGCCAAAGACATGATTTATTTAGGGGATGTTGGTAAAGAAGGTAGTATATACGCTGCTACATTTGCCGCCCACCCAATTGCAAAGGCACGCGACAACTTGCGTATGAAAACAACCGCAAAAGTTTTTTCTAGCCCAAAAGTTTTGGCTATGTACGCTAAGAAAGGTCAGGGAACGCCAAATCAAAGAGTCGGCGGCATCATGAACTCTGTAGGTAATGCTATGAATGTAATGGGTGCTGTAAGACAGTTTGGCGCTCAAGCCCTTGCCGAACAAGTTGGTCAAACTGGAGAAGAAGTAAAAAGACAAATACTTCCCCCTACACCACAGGCACCAAACCCGAACATAAGTTCGTCTTTAGCCGCTGCAAGCCCAATAGACCAGGGCATAGGTGCATCTCAGTATTATGGCATTCCACAACAAGCATCACAGCCAAGCATTCGTCAGCAGGCTGCGGCTAATCCAGCTCTGGCAGAAGCATTAGGCATCAGAGGAGCAACAGCAGGCCTGTTGAATAGATAATGGAAGCAAACTTTTTCAAGAGCCTTGACCTCGTGCTAAAGCATGAGGGTGGATTTGTAGACCACCCAGAAGACCCTGGTGGGGCTACTAACAAAGGCGTTACACACCAGACATACTCAGAATGGTTAGGTCGCCCACTAGAAGATGTGGAGGAGCTAAAGTCTATACCTGATGAGCATGTACAGCTTATATACAAAGAAAAATACTGGAACAAAGTAAAGGCAGATGATTTGCCTAACGGTGTGGATTATTGTGTGTTTGATTGGGCGGTAAACTCAGGCCCAAGCAGAGCGGCAAAGGCTTTGCAGAAAGCGGCACTTGTAGAGGCAGATGGCATAGTAGGGCCTAGAACACTGTTGGCTGTTCAGGACGCTAGGGCAGATGACTTGATTGAGATTATCGCCCATGAGCGTGAGGAGTTCTATCGTAGCCTTAAAACATTTGGCACTTTTGGCAAAGGCTGGCTACGGCGCAATGAAGAGACTAGGGATGAAGCCCTTAGCTGGCTTCCTTCATAGGCTTCCTACACACCCATCGTTCTACATAGAATCTTTCGTTTAGCTTGTGGGCGTATAAAAAGCGTACAGCTTCTTCAACAACGTCATGAGCATGGCTATAGCAATCACCCTCTGTTCTGTACTTTGTGCGTTCATCCACTATGTCAGAACAGTTAATAGGGCTATCTGCTAAACAGATAACTAACATTAGCTCAAACATTATACAGTTCCGTTTTTCTCACACTTATAGCCTTGAGGCTCTAACGGCAAGTTCTCTTTCCTGAAGATGGTCATGATGTCAGCCGACATTTGCTCAAGCCTAATCATGCATTCATCTTCAGTCTTATACGGACCGTATTTGTCAAAAACTGGCGCACAATCATTAGCGATGATTGTATGACACACCAGCAATATTGCTGTGTACATTACTCTTCTAGCTCTACTACTATATCGAGTTCGTTGTATGTTGGCGTTAGCATGACCAAGTTACAGGTATAACAAGACATAT